>Ga0070674_100000314_pt1 | contig 23860 bp, 20 predicted proteins | sample KBSM33metaG_FD_65344 | JGI IMG/M metagenome (GOLD analysis project Ga0070674, IMG submission 65344) | Miscanthus rhizosphere microbial communities from Kellogg Biological Station, Michigan, USA - KBS M3-3 metaG | ecosystem: Host-associated > Plants > Roots > Rhizosphere > Soil ... | reverse complement strand
GGGCAGTACGCGACGTGGGCTGGCAGCCTGCTCGATCGCGAACGTCCGATCGTCATCATCGCGGACCCGGGTCTGGAGAAGCAGGCCGCACTGCGTCTCGGCCGGATCGGTTTCGACCATGTCATCGGATATCTCGATGGCGGCATGGCTGGCGCCGGCGGCCGGCCAGAAGTCGTGACAGAGACGCTGCGCGTCAGCCCCGAGCGCGCGGCGGAGCAGATCGCTTCGAATGCCGCGATGAAGGTGATCGACATCCGGGCCGCCGGTGAGCGCGCAGCGAAGTCGATCGAGAGCAGCACGCACATCCCGCTGCAGCGCCTGGTCGAAGAAACTCGAGGCATGCCGAGGGACACGCCGCTACTGGTGCACTGCGCCGGCGGCTATCGCTCCTCGATCGCCGCAAGCCTGCTCCAGCGCGAGGGCTTCACGAATGTCATCGAGCTTGCTGGTGGCCTTGCCGCCTGGGAAGCGGGCGGGTTCCCGGTTGTTAAGTAGCTAGATGTTCAGTCCCGCCATGTGGTGGATGGGATTGAGTCTGAATCGTTGCGGCTGTTCTGTCCAGAGCTGACAAATGCGTTCGAATGGCGTGAGGCCCCGAAGGCTCTTCAACCGCTTCGCAAAGTTGTACGCCTCAAGGAACGTGACGAGATGGGCCCGGAGACAGTCGTGCGTCTCGTAGTAGAACCGTCGCACGGTGGCGTCCTTGATGGTGCGGTTCATGCGCTCGACTTGCCCGTTGGTCCATGGGTGATTGAATTTCGTCAGCCGATGCTCGACGGCATGCTGGGCACAGGCGAAATCAAAGGCATGGGCGCGAAAGGGCCGACGCTCCGCGAGCAGGTGCTGGATCTGCTCCACGCTCCAGCCGCCATGCGGAGGCGTGAATTGAAACCCGTTGTCCGTGAGCACCGTGTGGATGCGATACGGCACACGCTCGATCAGCCGACGAAGGAAATCCGCCGCGAGGCGTGGTGTCGCACGTTCGTGTAATTCGGCGAAAGCGAATTTGCTGACGCGATCGATCGCCACGAAGAGATAGAGCCTGCCCGCCTGGGTCCACACTTCCGCGAGATCGATGTGCACGTATCCCAGCGGATAGCTCCGAAATCGTTGGCGGAGCTTCGTGCCTTCGGCTGTCGGCAGGCGGCTGATCTGATGACGCTGGAAGAGACGATGTAGCGAGGACCGGGTCAGATGGGGAATCGTTGCTTGGAGGGCATACAGACAATCATCGAGCGGGAGCAGTGTGTGCCGGCGGAAGGCGACGATAAGGGTTTCCTCGTCAGCCGTGAGGACCGTTGACCGCGGAGCACTCGGGCCCATGCGTCGGTCTTCTAGGTTTGTGCGCTTCCGCCACTTCGCGACCGTTTTTGGATTGATGCTGTATCGCTCACTCAGCGCCTGGATCGAAGCCTTCGATCGCTGTATTGCTGCTCGGACGGCGTGAGTGGTCGTGGCGCTCCCGTGAAGTATCTGTCCCACAGCGTCTCCTTGGTTGCGGCGTCAATCCTGCCACCACCACACTGTGGGACTAAACAGCTAGTCTAGCGAGCGATCGCGGCGTGCGTGACGGCGAGGAGCGCGGTGCAGGCAGTGTCGGTTCGCAGTGTGCGCGGTCCCAGACCGACCAACTGGAAGCCGTGTGCCGTCAGAAGTGACAGCTCGAATGTGTTCCAGCCGCCCTCCGGTCCGATGGCCAGTAGCACGCGCTGATTGCCGAGACCGTTCAGTGCCGCGGTGATCGACGTGGCGCCGCTCGGATCGGCCACGAAGCGAACGCCATCGCCGAAGAATCCATTCAGATGATCCTCCACCAGTATTCTGAACTGGCGGTGAATCGAGACGTTCGGCAGCCGTGTGTCGCGCGCCTGCTGCAGCCCTTCGATGAGCAGGGGACGGTAGGTTTCTTCCGTCAGGATGTGGGTATCGAAGTAGTGGCGTTCGACGCGTTCTGCGTTGGTCAGAATGATGTGGCCGACGCCGAGCGCGGCGAGTTGTGCCCAGATGCGACGCATGACTTTGGGGCGGGGCAGGGCAAGGAGTACATCGACCTGCGGACGCGGGGGAGTGGCGGCTTCGAACTCGCACCGGAGGATGACGCGACCCTCACCCGCCGATACCACTGTGCCCGTACCCAAAGGGCCATCGAGCCGACCGATACGGATCGTTTGTCCCGGTATCGCTTTCAGCACGTTGAGCACGTGGGCAGCGCGAGCATCGGTGAGCGTCACGCACTGTGACTCGATGCGATCGCGCTCGTCGAGCAGTAGCAGGTTCACGGGGTTAATCCGAGAAGTCGGCCCGCTAGTGGGCTCGTACTAGGCCCAATGCATATCCGATCCAGACGGCGAGGAGTCCACCGATCACCTGCATGGCGACGTTCAGGAAGGCGTAAGCGCCGGAGTGGCTTTGCATCAGCGTGAAGGTGTCGAGGCCGAAGCTCGAAAAAGTCGTGAACCCGCCGAGGATGCCGACGAAGACGAACTCACGCCAATAGAGTCCGAACGCAAGACGGTTGCTGGCGATCAGCCCCGCGAGCAGGCCGATTACGAAGCAGCCGACCAGATTGACTGCCGCCGTGCCGATCGGAAATCGCACCGTCATCCAGCGCGTCTGGACGAGATGATTCACCCCGTGGCGCGCCATCGATCCGAGCGCGCCGCCGACGGCCACGGCAATCCATGCACCCATGCGGCGAGGCTAGCACGGATGAAAGGACCGAGGGCGGCCAACAGAGCGCACGCGCTATTTAAGGCTCGTCGCGAACGACTTGATCGCCTCGATGAATTGGTTCGGCGACGCGAACCCGGCGTCCCGCTGCCACGCCGTGACCCGCGCGTCGATGTTCTCGGCCGTGTACGGACGTGCCACCTGAAACGACTTCGAGCCTGGAATGATCGCGACGAGGACCTGAGCATTCTCGATGGACAGACTGAAGGTCTCCTTCTTGCTCGTCGGCGGGCTCGTCACGCCACGCAACTTCATGTTCAGCAGCACCGAGCCTTCGCCAAGGTTGTCTGGCGGACCCGTGTCGTTCACGATGGCGGAACTGAACAGCCCGGTCTGCGGGTTGAACGCAACCAGGAGGTCGCCCACCTGGGCACCGAATGCCGCCACGGCGCTTTTTCCGCCAACCAGGACTAACGCGGGCACCGCGATCGGGTTCACCTGGTTGTTCAGATCGCACTCGCCTCGGTCGCGTGTTAACCCGTTGTTGAGCGCCGTCAGCGATCCGAAATAGCCCTGGAACGGTCCCGACGTAAAGACACACGGCTTCTTCGCCCCTTGCTCGGTGACTGCCGCGAGCACGTTCTCCCATCTGATCTGAAAGCCGTCCGGAACCGTCGTGAAGCCCGAGTCGCGAAACTTCTCAAAGACGCTGATCGCTTCGCGAAACCCGGCTCCCCTGGACAAGCAGAGATTGACTTGCGAGCCTGCCTTCCTGACGGCGATCGCGTTGCAGATGTTATTGAGCGCCTTGCTTTGCCCGAGCAGATCCTGCGGATGGTACGAGAGCGGCGATCCATCCGTGTTCACGCGCAGCCTGGTCTGGAACAGGATGATGGGCTTCTGTCCGCTCGGATTCTTCAGCAACAGGACGGTCTTCTGCTGGGGCGCAAACGTTGCCGTCTCTGCGACCGTGTAGCCTTGCGCGCGCAGGATGGACGAGGCGCAGCACATTAGGACAATGGTGTATGGCAGATGCTTCAGCCGCATGCTCCCCTCCGCTGTAGGCGGGGCCCGTTATACATCAGGCGCCCTTAGGCGTACGTATAACCCAGCGCCGTCACGTCGCGGGTATCGACCTCGGTCTCGGTCCATGGATCCATGACTGCCGCCGCGCCGGCAAGGCTGGGATTCAGACCGGGATGGGCTTGCTGCCATGCGAACCAGATCCGGTCGATCTCGGCGTGATGCATCCAGAACACCGGGTCGCACGGCGCGGTCAGGACGGCGCCCATCGATCCACCGACCCAGACGTGCCCGGAGTTGTGCACACCTTCGACCGCCTGCGCGAACGCGTTGAACGTGCCGTTGGCCAGGGCGGCCGTCACGGCTGCTCCGTTCGGCAGTATCGCGAAGGCTCCGATGTTTCGGGTCACGGTGTGTGGTCCGCTCATCAGATTGACCGTCGGCGTGAATCCGAGGAGCCACGATGGGAACGCCTGCTCCTCGCTCGACTTCCAATACGGAATGCAGACGGTCGGATCGATCGTCATGAGCAGCTCCTCCATACGCAGGAGGTATATCCGATGCCACGGGAGGAAGCGCGGGTTCCCATGCATCTGATGGATTGCGTTCGAGTGGATGTCCACAAGTGGCCCGAGCGCTCCGATCGTGTTGATCTGCGTGAATGCGTTGAGAAAACGGCTCTGCTCGTCGCCGGTCAGCAGGCGGTGATCTTTCCTTACGCAGAGGTCAGCGCCGTGATCGTGGTCACAGGTGGCCGGCGGCTTGTAATCGTCACGCCGCGGTTTGAAGCAGATGTGCTCGAAGGGATGTGGCACGTAGCGAGGCGGTGTCTTCGATGCATAGCTTCCGTAGATGCGAGGGTCCGGATAGCGAGGATTATCTGGTGGCTTGTGCCCGTGCTCGGGTGGGCGTTCGTAGTTCGGGTCCTCGTAAGGCAGCCCGTGCGGCCTGTGGCCGTGGGGCTCCTCGTCGTGCGGGCCATCGTGTCCGTGGTCGTGATCGGAATGCTTGGATTTCGCCATGGCACACCTCCAACCGCGGCGTCCATCGGCGGAACGCGGCAGTCTGAGAAATTCGTGGCCGCTTTGCGGCAGCAGCGCTCTACAGACTTCAACGTTGATGGAGGAGGATGCGAACAGAACGCGTCGCGAATCGAACTATGAGATCCTGTCGGCGATGAACGACTCCGTGGACGGGCGCGACATCGTCGATCAATTCGACCACTTCAAGTCAGAACATGTCCGCCGGTGCGGGGTGATGGAACTCGAGGTCACTCACGAACGCCTCGTGGCGGAGACCGCGTTCGTGTTGAGATGTCCCGCCTGTGATGAGTCGATTCGCGGGTCGATCCACGATTCAGATCTCACCGCCGTGATCCAATTCCTTGGCCCGGTTGTGCACTGACAACCGAAGCACTGACGCCGCGCTACGCGGCCGGAGGCAATCATCCCGAACTAGTGACGAGCGATGAACTGTGCGAGTCCCTCCGCCACACTGGCAGGCTCCACGACCTGCAACGCGTGAGTCGCGCCGCGAACCACATACTGCTCGGAATTCGGCCACCACTCGCGGATTCGCTCCCCGGCTTCTTTGTGAAACGGCAGCGTCTCACTTCCCATCATGAAGAGCACCGGTTGCCGGACCTGCAATGCTCGACGCGAATCGAACTGCCACGCGCCGACGCCGGGCAGCTCGAACTGGAAGAAGGTGCCGGCGTCCGATTCCGCCTGCGTGGCTCCACCGGGAACGGCGCGATCGGCGGCGGGCCTCCAGCCAGGTCCGAAGACGTGGCTGAAGAGGCCATCGATCCCGCCGGCCGGATCTCCCGCCGCGAAGCGCTCGACGGCTGGCGTCAGTGCCGCCATGTGCGGGCCGGTCGACGGGACGCCGAGCAGTGGCGGTTCGAGCAGCGCCAGCGATCGCACCGCATGAGGCGTGTGGCAGGCCAGATCCAGCGCGATGAGCGCGCCGCTGGAATGTCCGACCACGTGAGCGGGAGCGACACGGAGATGGGCCAGGAGTTGAGCTGCGTCCGCCGCCGCGCGAGCCATGAAGCTCTCGGGCGGTCCTCCGGCAGCCGTGCTCTGCCCGTAGCCGCGACGTCGATAGTGAATCTGTTGAACTCCTGCCAGAGTCGGGAGGCTCACGAGCGGGAGGAACGAGTCTGCGATGCCCGCGCCGTGTATGAACAACATCGGGTCGCCGGATCCGTGCACCGCGTATTCGAGTTGCCCGTCGTGGACGGGTGCGCGTTGCATCTGTAGAGCATGTGTCATTGCGGCATTATCATTTCCTTCGGGCCGAGCGTCCATGGCCGACTACGAGAAACGTCCTCCAGAACTCTCACGCGAAGTAGCGCTCCTCCAGGAACGGGCGCTCGAGGAAGAGCGCCGCGGCGGCCCGCCTGCGGTGCTTGCGACCTATGTTCGACTGCAGGCAGGCGTGGCGACTTACGTCGAGTGGCGCGAAAAGGCGCTCTGTGGCGGGCTTGCCTGGCTCACGCCTGACTCCAGCGCGACCGCGCAAAGCCAGCAGGAACGGTGGACCAACGGCTTCAACCAGGCAGGCAACGAAGCGTTCAGGATGCTGAACGACCAGGTCTCGCGCGACGACGACCCGATCGAGTTCACGTTCGAGTTGCTGGCGATGCAGGAGTCGGCGTCGTACGCCGCCATCGCCGGGATGCCACTCGCCGGATTCGTCGGCCGGGTGCGCGAGCATCTGCGCGACTTCGAGAAGTTTCGCAAGGATCTCGACGACCGCTGGAAGGAGATCATCGGGCAGGACGAGCGCATCGACGGGCAGATTGCCGGTTTTCGCGTCCAACTGCTCGAGATGTTCAAGAAGGCCGTTGCCGACGCGCGCGGATGGGCGCCCAAAATGGAATCGGCGGTCGGAACGGCCCTGCTCGGGTGGGAGAAGGAGGAAGAGCCGTCACCCGATCCATCGCTCGCTCCGGTTGCCAAGACGGCGTTCGACACCGTGCACGTGCTTCAGCAGAGCCTGGACGAGATCACGCGTGCGGCGCTCGGCCTGTATGCGAACGAGCAGACCATCCATACGATGTTCGGAAGCAGTCGCGAGCGGCTGAAGGAATACCTCGACAAGGTGAACAAGAAGACCGTTGCCAGCGCGTGGTCCGAGGCCTGCAACGCGGCCAGGGATGCGGCGAACAGGTGTCCCAAGGACGGGCAGAAGGAAGACGCGCGCAAGCTCGCCGAGCAGGCGATCAAGGCGTCGGAATCGATCGTCGCCGAGTTCAACGACGTATTCGAAGACTTCTACGATCACTTCGAAGGCACGTTCACGGGCAAGGTGAGCGATGAGACCGTCGAGCTCCTCGTCGAGCAGGAGTTCTTCAACCAGTTCTGGAAGGACATCCAGTCGTTGAACCTCCCCGGGGAGTTCCAAACAGCCGCCGATCAGATCGCCAAGTGCGACGATATCTCGCTCGACCGGCTCACCGACGAACAGCGCCGTCGGTTCAAGGAGATCGTGCGCGCGCGCCTCTCCACCCTGGAAGAAGAGATTAGCAAGATCGACTGGAGCTTCTTCGAGCGCTTCAAGCTTCAGTTCATCGACGTGCCCAGGGGTTTGCTGATGGACAAGATCAAGCGGCTCGTGGGCTACGAAGAATGAGCGACGACGCCACCATCAGGCTCGGCACGGATCTCCGCTCCGGCGTCACCACCGACGGCGAGATCGACAGTGAGCCTCGCGGGTTCCGTGTCACGTGGATCGATTGGGACAGCGACTTCCGCCGTCACCTCCGGATCAACGACCTCATCGTCGGCGTGAACGGCCAGTCGCTCGCGCAGTTTCTCCAGCCAGGAAAGATGGGGAAGGGTGTCGGTCAGCCCGGGGAGCCGTCGTACTGGGCTGACATCGGCGCCAAGCACAACGACTCCGTTGCGCTGTCAGTACTCCGCGATAGCAAACCGGTCACAGTCGAAGGCAGGCTTCACCTCGAGTACTTCTACTACGACGCACAGGGAAAAACGGCGATGGCCCGGGGTGGACCGCAGCGGCTCGCCAACGACGGCTTCGACGGCGCCTGGTCCATCTGGCTCGAGAAGTTCGTCTTCAAGCTGTCGGTACACTTCACGACTGGATGGACGCAGCGCAGTTACAACAGCCGGAACGAGCTCGAGTGGTACATCGAGCAGAAACCGCGAATCGATCTGCTCCTCGAGAAGTACCCGGGCCCCTTTGCCGACGCCATGCGCGACGACTGGACGAAGGGCATGGAGCTCGCGCGAGGCAAGAAGGCCGATCTGGGTCCGGCGGAGCTGGAGTACCGGGCGCTCGGCGCCAGACGCGTGGAGATCGCGAAGGCCGAGGCCACGAAAGCATGGCCGGCCGCACTGCAGGCGCTTTCTGGCCAGACGATGCCCGCGTTTCCGGCGCCATCGGCACTCGACCGGGCGGGCGCGATCGGCAAGGTGGTCGAGCTCCCGGCGATTACGATGCGGAGCTTCCTCAACGATCTGGGTGTGAGCTTCGCCGCAATCGGATCGCCCTCGGATGGCTACTATTTCGTCCTGCTCAATCAGCCGGCGTTCAGAGAACTCTACGTCGTCGAATCGCGTTATCGCGGTCAGGTCAATCCTCGCCTCGACGAGCGCTATCGCTTCATCGCGCGCGTGCTCGACGATCCCCAGATGTTCACCGTCAACAACCGTCCGGCGATGGGGCTGACGGTGGAGCCGGTTGCCGCGATGGTCGGCCAGGACGAAGCGTTCATCGATCTGCGCACCTCACCGCCGCGCTTCGCCGGCGAGGACGTGCTCTCCGCATTCGCATCGATCGTTCGCGACGACAGCTCACCCGCGAGCGTGATCGAGGCGATGATCCAGGCGGTCAAAACCGGTGACGACAAGACATGGACGAGCCTCTTCGCACCGTGGAAGGTGCTATCGGGTAAAGGCGGACGTACGATCATCGACCCCTCCTACTCTGCGGACACCAGCCGCTTCATGTCCGATTGGGAGCGGTCGCGTCGGCTCATCATGGGCGAGGTGTACGACGCACGCGTGGAGAAAGTGGAGAAGGTCAGGCGGGTCCTCGAGCGCAGCCCCGAGAATGGCCTGCCGAACGTCGATCAAGTTGTCGTGTGGGTGGACCACTATGGGTTGTTCGACGGCGAGTACAGAACGTTTCAGAACATCAACGTCCGCCGGGAGTGGGTGCTGCAGCGGCTCGACGAAGGTCCGTGGCGGATTACGTCGATTCAGAGCTTGTAGCACGTCGTTCCCGAGCAGTAGCTCATTCGTCGGAAGGGAGTGAACATGACTGCGTTCAAAACATTGGGAGCTGTGGTTTGTCTTGCTGGCTTTGCGGCGATGTCGCCTCGCGTCGAGGCTCAAACGCAACAGGATCGGACGCAGGACAGGGTTGCTTTTCCCGCTCATACGATCATGGGGAATCTCCACTATGTCGGGACGGGCACGCTGAATTCGTACCTGATCACGACGTCGCAGGGGCACGTCCTGATCAACACGAATTACGAAGACACGGTGCCGTTGTTGCGAGCGTCAGTCGAGAAGCTCGGGTTCACGCTGACTGATATCAAGGTCATTCTGGGCAGCCACGCCCATCCCGATCACCAGCAAGCCGACGGCGTCCTCAAGGAATTGACTGGTGGTGCGACGGTCATGGCAATGGAACAGGATGTGCCTGCGCTCAAAGCTATGAAGGCGCCGAGCGGAAAGCCGCATCCGATCGACCGTGTTCTCAAAGATGGTGAACAGGTGTCATTGGGAGGCGCCACGCTCACGGCACACCTGACTCCAGGCCACACGCTGGGCTGCACCACGTGGACGATGCGAATCCCGGACGGCGGCCGGACATACGACGTGCTGATTGCGTGCGGCGGCCTTCAGGAGGGCGCACGCCTGGTGAACAACAAGAACTATCCGGCGATCGCCGAAGACTTCGCGCGGAGCATCAAGACATTCAGGGCGCTCCCGGCCGACGTGTTTCTCGGTGCCCACAGCTGGTTCTTCGATCTGGCCGGCAAGTACAAGAGGCTGGGGACCGCGACCAACCCGTACATCGATCCCGCCGGGTACAAAGCGTGGGTCGACGACATGGACAAGAATTACAACGCGCTGCTCGCCGAGCAGAAGAAGAACCCGCCCGCGGACTAACGATTAGCAAGCCGTCATTTGCGCATCTGCGGGGCCTAGTTGGCGACGACAGTGACGATTGAATGTCTCCCTGTATCCGGAATGGACCCACCTGTCGGGGACCGGTCAGCCCCACAGAGGTCTTTCACGGAGGTAATACGATGGCGAGAGATAAGAAGCTCGCAGAAGTTGCCAGAAGCATACACAGAGCTTCTGAACGACTCTGGGCCCGTGTTGTGGAGCGTGACAAATACGCCGTGGCTCCCACGGATGTCGAGACTCTCCAACGACTCACGACCGAGTTGAGCAGGGCTATCACGAAACTGAAGCTCAAACGTAAGAAATAGGCCATCAGATTGTGCGAGTCCGGCGGTCAGCGGGAGCTCTCTGAGACCTTGCGAGCCGCCTTCCGACTCGGCATTCCAAGGATTCGAGTCGCCTGACCGACGGGGACGGGACTGATCTGCCGACGAAGAACGGCAGGAAGAAACGATAGAGGCCTGGACCCGAACGCGTTCGCCTCCTGCCAGAGAGCGTGCCGAGATGCCGCGGCCTACCACTGCCTCCTGTTCGGGCAGAACATCAATGTTGCGGCAAACGGAATCGCGAAGCTGCTGCGGGAAGAGGACGACTGAAGCTCGGTAAGGCGTCTTCGTTTATGCTGCTGCAGACGCCCGGCCGTCTATTGTCAATCAACATTCCGATTTTGCAAGTTGCCCGGCGACGTGCCACCCCGCACAGCCGTTAGAGCGAGCCGACGTCCTAGTCCTTGAGTTTCTGCACGATTAGTCGGCTACACGCGATGTACTCATCTGGACGACCGTACGGGTCATCCACCATCCACGACTCGAACCTCGCGCAAGAAGGAATCTCGATCACCTCTGCGACATCGCCGTCCAGCGCAACGATCAAGTCGTAACTAGACAGGCCGATATACCTAGCGTCACTCGGCATGTACCCTGAGGCGTCGATACCGTACTCCTCACTCAGGGTCTTGATAGCCATTCGCGCGTCTACAGCCGGCTAGAGCGGCCGGAGCGCACGGTTCCCAAGTCTCCTCGTCGGCGTTCGCGGCTGCCGATCCGTGAACTCGCAACTTACCGAGCGAGCCAACCCGAGTTCAGCTCTTAGGCGGCTTCAGACCGGCGGGGGAGACATCCATCAGCCAAGGCATTAGCCGAGCCGAATGGTGGTCGCGAGGTCCTCGATGCTGACCGCGTTGAACCTGGAACTTCCGGTGGTATGGGATTCGTCGGCGGCGGACCGGGCGAGGGTTCAGGGAACGGTGTGGGTGCCGGTAGCGGTTCGGGGCCTGGCTCCGGCTCTGGTGGGTGCGCCTCCGAGTTCATGAATCGTCTTCAATGCACGATCTACACCGTGCGTGCGTAGGCTCTTACAGAAGTGCCGCCGCGCGTCCGCGAGAACGAAGCTCTCGGCCCACTGCTGGATGGTTTTGGCGATGGTAAATGCAGGTGTCCCACCGACGATCGAAAGATGTATACCCGGCGAGATCCTGAGGCGCCGACCCGGCTCGACACGGTTGACGTTAATCAAGGCAGTGGTTGGAGCCGCGTCAAAGGCCCAGTTTGGCGATGCTCTTGCATTTCGCCACTGAGGATTCGCAGCTCGACTGGGCTGCTGTCGAACTTCGTGAAGGGAGAACGACTATGCCAATTCGCGCGTTCGTCGCGGTTCTTCCGATGCTCATCTTTCTCCTCGCGGGCTGTGGCGCGCCGCCTACGGCCGAAGCGGATGCGGCGCGTCAATCGATGGCCAGTGCCTCAAGCGCGGGCGCGGATAAGTACGCCGCCGCATCGCTCAAGGAGGCGCAAGCGGCCGGTGCGGCCCTCGATGCCGAGCTGAACGCACAGGAGCGGAAATTCATCAAATCGTACGACCGCGCCCGCGAGCTGGCCGTCGCCGCGAAGACCGCCGCTGATAAGGCGGTGACCGATGCCAACAGCGCACGCGAGCTCGCGGAGGCGGAAGAGGCGAGAAAGGCGAAGGCCGCCGCGGCGCGACGCGAGAAGCTCGCCAAGGCGATTCGCGTCGGCGGTCAGATTCGTCCGCCAATCAGGATCAAGGAGGTCGCCCCGCTCTACCCGGCCATCGCTCAGTCCGCTCGGGTTCAAGGCGACGTCGTGATCGAAGCGACGATTGACGCGCAGGGCAAGGTTGCCGACGCACGCGTCGTCAAGTCGATGCCGCTGCTGGACCAGGCGGCACTTGACGCCGTCCGGCAGTGGGAGTATCAACCGTCCCTGCTGAACGGCGTTCCCACCGCAGTTGTCACGACCGTGACGGTCAAATTCACACGGCCGTAAGACTCTCGCGGGGAGCATCAAAAGCAAGCGAGCGCACCGGGTCAGTCGGCTTATGGTTGGCTAATGGCTGGCTAACACAGATTGGAGCCGACGCACCGATCCTCCATGCGATCATGTCACCTCGGTGCGCGGCTCGTTTGGGACGTTAGGCCGATGCGAGCAGGTTGTCTGTGAGTACGCGAAAACTGATCGCGATACCGTTCGCGTTGGCGACGGTGAGTAGCTGTCTTTCCAGCGAACCATTGCCACCGGTGGCGAGCGCGCCGGTTTCGGAAGTATCGATTCAAGAACTGATAGCGGCACCGGACAAATTCAATGGAGCGCGCGTGCGGGTCATCGCACCTTGTCGCATCGAGTTCGAAGGAAGCGCACTCTACGCGACGGAAGAGGCACTAGAGGCGCGCGCCGTACATCAGGCCGTCTGGTTGCAGTTGAACTGGCCGCTATTGCCAGAACGTCGAGAGCTGAACGGCAAGTATGTCTTGGTAGAGGGCCAGTTCGTTTCTGGCTTGCGAGGACTAGAGAGTTTTCAGGGAGCCATCATTGACGTCATGAGCCTCAGGGCGTCATCGTCTCAAGCCCAGGACGAGTTGATGCGGCGAATCCAGAAAGGTCTTTAGCGGGGTCTCGCGCTCGGGACTTCCGGTGTTTTGTTACGCGCTCTTACAACGGTGGCAAGGCGGGTTCTCGGGTGATCGCGAGAACGCCAGGGATTAACGCGCTCGTCGTCGCGACGCGGGCCATTTTTCGCCGCGGCCGGCCTCGCCGAGCAAAGATCGACATGTGGACCGGCGGACCTCCCATCCGCCGATATCATTGGCATTGGGCCTGTTTTGGTCTCGTTTGCAGTCCGTCCCGCAGCGCTTCCCTCATTGGACTTAAGGCCCCGAGCCCACAGGCCGCTGTCTCTCTACACTGGGCGACTTACTCGCGATGAATCCGCAAGGCAGGTCGATAGTCACTGCGACTTCTGGGAGTAATCCTCGTTTTCCGCGGTCAGGTGAACGTCCATCATCTCTCGCCGTGTAATGTGTGAAGAGTGTTGCGTGAACGTCACTTCCAACTTACTTCGCTTTGCCGGCGTTGATAAAGTGCTGCAGGTCCTTCTCGTTTTCGTTACAAATGTATTCCAACAGTTCCGTATTGGGCGCAAGTAGCAGTTTGACCGTTCGCGTCCAGGGTTTCGTGTAGGCCTTCGGATCGTCGACCGTAACCTCGACTTCGAGGTTGCCATAGCTCACCCTGCGAATCCGCTCGATGAGTCGGGATTGCTCCGTGAGCGGATGCCCTTGAGCGTCAAACCAATTTCCCTTGATGCCGATGGTCTCAACGACCAGCGTGTCACCCTCCCACCGGCCGACCGAATAGCCTTTGAACATGGGCTCTGGGGCGTCCGGCAACGCGCGACCATCGAGGAAAATCTCCCGATACTGTCCCATATACTCATCTAGAATCGTCAGACTGTCCGGGGTTTGGATAAGTTTCTGTATCGCGAAACTAGCCCACATCCGCGGAGGCGCGTGCGGTAAACAACGCAGGTTCGGGTCGTTTATCTCGTTCTCCGGATGCTGCTTCACGAACGCTTCTGCCCACGGTTGCATCGGTGGTTCCTCGGGAGCGCCCGTGGCGATATTGATAAATCCCACAGGAGCTGGCTCGACACAAGCAATCGTCGCAGCGGTGCAAGGCCGCCTCTCCACGTCCCAGACCCCAGAAAGGTCGGGTGTCGTCCCGTCCGGCATCTTTGGTGGCGGTGCGGCGTAATTCAGCTTGCCATCCAGCGTCAGCGGCACACCCTTCGTCGTGACACGCCATTGCGCCGAGAGTGTCACCGCGACACAGGCACTCATCCCGGCCGTGGCAATGAACCGTCCTGTGCCCATACGCGCCCCCTTTTTTGCGGATTTCATTTGGTACTTGGCGACCGTCTAAATTGGCCGTCCAAACGGTCGCGATGATACGCAGACAGTGAGTTGCGAAGCAATATCGCGGTAGGCTGCCGTGGCTATGACTGAGCTGACTATTTGTTAACGAGTAACGGCGCAGGAAGTTTCGACGAGGCTGTGGCGACGGCGAAGGAGGCCGTCGCCTTATGGCTAAGTCGAAATCTCGCAAGAAGAGGGCGCCGAAGCGCGTGCTAGCGCTCCCGGACCTCGAACACGCCAAAACGGCCGTCTTGAACAGCCTGACCTCCGCCAGCGGGCAGCGAACATACGAGCACGCCATTCGCGAGTTCGTCACCTGGTACTGCTCTGGGCCTCGGCTCGCGTTCAACCGCACCGTGGTGCTTCGATACCGGATTCACCTCGAGCAACGTGGATACGCGCCGGCCACGATTAATCTTCGCTTGGCCGCCGTTCGGCGCATCGCGTACGAGGCGGCGGACGCCGGTCTTCTCAGTCCCGAACTGGCGGCCGGTATTCGTCGGGTGAGAGGGGTGCGGCGGATCGGCGTACGACTTGGGAATTGGCTGACACCTGAACAGGGCCGGCGGCTCCTTGAGTGCGCGACGCCGTCGAGCCCGCGCGAGTTACGGGATCAGGCGATGGTCGCCCTGCTGATTGGCTGCGGCTTACGCCGCGCTGAGTTGTTGGCCCTACACCTCGAGTCAATTCAGCAACGCGAGGAGCACTGGGTGATTGTCGATCTAATCGGCAAGGGCGGACACGTGCGAACGGTTCCCATCCCTACGTGGGTGAAGAGGCACGTCGACGCGTGGACTGCCGCGGCGGCCATCACGCACGGCGCGGTGTTCCGTGCGATCAACAAGGCCGGGCGTATCTGGGGAGACGGCATGTCGCCGAAGGTGCTGTGGGATGTCGTCCGCGCCGCTGCGGCTCGCGCTGGCATCGACAAGTTGGCCCCGCACGATCTGCGGCGCACCTGTGCCCGTCTCTGCCACCTTGCAGGTGGCGAACTCGATCAGATTCAGTTCCTGCTCGGCCACGTCTCCATCCAAACGACGGAGCGCTATCTTGGATCCAAGCAGAAGCTCCGGATTGCCGTGAACGACCGACTAGGAATCGAACCCGATGCCGCTTGACCCGGACCACCCAGGGCGGATTTTCGATCCGCCCTGGCCGACAACTCAGGACCGATGGCCGACCACGTCGCCAAGAAACCGCTTGCGGACTACCAGACGCTCAGGGCGGCGAGGGCGCCTGCCAGTTGACGACGACGGTGAAGGGCGCCATCGCTTGAGGTCCCACCGGCATGGCGAACAGAAAACGTTGACCGTCCGGGGCCGCGTCCCAGTTGGTTGGTGAAGGCGCGGGGAACAAACGAACTGGTCGGCCCACCTGCAACGTTGCCGGCGACGCGCTCGCCGCGACCTCGGTTATGGCCACGCTCATGAGATCGCCGTTCGGTGCGACGAAGAAGAGCTCACGCCCATCGCCTCGCCAGCGCGGCATGCTGGCGCCGCGAGAAGAAACAGGCACCCGAAGCCCGATTGCGGGCTGGCCCCCACCAGCCGCGGGGGTGAAGCTCCGTGCGTACAGCTCGACGACGCCCGATTCATCGGAGAGATACGTGATCCACCTCCCGTCTGGAGAAAACCGGGCATCGAACTCCCGGGCTGGGCTGGCGAGAAATGGAAACGGCTTCCCGCTTGGCGGAAGCAGCCACAAGTCCAGTCCCGTTGATGTGCCCGTCGTGAGATAGATCAGATAGTGATCCCGGGACCAGCTATTCGGGAACTTGCTGTCGGCGGATTCGAGCAGCGCGGTCTGACGGCCATCTCCGTTGGCGTCGGTTTGATAGATGTCGTAGTGGTTGCCGCGGCGAGACGCGTACGTGACGCGCGTGGTGTCGGCTGTCCAGACCGGTGACTCGTTCAAGCTCGGCCCCCTCACAAGCCGCACCATGCGGTACGGTGACAGCGTGTAGAGGAACAGATCGTTGAGGTGATCCGATGCATCCCATTGCGAGACAGCGAACTGCGAGCCACTTGGGCTCAGCATCGGTGGGTCGGCCAGAGGGATCGGCTCACCCACGTCGCCAATGGCACGGCCGTCTCTGTCAAACCAGGTCATCTGCCTCGTTGGCGTGGGCGTGGCCCGATAGACCAGGCTTCCCGAAAGAGACGACGCAAAGTACGCATAGGCCCGCGTGTTCCCCACCCCCTCAGCCACAAGCGCGGCATCGCCCTTCAGTTCGAGGGCGCTCGGGTCAAATGCCTGCGCCATCAAGGAGCCGTCACGCAGGAACAGGAGCGTGCCCACGCCGTTGGGGCCAGGAGCGAATTGGGCGCCGGTGGATGTCGCCACCAGCCGGGTACGGGTTTGAGCCTCTGGCGCCGCGCTGAGCGCACCGACATAGATGCCGCTGTCCTCTGGTGTCCGCGTGACACGCAGGTAGAGAAAGTGGTCGCCGTCGGGAAGGAAGAACGGAAAAAGGTGGCGCTCTTGATCCGCTTCGCCCGGGCGCGTCACCGACTCCGGAGTGCCGCCGCTGCTCGCGACCTTCATCACGCCGGCGCTGCTTGCGACGCCGAAGAGCACGACGCCGTCGTTGTTCTCCGTCCCGCCCAGGACGAGGCCTCCCGGTCCACACACGCGCTGAACTCCGCCGCCCCTGATGTCGATCCTCTTCAGTTGGCCTTCGGCGACGTAGAAGAGACTCTTACTATCGTGTGACCAGAACGGCGTTCCACCGGTGGCTTTCGCGTCGGGGCCCAACAGCAACGTGGGTTCAAGTGCCCCCAGGACGTGAAGCCAGACCTTGCCCCCGCTGCCAGAGTAGGTGAGCGCGCGGCCGTCGGGCGAGAAGGCAAAGATTGTTCCGTCGGCTGGGGTTCCGGCGTCGGCCAGAGGAATCTGGAAGCGGAACGCCGCCGGCGCGGGAACGGGCACACGCCGGAACTGGCCGTACGCCAGCACTGCGATCGCAATCATCGCAATCGCCGCGACCGCAGGCCACGGCCAGGATCTCGACGGCGGCGTCAGCGGCAGATCTGGCTCGAGCCACGCCGCCGCGTCCCCGATGTCCCGCAGCCGTCGTGCCGGATCGCGCTCGAGACACCGAGCCAGAAGCCGCCGAGCGCGAACGGGAACGCTGGACAAGTCCGGTTCCTTCGTGAGGACCTGCGCCAGGGTCGCCTGAACGTTGTTGCCTTCGAACAGGCGTCGCCCTGAGAGTAGCTCGTAGAACACGACCCCAAAGGCCCAGATGTCGGTTCGCTTGTCAGTCGCACGCCCCTCCGCCTGCTCCGGACTCATGTACGCAGCAGTACCGAGGATCATCCCAGCCTGCGTCATTGCAGGCGTCGTAATCGTGGGCGACCGCGAGAGGGCTTGCCCCGCCGAAGCGCGAAGCGCGGAGGCGGGTTCAATCGCCTTCGCGAGGCCGAAGTCCAGGACCTTGACCCTGCCGTCGGCGCGGACCTTGATGTTCGCTGGCTTGAGATCGCGGTGAATGATCCCCCTTTCGTGCGCAGCCTCGAGCGCCTGGGCGATCTGCAACGCGATGGGCAGTGCCTCGTCGAGCGCAATCGCGCCGCGTGCGATGCGCTGCGAGAGGTCGTCGCCTTCGACCAGCTCCATCACGAGTGCGGAGACGCCGCCGTTCTCTTCGAGTCCGTAGATACCCGCGATGTGTGGATGATTCAGCGACGCGAGCGTTTTCGCTTCGCGTTGAAAACGCGCGAGCCGGTCCGCGTCATGCGCGAAGGCTTCAGGCAGGATCTTGATCGCGACGTCTCGGTCCAGTTTCGTATCGCGGGCGCGGTACACGTGGCCCATACCGCCTTCGCCGATCAGCGCAGTGATGTCGTAGACGCCGAGGCGCGTGCCGGGAGTGAGGGCCAATCCGTTGGATTATATGGGTGGAGCAGCAGTCCCGATGGGTTAATCCTCGAAAACGCCGCAGTGTTAACCCGGTGGTCCAGCAGGCTTCTGCGTCGGCGTGGGCTTAACACCCACAGTCAATGCGGCAACGTACTTTGACTCGGCATCGGCCGTGTCGAACCTCTCTTTGGTGCGTTAATGCGCGCACGCGCCGCACGGTCTATGCCTGTCGAGGGGCCGTCAGATTCGCGGCCCAGGCTTTGTTCGAGCCTCTCCATCTGCCTGGTGGATTTCGCGTCCGCGCGGTCACGTGACGAGCGGTGTCCAAGTGTCCTCGGGCCGGCGGGGTTTCACCGGACCACTTGCCTCGTGCACATTTATGCAATAGTGTTGATGAAATGAAAAAACCTGGCGTACTCGGAGGCTTTGAGTTGTTGGTTTTGCTCGCGCTGGTTCGGCTAGGCGACGACGCCTACGGTGTGCTCATCTCGAACGAGATCGAAGCGAACAGTGGGCGCAGCGTTTCGATCGGGAGCATCTACATAACGCTCGATCGACTGCAACGGAAGGGCTTGGTGTCCTCGAGACTGGGGAAACCGACAACCGAACGTGGAGGCCGTGCCAAGACTTATTTCCGCCCGACCGCCAAGGGTCTGCGAGAGGTTCGGCTTGCGAGACAGACGCTGATGCGCCTCTGGCAAGGGGTGCCGCAGTTGGGAGGGACCCTATGAAGAACTCTGAGCCGCCACGGCTGTCAGCGTGGTTACTGGAGCGACTAGCGCCTCGACAAGGACGGGACTCTCTTGTGGGTGATTTGCACGAGCAACTTCACCGAGGCCGATCGGTCTGGTGGTATCGACGTCAGGTCTTGGGAACTATTCTCGTCGCTGTCGCCGCCGACATCGCCGCGCACAAGTTGCTCACTGTCCGCGCCCTCGCTATCGGCTGGTCGGCCCTGTATCTCCTATATCGAGTGATGGGGCCGCTGATCCAGCAAACGCGGATGACGCTCTTCACTCGATGGGGATCGGCCCTTTGGGGCGATTCCGAGATCCTGCGTCAACTGTGGGTCTACTACGGCATTCCATTCCAACTCGTCGCCTGCCTGATTTTCATGGGTGTTGGCTGGATGGTTGCCGGCCTGCACCGTCGTCACCTTCCCGGCATCGTCATCGTGTTCTCGGCGACGCTGCTGATACCAGCTACATTCCAGGCGCTGGAGACGCAGCGGCTGCTGGCAACAGAATTGTGGCCGGGTTGGGGATGGGGGTCGTTTCGATGGGCGCTCCTGTATCAAGTCTTGTTTTCCTTAGTGGCGTATCCCATGTGTGTCTTGATCGGCGGCTTGTGGACTGCCCGGTCTGGCGGCGAAGCTGCGTAGTCAGTGTTCGGTGGACCCGTACGGTGAGCAGAAGATTGTCAAAGACTACGTCGCCGCGACAGGATGGACGTTGCTAGTCCCGATGGACGTCCCACGCCAATGAGACGAACCGTGCCGAGTCCCGACACGACCAGCGTGTCGCCGTCGCCTACACTTCAGCAAGCGGGCGCGCGATTTTCGAACCTACCACTGATCGCCGTCGCCGCCGTCGCGAGGCCATCACCGATGCCGGCTTGGAGCATTTTCGAGCTGCGTATCCCGGCCAATTGATCTCAAAGGAAGACATCTTTTATTACGTGTACGGACTGCTTCATTCCCCTGACTACCGCGAACGTTTTGCCGACAATCTTGGGAAGGAACTTCCGCGCATCCCGTGTGTGGAGAGCTTTTCTGATTTTTCAGCGTTCTGTAAGGCAGGTCGTCTCCTCGCCCACCTGCACCTGCAGTACGACACTGTGGCTATGTACCCGGCCAAAGTGGAAGGCGACGATATTCACAGGCCGCCGCGTCTATCCGCTGCGGACTACCGCATTGAGAAGATGCAGTACGGGAAGTCGACTAGCGGGAAAGATTCGAGCGCGGTGGTGGTCAATCATCGCTTCACGGTTACCGGCATTCCGTTGGAGGCGTATGACTACGTGGTCAACGGCAAACCAGCCATCCAATGGGTGATCGAACGCCAAGGAGTCAAAACCGATAAGGACAGCGGCATCATCAATGACGCGAACGATTGGGCGGTGGAGACGATGAAGAATCCACGCTATCCGTTGGAGCTGTTGCTACGAGTGGTGACGGTGAGCCTGGAAACCATGAAGACTGTGAAATCGCTGCCGAAGCTGTCGAGTTGAATCGAATCCATTCGCGCGGCCATTATTTCGTCTTCGTGCCCGCCTAGCAGCCCGTGGCGAAAACCAGTTCTCGCAGGCCGATCTGCCCTACCGCATTACCCGCGATCGACAGACGTTCGAGTCGTGAAAAGAGCCGTAGGGGCGACCGATGACACGTGACTGCCGCCCGGAGCGTCCGAATCAGCGTCAGAAGGCCCGCCAGGCCCGCGACGAGTCGTCCCTGCAGCCCGCGTGGCGTGCCGACGCCGATCAGTTGCCGCATGAGCAGTCCGAGATTGAAGCCGCCGGCGTGAATCAGCAGCCGCTTCAGGATGTTCGTGTGACCACGGAGGTGCACGCGCCGCATGCCGCCCGTCTCATAGAGATGGGCAAACGGCCGTTCGAGTCGCTCGCCGCGGAGCCGCAGCAGGCGCAGGCCTCGTGGGCCGCGAATGCGCCGACGATTGCGGTACACGGCGTCGCGGGCCTCTGGGTTCTTCTTCCAGGTGCGTCGGCCGCGATCGGACTCCGAGATATAACTGCGGACGCCCACGGCTTCAAGGTCCACGAGCGATTGATTGCTGTGATAGCCCTTGTCCCCGACGATCTCTTCGATGCCCTTGCCGTCGGGCCGCACGGCTTCGACCTGCTCGGCGGCGTCAATCAGCGTCTCGACGCAGGTCGTGGTGTCGCCGTCGTCGGCATCCTGCACCGTGACACCGACGATCGCGCCGGTCTCGAGGTCGACGGCATGCTCGGCCTTGTGCGCCAAGTGCGTGCGCCCGTCTTTCATCTTCGTGATCTTTGCGTCGGGATCGTGCGGATGCGTCCAGTCGTCGTTCGAGCCCTTCTTCTTCCGCTTCCGGTCGATGCGCGCCAGGTCCGCGCGGGTCGGCGTCTCGATCCCCGACGCCTGCGCCAACTTCGTCAAGAAGTCCTGATAGTTCTCCCCGGTGTCCCGTCGCACGATGCTGCGCAGCGCGGCATTCGCTGCCAGCGTGGTTGCGTCAATACCGACGGTCTTGCCCTTCACCAAGCCCAGGTCGGCGAGGCGCTGCAGTAGCCAGGTGAAGACCGCCTCGTGCGTTTCGACGTCGATCAAGCGTCTGGTGCGGGAGATCGTCGAATGGTCGGGCGACGCCTCCGGCAACACCAAGCCGAGAAACTCGCGCAGGGCAAACGAATCGGCCGCCCGCCACGCGATCGCGCGCTCGGCATCCAAACCTTCGAAATACCCGATCAGCAACAGCCGGAAATACCGTCCGGGCGGCAACCCTGGGCGACCGTTGGCGGCGTAGAATCGCTCGCACAGCCCTTCGACGTACCTGTCGAAGTCGTGCTGGTCGAGAATCTGATTCAATCGCGCGTAGAACGGATGGGCCGCACTGGGCGGCAGGTCCTGAGTCGCCACCTACATCGAGGTCTGCTTCGAGTGTCGCCGTCGTTTGCCCATCGCCATCGGCGACAGTGTAGTACGCAGGATCGATCGTGTCGATCTCAAATCCCGAGGCCGCTGGTGTCGATCACCGGCGCGTGACTCTTGCGAGGATAACGTGAGCTACGAATCACGGACAGGCGCAGTGCTCTTCGCCAGAAGGCTGGACCAGGTCGCTACCTTCTATTCCAACGTGCTCGGTCTCAGCGAAGCCAATCGCGATGATGATCACATCCTGTTGGAATCATCAGGATTCCAGTTGGTCGTACATCGAATCCCGCGCCACTGGCCCATGACGACCGAGCTTGCGGAGCCACCTGTCCGCCGTGCAACGGCAGCCTTTAAACCAGTCTTCTTCGTTCACAGTCTCGCGAGCGTTCGAAGCATTGCGCACGCCCATGGTGGCGCGATGGAACCGCAAGAGAAGGAATGGTCCTTCAACGGTATCCTGGTGTGCGACGCGTTGGACCCGGAGGGGAATGTGATCCAGTTCCGCGAAATGGGTCGACCACCTCAATGACAGACGGGTCCGTTCGCGAGCCTTTCACCACGGGCTGCTAGGGCGTCAAGTAGGGCGTCAAACGCGGACCGAGCTCGCGCTCTCTGCTCGAGACCGTCGAGTCTGCATTGGGAATCTGGAGCCGGCGACCCGACTTGAACGGGTGACCTGCTGATTACGAATCAGCTGCTCTACCAACTGAGCTACGCCGGCCAGGCGGGATCCGCGGCGCTCACGAACGCGCCACCGACCAGTCTAGCACGGCGCCTCCGCATGACGCGCCCTCACGTGACTGGGAGTTGGAATTTGGGTTGCCACCCGCGTCCTACCCACAACCGCCGTCTGCACTCGTGTTATGAGTGACTCCATGCCCCGTCGAACCCTTCACTACGCATGGGTCGTAGCCATCGTCACGTTCGTGATCCTGCTCGTCACAGCAGGCATTCGTGCAACGCCGGGCGTGCTGATGCTCTCGCTCGAACGGGAGTTCGGCTGGAGCCGCGCGGTCATCTCTTCTGCCGTCGCAATCAACATCGCACTCTTCGGACTCATCGGACCATTCGCCGCGTCGGTGATGGACCAGTGGGGCGTGCGCCGCGTGATTCTCGCCGCGGTGGCCTTACTCTCCGCGTCTGTGGCGTTGACGACGCAGATGCATTCGCAGTGGCAACTCGTTTTGTTCTGGGGCGTGCTCGTCGGAAGCGGCACCGGCGTGACCTCGATCGTGCTGGCGGCATTCATCGCCACGCGCTGGTTTGACGCACGGCGCGGCCTCGTCCTCGGAATCCTGTCAGCTGCCAACGCGACCGGGCAGTTGATCTTCCTCCCATCGCTGGCTGGTCTCGTCGAGTCGAGCGGGTGGCGTGCCGCGGCCTGGCTCGTCTCCGGCGCAGCTGCCGTCGTCTTCGTCGTCGTGCTGATCTTCATGCGCGACCGGCCCGAGGATCTCGGCCTGCTGCCGTATGGACGGCCCGCCGGTTTCAAAGTGCCTGCTGCCCGCGCGCTGGCCCCGCTCGCGGCACTGGCGATGGCATCACGCACGCGAGCGTTCTGGCTGCTCGCGGGGACGTTCTTCGTCTGCGGTGCGAGCACGAATGGGCTGATCGGAACGCATCTCATCGCGGCGTGTCATGACTACGGCATCCATGAAGTGCAGTCCGCTCGCCTGCTCGCGATGATGGGCATTTTCGACATCATGGGCACGACGGCATCGGGCTGGCTGACCGATCGCTATTCGAGCCGGCATCTGTTGTTTGGGTACTACACGCTCCGCGGAGTGTCTCTGCTGTTCCTGCCGCTGACGCTGCAGGAGGGGGCGAGCAGCCTGGTGATCTTCGCCGTGTTCTACGGGCTCGACTGGATCGCGACGGTGCCGCCGACCGTGCGTCTGACGACTGAGGCATTCGGTCGCGAGAACACCGGCGTGATCTATGGCTGGATCGGCGCGAGTCATCAGCTCGGCGCTTCAACCGCCGCGTTCGGCGCCGGCGCGATTCGCACGATGCTCGGCGACTATCAGGTCGCGTTCTGGGCAGCCGGGGTGCTCTGCGTCCTCGCCGGCTTTTCGTTTCTCACGATCGGACGATCGCTCCGTCCCATTCCAGTTCCGAACGTCGCCACGGCTGGGTGATTTTTCGCGCACCTGCGCGTGCGATTCCCCAGCGCAGATCGCACGCGCCAATTGAGCTCTCCGCAACATCGATAGAAGCCGCGGGGCGCGAGGCACGCAAATTGCCCTTCTGATGGGCATGGCTACTACGAATCGTCCACTCATCTGCCAGGTCCCT
>Ga0070674_100000310_pt1 | contig 23996 bp, 20 predicted proteins | sample KBSM33metaG_FD_65344 | JGI IMG/M metagenome (GOLD analysis project Ga0070674, IMG submission 65344) | Miscanthus rhizosphere microbial communities from Kellogg Biological Station, Michigan, USA - KBS M3-3 metaG | ecosystem: Host-associated > Plants > Roots > Rhizosphere > Soil ... | reverse complement strand
GAGCTGCCGGTCACCGGCAAGTTCACCGGCCCCGAGGCGCGCACGGCGATGCAGCGTCACGTGCTCGCGCAGGCGGCGATCACGGGGCGGTACACGCTGAACCCGTCCGTCAGGCTGTAGCGGGGCGCGCTCCGAGCCACGCGGCGCGCCGCGCCCGGACGTCGGGCGGCGCATCCGCAGCCAGCGTCAGGAACGCGGTGTCGAGCGGCGCCGCTGCGATCTCCACGTCGAATGCCATCAGCTCGTCGCGCCGGAACGCGTGCACGGCGAGGCGCGTGCCGGCCGCGCCGCGCTCGGCCAGGCGGTCGAGCGCTTCCGCCGCCGCCCGGATGCCGCCGAGCGCCACCAGCGCGTCGCCTGCGGCAAGTCCCGCGCGCTCGGCCGGCCCTCCCGCGTAGACGTGCTGCAGACGCAGGTCGCCGCCCACCTTCGCGCCGAGCCAGGTCCGGGGCGCCGCTTGCGCCCCCGCCGGCGCGGGCTTGCCGCCCCGATCCTTGGCGCCCGCGGCCGCGCGCAGCTCAAGCGTCACGCCGTGCGCGGCGAGCAGGCTTGCGAGCGGCGGGTCCTCCGTCCCATGCACGTAGCGGGCGAAGAAGTCGCCGAGGTCGCGCCCCGCGAGCTCCGAGGCAAGCGCCTCGATGCCGCCCTCGGGGACGCCGACGCCCGTCGCGCCATGACGCTCCCACAGCGCGCGCATCACGTCGTCGAGCGTGACGCGGCCGTCCACGCGAAGCTGGAGGTCGAGCGCCAGCGCGACGAGCGCGCCCTTCGCGTAGTAGCTGACGAGCGCGTTCGGCGAGTTCTCGTCCTGGCGATAGAACTTGATCCATGCGTCGAAGCTCGCGTCGGCGATGCTTTGCGTGAGGCGGCCGGGCGTGCGCAGCACGGTGGTGATGCCCCGGCCCAGCAGCTCGAGGAACTTCACATCGCCGACGACGCCGCTGCGCACCAGCGCGAGATCGTCGTAGTACGACGTGATGCCCTCGAACGCCCAGAGCTGGCGCGTGTAGCTCTCGCGCGACAGGTCGTACGGCACGAACGCGGCCGGCTTGATGCGCTTGACGTTCCACGCGTGGAAGTACTCGTGGCTCGCGAGGCCGAGGAACGTCACGTAGTCGTCCGTCGGCTCCGCCATTCCGGCCTGCGGCAGGCTGTTGCGCGAGCACAGCAGGCTGGTGCTGGACCGGTGCTCCAGGCCGCCGTAGCCGTCGCCTACCGCCATCACCAGGAAGAGGTACGCGGGGAAGGGCGGGGTGCCGCCGAAGAGGTCGATCTGCCATTGGCACACCCGCGCGAGATCGCGCTGCAGGCGCCCGGTGTCCACCGCGTGCCGGCCGGTGATCGCCAGCTGGTGCGGCACGCCACCGGCGGCGAACTCGCATGCGGCGAACTCGGAGAGCTCGACGGGATGGTCGATGAGCTCGTCGTAATCGGCCGCGTGAAAACGCCACGTCGCGGGATCGGCGCGCGTCATCGTCGTGGCGCAGCGCCACCGGACGCAGGCCGCCGCGTCCGGCGGAACGATCTCGAGCGTGCAGGGCGCGTGCTCGCGCCCGTCCGGGCAAAGGAAGACGGCGCCGCCGTTGAAGTAGCCGCGCGTCGTGTCGAGGTACGCGGTGCGCACCGACAGGTCGAACGCGTAAATGCGCGCGATCACGGTCAGCGGCCCCGTGCACGGGGCGGCGCGCCACGTACTGGCATCCTCCTTCGCGATCGGCACAGCCGCGCCGCTCGCGCCGGTCATCGCGCGCACGTCGACGAAATGGCGCGCGAACTCGCGGATCAGGTAGCTGCCGGGCACCCAGCGCGGCAGGCGAAAGCGCTGCCCGCCGGCGGCGGGGGTGTCGACGGTGCAGCGCACCTCGAACAGATGCGCGGCAGGGTCGAGGACGGCGATGCGGTAGTGGGTGGCGGCGTGCTCGGTCATGCGGGACGCCGCGCAATCACCAGCCCAGCACCGCGAAATCGGGCCAGCCGTCGATCGGCACGCCGGCGTAGCGTGCCGATTTGGCGGTCATCGCGGTGTCCTGCTTGTAGTACGAGGCCTCGGGGTCGACGTCCGGCAGGTTGTTCTTCTGCCGCAGGTTGAGGTAGGCCGTGTATTCCTTTTGCGTGCCGACGTACACGCGGTTCTTCGGCAGGTCCGGATAGACGAACCAGTTCTTGCCGGTTTGCGTGACGGCGGTGACCTGGCCGGCAGGCAGCGTCGGAAGCTGCTGCAGCGCCTTGTCGGTGCTCGCCACGACGGTCTTGAAGCCGGCCTCGACGAGCAGGGCCTCGACCTGCGGGCTCGCCGCAGGCGGGGCGTTCGGCGACGCGCAGCCCGCGACGGCGAGCGTCAGGGCGACGGCGACGAGGACGTGCACGAATTTCAGGGCGGGTTTCATCACGTTTTCCTTTGCATGAGCACTGCGGCGACCATGGCACCCCGGAGACGAATCGAACGTCCGACCTGCCCCTTAGGAGGGGGCTGCTCTATCCACTGAGCTACCGGGGCCGGGAACCCCTCGAATCTTACCGGATGGGACGTTTGCGCCTACACTTCCGGCTGTCACGTCACGCCGGCGCCAATGCTGCAACGCTTCCTGTCGCTGCTCTCGCCACTCGACTGGGGCGCGCTCGCGCTGTTCCTCCTCGGGTGGTTCGGCTACAGCTATGTCGCGGACCGTGCCAAGCGCAGCGCGTACGGGCTGCGCGGCGTCACTCACCTGCGGCGCATCGAATGGGCGCGGGAGATGACCCTGCGCGAGAACCGGATCACCGACGCCAGCCTGATCGGCGATCTCAAGGCCAGCGTTTCCTTCTACGCCAACGCGACGATCTACATCATCGCGGGTCTCATCGCCGTGGCGGGAACGCTGGAGCGCGTCGTGAGCTTCACCGAGGACCTGCCGTTCGCGCGGCAGACGTCGCGGGAGCTGCTCGAGGCCAAGATGTTCGTGCTGATCGGCACGTTCATCTTCGCGTACTTCAAGTTCACATGGTCGCTGCGCCAGTTCAATTTCCTGTCGATACTGCTGGGCGCCACGCCTGCCAAGGGCACGGCCTCCGACGTGCTGGAGCGCGCGGCCGAGCGCTTCGCGCTGATGTGCTCGCTCGCCGGCGACGAATTCAACCGCGGCATCCGCGCCTATTATTTCGGCTTCGCGGTGCTGGGGTGGTTCGTGCATCCCGGCCTCTTCGCGGCGTTGACGATCGCCATCCTCGCCGTCCTGTGGCGTCGCGACTTCCACTCGCACACGCTCCATGCGCTGTCGGATTGACCGCCGGCGCGCACGGCGGGCGACGAACAAGCGCCAATGATCACGTGGCTGCGCTCGGACAGCGCGTTCCCTCCGATCGATGCCGCGCTCGACGAGCCGAACGGACTGCTGGCGGCGGGCGGCGACCTGTCGCCGGGGCGGATCCTGGCCGCCTACCGGCGCGGCATCTTCCCCTGGTTCGGCGCGGGACAGCCCATCCTGTGGTGGAGCCCGGACCCGCGGATGGTTCTGTACGTCGACGAGTTCCACGCGTCGCATTCGCTGCGGAAGCGCGTGAAGCGCGGCGACTTCGACGTGCGCGTCGACACCGCCTTCGACGACGTCATCGAGCATTGCGCGCAGACCCCGCGCGAGGGCCAGCTCGGCACGTGGATCACCCCGGCCGTCATGGACGCGTATCGCGAGCTCCATGCCGAGGGCTTCGGCCATTCCGTCGAGGCGTGGCAGGACGGTGAGCTCGTGGGCGGGCTCTACGGCCTGGCGATCGACCGGATGTTCTTCGGCGAGTCCATGTTCGCGCACGAGAGCGACGCGTCGAAGGTCGCGCTGGTGGGGCTGATGCAGGTGCTGCGCGAGCTTGGCGTTCCGCTCGTCGACTGCCAGCAGGAGACGGCGCACCTCGCGACGTTCGGCGCGCGGCCGATCGCGCGCCGCCGGTTTGCCGCGCATTTGACCGACTTGATACACTCGCCGGAACCTCCCGCCGGTTGGACTCCAGGACCGATCGCCAGGCACCGATGAGCAAGCTGAACGATCTGCCCCTCGCCTCGCTGCAGTTCTACGCGACGGCGCCGTACCCCTGCAGTTACCTGCCCGACAAAGCCGCGCGCTCGCAGGTGGCCACGCCCAGCCACCTCATCGACACGCGCGTGTACAGCGAGCTCGTCCGTCTGGGCTTCCGTCGCAGCGGCGCGTTCACCTACCGCCCGTATTGCGACCATTGCCGCGCATGCGTGCCCGTGAGGGTGCCTGTCGAGCAGTTCCGGCCCACGCGGAGCCAGAAGCGCGCCATGCAGTTTCACCGCGGATTGACGGCGGTTAGACGGGACTTGACGTACGATAGCCACCATTACGCGCTATACCTGCGATATCAGCGCTACCGGCATCCCGGGGGCGGCATGGACCAGGACAGCCGCGAGCAATACCAGCACTTTCTGCTTCACAGCAACGTTTCGACCGATCTCTACGAGTTTCGGGAAAACGGCGTCCTTCGCATGGTCAGCCTCGTCGACCGCCTGGTGGACGGCCTGTCGTCCGTGTACACGTTCTTCGAGCCCGACGTACCCGGCGCGAGCTTCGGCAAGTACAACATCCTGTGGCAGATCGAGCGCTGCCGCGCGCTGGGCCTGCCGTACCTGTACCTCGGCTACTGGATCGAGGACAGCAAGAAGATGGCGTACAAGGCGACGTTCCGTCCGATCGAGGGTCTGATCGGGGGCACTTGGGCAACATTGTGATTGTGGGTAGTGAGGATGTCAGGTCAAGCTAATGAATCAATTGTATTTAATGAACTGCAGTGAGCGGCCGGTATGCTAAAAGCATTGCGCTCGTAGCGTATTTTGGCGAAAAGTCGCATTTATTGAAGGATTTGGTGGCGCCACCTCGTTTTGTTTGCCACAATGTGAGCAGTCGATCCGGCGCGACCCCCCTGCGCTATGGCATCCGGAGCTTGAAATGACCGCGTCAGCAGAAGTGCGTGCCCTCCCGCAAACAAATTTCAATCAGCTTCAAACGAGATTTGATCGCGAGTTCGGGGTGTACTGGGCGTACATGAACGCGCGTCCGCGCGCATGCTTCAGCCCGGAATTGCTCGCCGAGCTTCGGCAATATCTGGATCTCGTCATCGCGTCGCACGCGAATCCCGGCGACGACAAGTCGGCCGTCCGCTATGGCGTCCTCGCGTCGAAAACCAAAGGCGTCTTCAATCTTGGCGGCGATCTCGCGCTCTTCCGCTCGCTGATCGAGAGCGGCAACCGCGATGCGCTGCTCGCTTACGGCGAGGCGTGCATCAGCAACCTCTACCCGTGGCACGTGAACTGCGATTTGCCGCTCACCACGATGGCGCTCGTCCAGGGCGATGCGCTCGGCGGAGGCTTCGAAGCCGCGCTGTCGGCCACGGTCGTCATCGCCGAGGAATCGTCGCGGATGGGGTTTCCGGAGGTGCTGTTCAACCTGTTCCCCGGCATGGGCGCGTTCAGCTTCCTCAGCCGGAAGGTGGGACGCCGCGTTGCCGACGAAATGATCACCAGCGGCACCGTCTACACCGCCCGCCAGCTCTACGATCTCGGCGTCGTCGACGTCATCACGCCCGACGGCACCGGCGAGCAGGCGGTCTACGGCTACATCCGCCGCCATGCGAAGAGCGGCAACGGGCGTCGCGGCTACGAGGCCGCGCGCAACGAGGTGGGCCCGGTCACGCGCGGGGAGCTCACGCGCATCGTCGGCATCTGGGCCGACACCGCGCTCAAGCTCACGGACCGCGACCTTCGCATGATGGAGCGTCTCGTGCGCGCGCAGCAGCGCGTGCCCGAAATGCCGGTGCACGGGCACGTCGGCAAGGTCGTCTCGATCAACTAGGTCCCGCCGCCTGGGGCGCGCCTGCGCGCGCCCTGCGCAAGAAAGGCTCGCGATGCGCGGGCCTTTTTTTCATGCCGCGGGCGCGGCCTAGTGCGGCATCAGCAGCGCGCGCAGCTTGCGCGACATGCTCGCCGCCTGCTGCTCCAGCGCGCTGAAGTCGTCGGGCAGCAGCTGCATCAGCGTTCCGCACTCACAGGGAATCTCGGCGGCCGCCCACACGCTATCCAGCGTGCGGATGGCGATCGCGCCGCAGAGGGAGCACTCGGCCCAGAGCTCGGCCTCCGCTTTCGCGGGATCAAGCACGAGCATGAACCTCGCCGATCTCATCCGCCGATTCTAGTGGACCGGAATTCGCCGCGACAAGATCGGCGCACTGCCAAGATCGACAGGGGCCGCAGCGGCGAAGACGGCGGGCTCGTACGGGACGCGCGTCAGTGGGCGCTGATCGGCTCGGCCATGTCGTCCCGGTAGACGCGCAGCCAGTCGTTCAGCGACACCTGCGTGCGGTTCGTGGTCTGGTGCAGCTCCTCGATCCACTGCGACGCCTTGAGCCGCAGCGACTCGTGCGTGGCCTTTTCGATCCGCCGCGCGAATTGCGAGAGCTGCGTGGCGCCCACGCTCGCAGAGCCGCCTTTCAGCGCGTGGGCGGAATCCTTGACGAGCTCGTAGCGCCGCGTGGAGATCGCCTCGATGATCTCGCTGCGCAGGCGGTCGGTGTCCGAGTTGAAGCCCTGGATCAGGCGAATGACGAACGTGGGATCGTTGGACAGCTTGCGCAGGTCCTCTAGGACTTCCGAGTCGACGACCGGCGTGTCGACGACCGCGAGGGCGGGACGCTCATCGAGGCGCGGCGCCGGCGCCGGCGCGACGTGCTGCTCGGCGCGCGTGGCGAGGTGCTGCTCGACCGACTCCAGGAGGTTGGAGGCGCGCAGCGGCTTGGGGATGAATTCGGCGGCGCCCGCGCGCTCGCATTCCGCGATGGTGTCCGTGGTGACGTTGGCCGAAAGGATGAGGATCGGGATCGGCTTTGCGGTCGAGAAGCGATAGAGCTTCAGCGCCTCGATACCGGAGACGAGCGGCATAGAGAGGTCGAAGAGGGCGATGTCGAAGCTGCCGCGCTCCAGCGCGTCGAGGGCGGCCTCGCCGTTCTCGACGATGGTGACGGTGTGGCCGCCGCTCTCCAGGATGAGCTGGGCCACGCGCTGGTTCGTGGAGTTGTCCTCGGCGACGAGCACGCGCGCGCCGCGGAGCTTCTGCACCTTGCCGGACTTGGCCGCGGCGATCGCCTGCGCGCCCTGCTTGCGGTTCGCGCTGCCGAGCTCCTCGGTGAAGTCCAGGCCCTGCGGCTGCGCGGGCAGGAGCGGCAGCTCGACCCAGAACAGGCTGCCGACGTTGGGCTCGCTCTGGAGCCCGATCTTGCCGCCCATCAGCGTGATGAGCTGCTTGGCGATGGTCGTGCCGAGGCCCGTGCCGCCGTACACGCGGGTGATCGAGTCGTCGGCCTGCGCGAACGGCTCGAAGATGGCCATCTGCTTCTCGGCGGGAATACCGATGCCGGAATCCTGGACCTCGATCCGGATCAGGTTGCCGGTGTCGCGCTCCTCGACGACGCGCGCCCGGAGCGTGACCTCGCCGTTCTCGGTGAACTTGACCGCGTTGGACAGGAGGTTGAGGACGACCTGACGCAGGTGGTGCGAGTCGCCGTAGAACCAGCCGGCGGCATCGGCGGCCACGTCGGTGTTCATCGTCAGGCCCTTGTAGCGGGCCTGCGGCAGCACGACCTTCAGCGTGGACGACAGCAGGCGTCCCAGGTCCATCGGGCGATGCTCGATCTGGACGCGGTTCGCCTCGATCTTGGACAGGTCCAGCACGTCCTCGATCTGCGCGAGGAGGAGCTGCGCGGACGTCGTCATCGTCTCGACGATCTCGCGCTGCGAATCCGTGAGGCTCGTTTCCCGCAGCACGTCCGCCATGGCGATGACGCCGTTGAGCGGCGTGCGCATTTCGTGGCTCACGTTGGCGACGAACCGGCCCTTCGCCTGGTTCGCTTCGTCGGCGCGGCGCTTCGCCTTCTCGATCCGCTCGGCGAGCACGCCGACGTAGAAGGGAAGCACGACGAGGCCGATGAGAAAGCCGAGGCCGATCGCGATGTGGTGCGACCAGAACTCGGACACGACGAGCACCGACGAGAAGCCGATGATGCCCATCGCCTGGCACGCGTGCAGATAGCGGCGGCCGTAGCGGAAGCCGTTGCCGAACGTGATGAACAGGTACACGCCGATGACCACCGCTCCGCCTTCGCCCATGTTCATCAGGCAGTAGGTGGTGACGGCGTTGTCCGCTACCATTCCCAGGTAGCGCCGCGGGATGGAGACGCCCTCGTGCAGCATCACGCGGACGGCGAGGACGACGCCGAAGACGAAGAACGCGACGGACACGAAGAGCACCTGCGCCTCGCTGCCCGTGACGCTGGTGTCGCGCAGCGTGTACCAGAACAAGTACACCATCACGATGAAGGCGATCGCCACGCGCAGCAGGCATTGCTCGAGCTCGGGCCGGCGGCGCTTCTCGCGCTCGGCGTCGGCGGTTCCTCGAACCAGCAGAGGCGTGGAAAAGACCCTCTTCAAGGCGTTCATGCGTTCGCTCCCGTTTCGGCCCGGCAAGTTGCTCGCTGCAATGCTTCCGTTCCCCCGGCCGCGGTGATGGTCGCTTCGACCCGATCCGAACAACGCGTCCGGACCGAGGACGGATACGACCTCGTCGCCACCGCCTTCGAGCCGTCCGGCCCGTCACGTCCTGGCCGCATCGCGGTCATCAACGCCGGCGCCGGGATTCCCGCCCGCTATTACCACAGCTTTGCCGCACACCTGGCCGAACGCGGCATTCCCGTCGTCACCTACGACTACCGGGGGATCGGAAAGTCGCGGTTCGGCTCGCTAAATGGCTTTTCGGCGTCGGTAGAGGACTGGGGAAGCAAAGATTGTGCCGCCATTCTCCGCTACGCCAAGCTCGCGTTTCCCAAGGCTAAAATCGCGGTTATCGGTCACAGCATTGGGAGTTTTCTGACCGGTTTTGTCACCGATCCCGCAGAAATCGACCTTTTCGCCTTCATCGGCGGCCATACGGGCTACTTCGGCGATTACCGGCTTCGCTCGCGGGTGCAGATGGCGCTGATGTGGCACGTCGTGATGCCAGCAATCTCCAGAAAATATGGCTTTTTCCCCGGCCGGCGCTTCGGCCTCCCGGACGACCTCCCGCTGGGCGTGGCGCTCGAGTGGGCGGGCCGGCGCCGCCCCGATTTTCGTTCGAACATCAACCAGCCGGATGGTTCGCCGGACATGGCCCGGCGCGGCGAGCTGACGGAGCGGTTCTCGGCCTTTTCCGGCCACGGGCTGCTTTTTCGCACGATGGACGACGCTTTCGTCACGGCGTCGGCCTCGCGGCGACTGCAGGGCCTCTTCACCGGCGTTAAGTTCGCCGACCGTCCGGTCGATGCCAGGGCGGTTGGCATCGGCAAGGTCGGCCATTTCGGGTTCTTCCGCTCGCGCAACAAGGCGCTCTGGCCCATCGTCACGAACTGGATCGAGCGCGACGGCGCGTGAGAGCGCCACGCATGGCGGCATGGCGCGATGCCGCGGGAGCGGGGCGGCGAAGCGGGGAACCGTATAATCGGCGCGGAACTTTCTCGTCGTCAGGAATCGCGAAATGAAGGTACTGGTCCCCGTGAAGCGCGTCATCGATTACAACGTGAAAGTCCGCGTGCGTCCCGACGGCTCGGGCGTCGAGACGGCGAACGTGAAGATGTCGATGAATCCGTTCGACGAGATCGCCATCGAGGAAGCGGTGCGGCTGCGCGAGAAGGGCGTCGCCACCGAAGTCGTCGCGGTGTCCTGCGGGCTTCCGGCGTGCCAGGAGACGCTGCGCACCGCACTCGCGATCGGCGCCGACCGCGCGATCCTCGTCGACACGGACGTCGAGCTGCAGCCGCTCGCCGTCGCCAAGCTCCTGCAGGCGATCGTCGCCAAGGAGTCTCCCACGCTGGTGATCCTCGGCAAGCAGGCGATCGACGACGACGCCAACCAGACGGGCCAGATGCTCGCCGCGCTGCTCGACTGGCCGCAGGCGACCTTCGCGTCCAAGGTCGACATCGCCGGCGACACGGCCACGGTCAAGCGCGAAGTCGACGGCGGTCTCGAGACGCTCGAGATGAAGCTGCCCGCGATCGTCACGACGGATCTGCGGCTGAACGAGCCGCGCTATGCGACGCTGCCCAACATCATGAAGGCGAAGAAGAAGCCGCTGGAGACGACCACGCCCGCGGTCCTTGGCGTGGACGTCGCGCCGCGCCTCGCCACGCTTCGCGTGGTCGAACCGCCGAAGCGCAAGGGTGGCGGCAAGGTGGCCGACGTCGCCGAGCTCGTCGACAAGCTGCGCAACGAAGCCAAGGTCCTGCCCTGACGCCATGCCGAACCTCATACTCGCGGAACACGACAACAAGGCGCTGAAGAGCGCGACGCTCCACGCCATTGCCGCGGCGGCCAAGCTGGGCGGCGACACGCACGTGCTCGTCGCGGGCCACGAGGCCGGCGAGGCCGCGAAGGCGGCGGCGCAGGTCGCCGGCGTCACCAAGGTGCTGCACGTGGATGCGGCGCACCTCGCGCGTCCCACCGCGGAGAACGTCGCCGCGCAGATTCTCGCCGTGATCGACGGCAAGGGCTATACGCACCTCATCGCGCCGGCCACGGGCTTTGGCAAGAACGTGATGCCGCGCGTCGCAGCCAAGCTGGACGTGGCGCAGATCTCGGACATCACCGCCATCGAATCGCCGGACACGTTCGTGCGGCCGATCTACGCAGGCAATGCGTTCGCCACCGTGCAGTCGCGCGACCCGGTGAAGGTGATCACCGTTCGCACCACGGCCTTCGACGCCGCGGGCGCGGGCGGAAGCGGCGCGATCGAGACGGTCGCCGCCGCGCCCGACGTGGGCAACGCTCGGGTCACCGCGCAGGAGCTCACGAAATCGGCGCGGCCCGAGCTGACCGGCGCGCGCGTCGTCGTGTCGGGCGGGCGCGGCCTCGGCAGCGGCGAGAATTTCCGCATGCTGGAAGCGCTCGCCGACAAGCTCAACGCGGCGCTCGGCGCCTCGCGCGCCGCGGTGGACGCGGGCTACGTCCCGAACGATTACCAGGTGGGCCAGACGGGCAAGATCGTCGCCCCCGATCTCTACATCGCCATCGGCATTTCGGGGGCCATCCAGCATCTGGCGGGAATGAAGGACAGCAAGGTCATCGTCGCCATCAACAAGGACCCCGAGGCGCCGATCTTCCAGATCGCCGATTACGGCCTGGTGGGCGACCTGTTCCAGATCGTTCCGGACTTCACGGCGAAGCTGTCCGGCTGACGTCGGGCCTGCCGCGGCCGCGGGGGGCGTGGATGAGCGCGCGCGCGTTTAGAGCCCGCCGTCTAGCGCGGTCCGCTACGCTATTCTCTTCCGCCACCTCACTCGCCGAGCACCGCTCATGAGCACGTACCGCGCCCCGCTGAAGGAAATGCAATTCGTCCTGGACGAGCTCGCCGGCCTCGATCAGGTCGGCAAGCTGCCGGGCTACGAGGACGCCACGTCGGACACGGTAGGCGCGATCCTCGAGGAAGCGTCGAAGTTCGCGACGAACGTGCTCGATCCGCTGAACGGTCCCGGCGATCGCGAAGGCTCGACGCTGCTGCCCGACGGCACGGTGAAGACGCCCGCGGGCTTCAAGGACGCGTACCGGCAGTTCATCGAGAACGGGTGGAACGGGCTCACCAAGAATCCCGACTTCGGCGGGCAAGGCTTGCCGCAGGTCGTGGCCACGCCCGTGGAAGAAATGTGGCATTCGTCCAACATGGCCTTCGATCTCTGCCCGCTGCTGACGCAAGGCGCGATCGAGGCGATCGAGCTCGTCGGCACGGATGAGCAGAAGGCGCGCTACCTGCCGAAGATGGTGGCGGGCACCTGGACGGGGACGATGAACCTGACGGAGCCGCAAGCCGGCTCCGACCTCGCCGCGGTGCGCACGCGCGCGGTGCCGCAACCCGACGGCAGCTTCAGGCTCTTCGGCCAGAAGATCTTCATCACGTACGGCGAGCACGATTACACCGAGAACATCGTGCACCTCGTGCTGGCGCGCACGCCCACGGCGCCGGAGGGTGTGAAAGGTATCTCGCTCTTCATCGTGCCGAAGTTCCTCGTCAACGCGGACGGCTCGATCGGCGCGCGCAACGACGTGCACTGCGTGTCGCTCGAGCACAAGCTCGGCATCCACGCGAGTCCCACTGCGGTGCTGGCATACGGCGACAAGGGCGGCGCTACCGGCTACCTGATCGGCCAGGAGAATCGCGGCCTGGAATACATGTTCATCATGATGAACCAGGCGCGGTTCTCGGTGGGAATGGAAGGCGTGGGCCTCTCCGAGCGCGCCTACCAGCGCGCGGTGGCGTTCGCGCGCGACCGCGTGCAGGGCAAGGCGGTGGGAATGGACCGCGCGCACGCTGCGGGGCCGATCATCGATCATCCCGACATCCGCCGCATGCTGATGACGATGCGCGCCTACACCGAAGCCACGCGCGCTGTAGCCTACGTGACGGCGGCCGCGATCGACAACGCGCATCGCCATCCGGACGCCGACGCGCGAAAGCGGCACCAGGCGTTCGTCGACCTCATGATCCCGATCGTGAAGGGCTGGTCGACCGAGGTTGCGCAGGAGGTGACCTATCTCGGCGTGCAGGTGCACGGCGGCATGGGCTTCATCGAGGAGACGGGTGCCGCGCAGCACTATCGCGACGCGCGCATCATCACGATCTACGAAGGCACGACCGGCATCCAGGCCAACGACCTCATCGGGCGCAAGACCGCGCGCGACGGCGGCGCGACGGCGCGCGCGGTGGCGGCCGATATCGACCGGCTCGCCGCGCGCCTCGCATCCCACGGTGACGCGGCGCTGCGCGAGATGGGGCTGCGTCTCGCGGCGGCCACGGCCGCGCTGCAGGCCGCGATCGAATGGATGGTGCCGACGTACGGCAGCAACGTGCGCGCGGCGCACGCCGCCGCCGTGCCGTACCTCAAGCTGTGGGGACTCGTCGCCGGCGGCTGGCAGATGGGCCGCGCGGCGCTGATCGCCACCGAGTCGCTCGCGAAGAGCGAAGGCGACATCGGGTTCCTGCGCGCCAAGATCGCCACGGCGCGCTTCTACGCCGAGTGCCTGCTGCCGCAGGCGGAAGGCTATTCGCAGGCGATCACCGAGGGCAGCGATACGGTGCTGGCCCTCGCGGCCGACCAGTTCTAGTCCGGCGTCGCAACTCCGAAGGGCGTGTCGGCGGGGCACCGACGCGCGATGTCCTGTACGGCCGACTGCTTTGCGGCAGCGTCTCCCGCAGCATTCGATCTATCTCGACAACGCGCTCGCGTCTCAAGGACCATGTTGAACACGCTCTCCCGCTTCTCCGCTGCGCTCGGTTGCGCGGCACTGCTGGCCGCAAGCGGCACCGCGTCTGCCGACGCGCTGGCCGTGGTCCCGCCGATCGGCCACGGTCCGTATGCGGTGGCGTGCGCGAACCTGTCGCAGGACTTTGCTCGCGTGGCCGCGGGTGAAACCGCGCAGCAGTACTGGGAAGGCTTTCCCAACGGCGGCCGGCAGCGCTCGATCAGCGATCTGCTGCTCGACCCGGCGCACACGTTCTCGGTGAACGTGCAGGTGCCCAACGACGGCGAGCTCTACGGCCGCTTCTCCGGCTCCACGTTCGGCGTCGTCAGCCTCATCTGTTATCCGACCGTCTCCACCAATCCGCGTCCGGACTATCCGCTGCCGTCCGGCGCATCCCTGCCGCACATGCAGGTGGACGGCGAAGCGCCGCTGTGGCCGGATGCGACGACGCGCTTCCCCGTGCTGCTGTTCTCGCACGGGCTTTCCGGCAGCCCGATCTCCGGCGACTACACGCAGGCGATCGTCGAGTTCGCGAGTCACGGCTACGTGGTCGTGGCGCCTTTCCACGCCGATCCGCGCATCGCCGACATCGACCTGGGGGGGCTGACCGACATCGCCTACGCGCTGTTGCATTTCAACGACTATATCGCGCTGCAGACGCTGCGTCCGCTCGAGCTCCGCGCGACGCTCGACCGCTTCCTCGTCGAGCCGAGTTTCCGCGACCGCATCGACGCGAGCAAGGTCGGCGCGTTCGGCGCCAGCATCGGCGGCGAGTCGGTGCTGCTGCTCGGCGGGGCGACGCTTCGCACCACGCTCGGGCCCAACCTGAAGGCCTTGCCGGCGGATCCGCGGATCAAGGCGGCGGTGGGCTACGTGCCGTACTTCGGCCTCTCCGTGCTGCCCGCGTTCGGCAGCGGGCAGCAGGGTCTCGACGACGTGACGCTGCCGTATCTCGCGATCAGCGGCACAGCCGACACGACGGCGCCCATCGGGCCGGTGCGCGACGGCATGCATCGCCTGCGCAGCACGCATCAGCTCGTCGCGCTGCAGGGTGTCCAGCACGGGTGGGCCGTCGCTTTCTCCGACGACATCTTCACGTGGTCGCTGTCGTTCCTCGGCGGCCAGCTCTCCGGCGACCCCGTGCAGCGCGCAAAGAGCGCCCGGATGACCGTGGTCGCGGGCGGGGGGAACGATCGGCTGGAGCAGGACTATGTCGCCCCGTCGACACCGTTGAGCGACGAGCGCAGGGTCGTCGAGTACTACAACCCGTCGCTGATGCACTTCTTCATCACTGCCGAGCCGGCCGAGGCCGCGATGCTCGACGCCGGCGTCGTCGTGCCGGGCTGGGTCCGCACGGGCTACGATTTCAAGGTGCGGCCGCCCGGCGATCCCCGCGGCGCCGCGGCCTGCCGCTTCTTCGGCACGCCGGGCATCGGCCCGAACTCGCACTTCTTCACCATCGACGCCGCGGAATGCGCGAAGGTCAAGAACGACCCGTTCTGGACGTACGAAAGCCTTGCGTTCAACGCTGACCTTCCGATCAACTCAGAATGCGCCGCGGACCGCGTGCCGGTCATCCGGTTGTACAACAACGGCATGGGCGGCGAAGCGAACCATCGCTATCTGACGAGCCACAGCGAGATCGGCGACATGGTCGGCGGCGGCTGGATCCTCGAAGGCCCGGTGTTCTGCGCGATCCCGTAGCGTCAATCTGTGACCAGGGTCTCCACATAGACGATCTCGCAGGCGCCGTTGCCGGTGTCGGTGCGCGTGAGCGACGTGTTCCAGACAAACCCGCCGGGCCCGCGAATGTCGACGAGCCAGCCGCCGATCGTGACGCGCTGGCCCGGCCGCAGCGCCTTCAACCGCGATTCGAGCGCGCTCGTCGCGGGCACCATGTGCATCTGCGCGGCGTGCGTGGCGATCATCTGCTGCGGTAATGGAGCCGCGGCGTCGCGCGCGGACCAGTAGAAGAACCGTCCCATCTGCGAAAACTCGAGGCGGTCGATGATCGCGGTGTCGGACATGGGTCCCCAGCCCACCCCCAGATCGACCGGTGCCAGGCCGGCGCCACCGTCGATCCGGTAGATCTCCTTGCGAAGCACGCGCGCCGTGATGTCGTAGCGCGCCCGCGGCGTGAACGCATAGCCGTCGCGCGTGAACGGCCGCGCGCCGTCGACGTTCTGCTGGCGCGGCTCGTCGGCGGCGATCACGCCGGGCGGGCGTTCGACTTCGCGCTCGGTCGACCACCAGTGCCAGCCGCCCCACAGGCTCGCCAGCAACATGACGACCAGCAGCCAGGGCATCTGCGGGGGCGTGCCTCGGTTCGGGCCTCAGTGCTGCACGAGCGCGGCCAGGGCGGCGTAGACGCCGGGCGCGGCGCCCAGCACGCTGCCGCCGGCCACGAGGCCGTCCGGCCCCGGATACGGCGCCACGCGCCCGCCGGCTTCCTCGATCAGCAGCAGGCCCGCGAGCGCGTCCCACGGATGCATGTGCGGCTCGTAGAAGCCGTCGAAGCGGCCGGCGGCGACGTGCGCCAGCATCAACGCACCGGCCCCGGGGTCCTTCACGGCGGCGCCTGCCGAGAGCAGGGCGCGCCGCATCCGCAGGTGCACGTCGAGATCGTGGCGGTGGACGTAGCCTTGCGAGACCAGCGCGCGCTCGAGCGACGCGCAGCTCGACACGCGCATCGGCGCCCCGTTGCACGCGGCGCCGGCGCCGGCCGCGGCGGTGAAGAGCTCGTCCTGCGACGGGTCGTAGATCGCCGCGGCGCGGCGCTCGCCGCGCTCGACGTAGGCGATCGACACGCACCAGTAGCGCATGCCGTGGACGAAGTTGAGGGTGCCGTCGATGGGATCCACGACCCACAGGCGGTCGGCGACCACGCCGCCGGCCTCTTCGCCCAGCATCGAATCCTGCGGGAAACGGCGCGCGAGCGCGTCGCGGATGTGCTGCTCCACCGCGCGATCGGCCACGCTCACCCAGTCCTGCTTCTCGCCCTTCGCCTCGGCGGTGAACGCGAGCTCGCCCAGGAAGTAGCGCCGCGCCAGCGCGCCGGCGTCGCGCGCGAGCGCTCCGGCGAACGCGGCGCGCTCGGCGAGCCCGTCCGCGCTCATGCGCGCGCGCCCGGCGGAATGACGACGACGCCGTGGCCGGCGAGGCCCACGCCGACCTTCGTGCCGGCGGACAGCGGCCGCTCGACGGCCGTCGACACGACGAAGAGCTCGCCGATGTCGGTGTCGAGCGAGTACTCCATGAGGCCGCCCAGATACGACGCCTTGCGCACGGTGCCCTGGATCGCCGCGTTGCCGTCGGGTCGAAGCTCGATTGCCTCCGGACGGATCGACACGTCGACGCTGCCGTCGGGCAGGCCGCGATGCGGCAGCGCCAGGGTGACCGCGCCGAGCGTCACGTCCCCGAGCGTCGCATCGCGGCGCGCCAGCGTGCCGCGGACGCGGTTGGCGTCGCCCATGAAGCCCGCGACGAACGGATCCTTCGGCTGCTCGTACAGCTCGCGCGGCGCGCCTTCCTGCGCGATCACCGCCTTGTTCATGACGATGATCCGGTCGGACACCGCCATCGCCTCCGCCTGGTCGTGCGTGACGTACACCACGGTGAGCGACAGGCGCTGCTGCAGATCACGGATCTCCTCGCGCATCTGGCGCCGGAGCCGCGCGTCGAGGTTCGACAGCGGCTCGTCGAAGAGCAGCACCGCCGGCTCGAGCACGAGCGCGCGCGCGACCGCGACGCGCTGCTGCTGTCCGCCGGACAGTTCCGACGGCAACCGCTGGTCGAAGCCCTTGAGTCCGACGGTGTCGAGCGCGACGCGGGCGCGCTCGTCCGCCTGCGGCTTCGGCATCTTCGACACGACGAGGCCGTAGCGGACGTTCTCCAGTACCGACATGTGCGGAAAGAGCGCGTAGCTCTGGAACACCATCGACACGTCGCGCTCGGCGGCGGGCGTGGTGGTGACGTCGGCGCCGCCGATCATGATCGTCCCCGACGTGGGCAGCTCGAGGCCCGCGATCATTCGCAGCGTGGTGGTCTTGCCGCATCCGGAGGGCCCGAGCAGCGTCACCAGCGTGCCCGCGGCGATCGTGAACGAGATGTCGTCGACGGCGGCCGCTTCGCCGTAGCGCTTGGTGACGTGGCGGAATTCGATCGAGGCGGCTTTCATCGCGGCGGTGTCTCCGGGGTCATGCGGTGCTGCCGGGAAGCTGGGTGGCGACGGCGCCCGCGGGCGCCGCCGGCGCGGCGCCGCTGCGACGGCCCAGCCGGCGCTCACCGACGAGCTTCTGGATGATCCAGATGGCGACGAGCATCATCACGATCAGGACGGCGCTGTAGGCGATGGCGACGCCATAGTCGCCGTTGACGACGCGATTGATGATGTAGGTGGTGGCCCATTCGTACTCGGCCGAGACGAGGAAGATCACCGCCGACACCGTGGTCATCGCGCGGACGAAGCTGTACACCAGCGCCGCGACGACCGCGGGCTTCAGCAGCGGCAGCAGGATCGTGCGCAGCACGGTGAAGCCGCGCGCGCCGAGCGTGATCGACGCCTCGTCGAGGCTCTTGTCGATCTGGGTCATCGACGCCATTCCCGCGCGCACGCCCACCGGCATGTTGCGGAAGATGTTGCAGACGACCAGGATCAGCGCCGTGCCGGTGATCTCGATCGGCGGGACGTTGAACGCGAGGATGTACGACACCCCGATCACCGTGCCCGGGATGGCGAACGACAGCATCGTGCCGAATTCGAACGCCGATTGCCCGGCGAACTTCTGCCGCGTGAGGAGATACGCGGTGAGGATTCCCAGCACGGCGGTCAGCGGCGCCGCGATCGCCGAGAGCTTCACCGTCGTCCAGAACGAGTTCCACGCCGCGCCCGCCCAGATGATGCCGTGCGGTCCCCATTCCACGCCGAACGCCTTCACGTAATGCTTGAGCGTGGGCGTGTAGTCGCGGCCCCAGGTCTCGACGAAGCCGCCCATCAGCGCCATGGCGTAGATCACGACGGTGAGGAACGCCCACGGCAGCGCGATGCCGTAACAGACGCGCCGCGCGGCGTCCGGGAGCTGCGTGGGCAGCCCCGAATCGCCCTTGCCGGACAGCGCCGTGTACACCTTGCGGCCGAGCGCCCGGCGCTGGAGGAAGAACGCGCCGAGCGCGAACAGCAGCAGCACGATGCCGAGCGTGGCGGCGCGGCCCTGGTCGAGCTGGGCGCCGACGACCGAGAAGAAGATCTCGGTCGACAGCACGCCGTAGTTGCCGCCGAGGATGATCGGATTGCCGAAGTCGGCGATCGACTCGATGAACGTGATGAGGAACGCGTTGGCGAGCCCCGGACGCATCAGAGGCAGCGAGACGTCGATGAACGTGCGCCAGCGGTCGGCGCGAAGCGTCTGCGCGGCTTCCTCCATCGACGGCGACACGCCCTCGACGACGCCGATCAGCACCAGGAACGCGATCGGCGTGAAGGCGAACGTCTGCGCCACCAGCACGCCCTGCAGCCCGTAGATCCAGCGCGTGGGCTGCACGTGGAACGCCCATTCGAGAAGCTGGTTGATGAGCCCGGAGCGACCGAAGATGAGGATCAGGCCGAGGCCGATCACGAACGGCGGCGTGATGATCGGCAGCACCGAGAGTATGCGCAGCGCCTTCTTGTAGGCGAAGCGCGTGCGCGTCACGATCAGCGCGAACGCGAGGCCGAGCGCGGTGGACAGGACGGCGCACAGCAAGGCGAGGATCAGCGTGTTCCAGGCGACGCCGCACCGCGTGCCGCCGGCGATGCATCCCACGCCCCAGATCTTTTCCGTGAAGAGCCGGGCGAAGAAGGCCTTGGCCGACAGCGCGCCGTCGTTGTCCTGCACCGCCTGGATCAGGATCTTCAGCACGGGGAAGAACGTGAAGACCGCCACCAGCACCGCCACCGCGACGACGCTGCCGGCGACGAACGCGTCACCCTTGAAGAAGCCGCGCTCGGCGAGCCCGAGCGCGAACAGCATCATGAAGCAGGTACCCGCGAGCGTCGCGCCGAGGCCGATCCCTTCCTGCCCGCCCTGGACCGCGACGATTCGTGCCAGCCATTCGAACGCGACGCCGCGCGGACCGATCGCGAAGCCCTGCAGCGCGAGGTACGCGAAGCCCGCCGCGCCGAGCGCGATGAGGGCGTTGGCGCGGGTGCGGCGCGAGACCGCGGCAGGCAGCAGCAGGAACCCGGCGGCGAGGACGGCGCCGATCGGCCACAGCCACGTGCGGCCGTGCCGAAGCACCTGGACTATCCCCGGCGCGTTGTCCTTGCCGGCGTAATCGGCGAGCCAGCCGACGCCGAGCACCGTGTCCTGGAGCGCGTACCACGGCGCGAGCAGGAAGCCCGCGGCGCCGGCCAGAAGCCACAGCAGCAGCGCTCGGCGAAGCGGCGTCAAGCGCTGCGGCGGGCGGTGGACGGAGATCGGGCCAGCATCAGCGCGCCAGCGAGTTGATGTCTTTTTCCCAGCGCTCGAGGAGCCGGCGGCGGGTGTCGCTGGCGCCGTACTTCGCGAAATCGTAGTCGATGACCTTGATGTCGGTGAGCTTCGGCACCTGCGGAGGCAGCGCCACGCTGCGATTCGTCGGAATCGCGTATTCGCGGAGGTCGAGGCCGATCTGCTGCGCCTCCGGGGTGAGTGCCCAGTCGACGAATTTCCTGGCGGCGTCGGGATTGCGCGTGCCCTTGATGATCGCCACGGAGCCGATCTCGTAGCCCACGCCTTCGCACGGCAGCACGGGCAGCACCGGGAAGCCGCGCGAGATCTCGGTGATCACGCCGTGGAGCACCGTGCTTCCGAGCGCGCTCTCTCCGCGCGTCACGGCCGTCATCGGTCCGATGCCCGAGCGTGCGTACTGGTTGACGTTCGGGTTGATCGCGACCATCAGCTTGAACGCATCGTCCTCGCCGAACACCTGCACGAGGGTCGCCAGCATGAGGTAGGCCGTTCCCGACGAATTGGGATTGCCGAGCGTCAGCTCGCCCTTGTAGGCGGGGTTGACGAGGTCCTTCCAGCATTTCGGGACCGGCAGCTTCTTGCGCGCGACGATCTCGGTGTTGTACCCGAGCGCGATGATGCCGCCGTACACGCCGGACACGTGGCTCCTGGAGACGTCGGTGATGCGCTGGGCCCAGTCGTAGAGCGCGGCGACGTTCGGCGAGCGGTACGCCTCGAGGAGGTCCTCGTCGGTCGCCTGCAGGTAACTGTCGGCGGCGCCCGCCCACCAGATGTCGCCCTTGGGATTGCCGCGCTCGGCCTTGATCTGCGCGAGCATCTCGCCGGTCGCCTTCTGGATCACGGCCACCTTCGTGCCGGTGGCCTTTTCGAAGCCGATGGCCATTCCCTGGCACCACGCGGTGTTGGGGGAGCTGCAGTAGAGGTTGAGCTGCGCCGCGGCCGCGAGCGGCAGCGCGGCGAGCAGCAGGGCCAGAAGGACGCGAGGGGCGCGGCGGGTCATCGAGAGCTCCGGAAGGGACGCGGCATCACTTGGCGACGCTGCCGACTTCCTTGTCCCAACGCTCCAGCAGCCGCTTGCGCTCGGCCGACGAGCCGAACTTGGCGAAATCGTAGTTGATGAGCTTGATGTCGGCGACCTTCGGCGACAGCGGCGAGATGGGCGTGGCGACGTTCGACGGCAGCTGGAACTGCTTCGCCTGCGCGCCGAGCGCCTGCGCCTTGGGCGTCAGCGCCCAGTCGTAGAACTTCTTCGCGTTCTCGAGATTGCGCGCCCCCTTGACGATCGAGAGCGAGCCGATCTCGTAGCCGGTGCCTTCGCACGGCGCCACGGCCTTGACGGGAAAGCCCGCCTGCGCCTCGGTGATGACGTCGTGGATGAAGCTGACGCTCGCGAGCGTCTCGCCGCGCGCCGCCGCCTTGATCGGGCCCACGCCGGAGCGCGGATAGTTGTTGATGTTCCGGTGCAGCGCCTTCAGGTACTTGAACGCCTCGTCCTCGCCCATCACCTGCACGAGCGTCGCGATGGCCGTGTACGCGGTGCCGGACGCGTTCGGGTTGGCCATCTGCACTTCGTTGGCGAACTCCGGCTTCACGAGGTCCTTCCAGCATGCGGGTGCCGGCAGCTTCTTCCTGGCGAGGAGCTCGGTGTTGTAGCCCATCCCGAGCACGCCGAGGTACATGCCCACCGTGCGGTACTTCGATTGCTCGGCCTGGCGCTGCGCCCACGGCTGCAGCTGGGCAAGCATCGGCGACTTGTATTCGTCGAGGAGCCCTTGCTCGGCTGCCTGCAAGTGCGGGTCGCCCGTGCCGCCGAACCACACGTCGAGCTTCGGATTGGCCTTTTCGGCGGCGATCTGCGCGAACGACTCGCCGGAGCCCTTCAGCGTCATCGACGCCTTGATGCCGGTGTCCTTCTCGAACTCGGTGGCGGCGAGCGCGCACCACTCGGCCTGGACGGGGCAGATCACGTTGAGCTGCGCCACCGCGGGCGCCGAGCCCGCCATCGCGCAAGCGGCGAGCACGGCAACGACGGCGGCGACGCGCGGGCGGCCGCGCCGCGCGGGTGAAAAACGATCCATCTGCTGCTCCTCCGGTGGCCCGCTGCGCGGACGCATTGGTGACCCTGTAATATTCCAGCATACCCCCCAAGCGTCAACCTGGCTCGACCATGGACCACCGTACGCCGCCGCCGCGCGGTTTCGACCTGCACGGACGCGTCCGATGACCGTCGCGCCGCGCCATCGCATCGGCATCGACCTCGGCGGCACCAAGATCGAGATCGTCGCGCTCGACGAGGCGGGACGCGAGGCGCTGCGGCGGCGCGTTCCGACGCCAAAGGCCGACTACGCTGCCACGCTCGACGCCATCGTCGCGCTGGTGACCGACGCCGAGCGCGAGCTCGGCGCCGCCGCCACGGTCGGCATCGGCACGCCCGGCTCCATCTCGCGCGCGACGGGCCTCCTGCGCGGCTCCAATTCGGTGTGCCTCAACGGCCAGCCGATCCGCCGCGATCTGGCACGCCTGCTCGACCGCGACGTTCGCATCACCAACGACGCGAACTGCTTCGCGCTTTCCGAGGCGTCCGATGGCGCGGGCGCGGGCGCGGACGTCGTGTTCGGCGCGATCCTCGGCACCGGCGTCGGCGCCGGCATCGTCGTGGGCGGCCGCCCGCTCGACGGACCGAACGCCATCGCCGGCGAATGGGGCCACAACCCGCTGCCGTGGCCGCGCGACGACGAGCGGCCCGGTCCGGTGTGCTTCTGCGGCCATGCAGGCTGCATCGAGACGTTCGTTTCCGGCCCCGGGATCGAGCGCGATCACCTGCGCGTCGCCGGCGCGCGACGGTCGTCGCACGACATCGTCGCCGACGCCGCGCGCGGCGACGCGGCCGCCGCCGCGACGATGGCGCGCTACGAGGCCCGCCTCGCGCGCGCGCTCGCCCATGTCATCAACCTGCTCGATCCCGACGTCATCGTGCTGGGCGGCGGCATGTCCAACGTCCTGCGCCTGTACGCGAACGTGCCGCGGCTGTGGAACGAGTGGGTGTTCTCCGACCGCGTCGACACGCGGCTCGTCCGCCACGCGCACGGCGACGCCAGCGGCGTGCGCGGCGCCGCGTGGCTGTGGAATCATGCGGAGATGGAACGGCGGCCGGCGACCACGGTCGAACCCCGAAGGTGAAAAACAGTGGCTGAAAGCTCGGATGCCTTCGTCTTCTTCGGTGCGACCGGCGACCTGGCGTACAAGAAGATCTTCCCAGCGCTGCAAGCGCTGATCCGGGGCGGCCAGCTCGACATGCCGATCATCGGCATGGCCCGCGCCGGCTGGTCGCTGGACCGGCTGCGCGAGCGGGCCCGCGACAGCCTGGAGCACAACGGCGGCGTCGACCCCGCGGCCTTCGCCAGGCTGTCGGAGCGGCTGCAGTACGTGGCAGGGGATTACGACGATCCCGGCACCTACGAACGGCTGCGGGCGGCGCTCGGCGCCGCGGCGCGGCCGCTGCACTATCTCGCCATTCCGCCGAGCATGTTCGGCACCGTCGTGCAGGGGCTGGCCGCGGCGGGCTGCGCGCGCAACGCCCGGGTCATCGTCGAAAAGCCGTTCGGCCGCGACCTCGCGTCGGCGCAGGCGCTCGATCGCACGCTGCACGACGTGTTCGCGGAGTCGGCGGTCTATCGCATCGACCACTACCTCGGCAAGGAAGCGGTCCAGAACCTGCTCTATTTCCGCTTCGCCAACACGTTCCTCGAGCCGATCTGGAACCGCAATTTCGTCGATCGCGTGCAGATCACGATGGCCGAGCGCTTCGGGGTCGAAGGCCGCGGCAGCTTCTACGAGGAAGTCGGCGCGATCCGCGACGTCGTGCAGAACCACCTGCTGCAGGTCCTGGCGCTGCTGGCGATGGACGCGCCGGTCGGACGCGATCCGGAGGCGATGCGGGCCGAGAAGCTGCGCCTGTTCCGGGCCGTGCGTCCGCTCGATCCCGCGACCGTCGTCCGCGGCCAGTTCCGCGGCTACCGCGACGAGCCGGGCGTGGCGCCGGACTCCAACGTCGAGACCTTCGCCGCGCTGTGCCTCTACGTCGACACGTGGCGCTGGGAAGGCGTGCCGTTCTACATCCGCACCGGCAAGTGCCTGCCGGTCACCACGACGGAGGTCATCGTCGATCTCAAGACGCCGCCCGTGGCGATCTTCGACGCGATCCCGCC
>Ga0070674_100000309_pt1 | contig 24064 bp, 39 predicted proteins | sample KBSM33metaG_FD_65344 | JGI IMG/M metagenome (GOLD analysis project Ga0070674, IMG submission 65344) | Miscanthus rhizosphere microbial communities from Kellogg Biological Station, Michigan, USA - KBS M3-3 metaG | ecosystem: Host-associated > Plants > Roots > Rhizosphere > Soil ... | reverse complement strand
GGTTGAGCCTTGGGAGTACGACCGTGCGATGTACAAGCGGCGCAACGAGGTCGAACGCTTGTTCCGTCGCCTCAAGGGCTACCGCCGCATCTTCTCGCCCTTCGAGAAGCTCGATCTGATGTTCCTCGGCTTCATCAGCTTCGTGCTCGTCGCTGATGGGCTGCGGATGTGTTAACAGGCCCTAGTCGGGACTCGGTCGCTCGGCTGTCATTGCCGCGACACTCGGGTCGGTGCTCCGCAATCAGCGAGACGCGTGCGCGATCGCCAGCACCCACGGCAGCAGCAGCTCGGGCGCGAGATAGCCGAGCCAGACGGCCTTCGGCTCGGGCAGGCCGACCTTGCTCATCGACAGCAGCCGTCCGCAGCCGGCGAGGAAGACGCCGCCGGCGATCAGGTAGACCAGCGTGCCCTGTTCGCGGATCGTGATGGCCGCCCAGGCGCAGATGACGCCCATCGACAGGTAGATGCCGGCCATGAAGCGATGGACGTTGTCGAGCCGCGGCGAGGTGTCAGGTTGGCCCAGAACCATCTGCAGCGAGCCGCCGAAGATCGCGATCGCGGAGAAGGCAAAGAGACAGACCCTGGCAATGATCTGGCTGGTCGCAAGCGAGCCTTCCATGTTCCGGCCTGCCGTCAGACAGGGTGGTCAGCAAGACGGCCGGTTGCCACGAAAGCTCGAACGATCAGCACCATGCGTCCTCCCGAGTGCGCGGCATCTGCCGCAGGGGCGACTGTACGACCGGCTTTGCCTCACGCCGGGCGCTTGGCCAGCAGCGCCCAGACGCCGGCACAAGAGAGCAGCGAGCCGCCGGCCAGGTTGAAGCGGCGCTGGGCGCGTGGCGAAGCGAGCGCCTGCCGGGCGGTGTCCGCGAACACTGCGTAGAGCGTCGCGTTGAGGGTTGCCATCACCACGAACGTCACCGCGAGCACCCACAGTTGCTGCGTGACCGCCGCGCCGGGTTGGATGAACTGCGGCAGGAAGGCCACGAAGAACACGATGCCCTTCGGATTGAGCGCGGTGACCAGGTAGGTGTTCGAGAACAGCCGCCAGCGCGAGCCCGGTGCGGCCGGCGCAGCGAGCGCGGGCGGCGCGATGCCGGCGCCCAGCAGCTTGATGCCGAGATAGAGCAGGTACAGGCCGCCGGCCCACTTGACGACCGTGAACCAGAAGGCGGACGTGGCCAGCAGTGCGCCGAGCCCGAGCAGCGAGAAGACCAGCGCCGTCGAGTCGCCGAGCGCCACGGCTGCGACGAGCGGCACGTTAGCGCGCCTTCCATGCGAAATGGAGTAGCTGATGACCGTCAGGGTCGTCGGCCCCGGGATGATGAGGAGGACGGCAGACGCGGCGACGAACGTCAGCCAGAGTTCGAGGGACATGGGCGGTTTCCTGTGAGCGGTCGGCGTCGAATCTGACGGATGCGAGGTTCGGCAGTGTGCCGGAAGCGAAGCACCGCCTTGCACGACCTGTAGACCCATCGGAACCACGAGAAGCGTCGGACGATCCTTACCGGCTGATCATCTCGCGTCTGATCGATGAACACCGCGTGCGTTGCAAGATGGTTGCTTCAGCACAAAGGAGCACCCCATGCGCACATCGAACGAGACACTGATCGATCTCGAGAACAAGTTCTGGCAGTCGATGGTCGATCAGGATTCCGACACTGCGGTGTCGCTGCTCAACGAGCCGGCCCTGATGGTGAGTTCGCACGGTGCGATGAAGTTCGATCACGCGGGCTACCGCAAGATGGCCGATCAGGGCAGCATGGTGTTGACGTCGTACGAGCTCAGCGACGTCGAGGTTGTGTTTCCGAACGACGCGACCGCGATCCTGACCTACCGGGTCAAGCAGGAAATGGCCAATCGCGGCGAGTCGAAAGGCAAGGTCCAGGAGATGGCCGACACCTCCACCTGGGTGCGCTCGGGCAGCGATGAGTGGCGTTGCGTGATGCACACCGAAACGCCGATCGACGAGAAGGCGGCTCAGCGCCATTGATGGACGCAAGGGTCGGCGTCGTCGGTGACGCCTGACCCAATCTTCGCAGCCCTTGAGCCGCAAGACCTGTCCAATCGCGAACTCAGAGTTCGTGCGAGTAGACGATGAAGCCCAGGTGCTTGGCGACCTGGTCGTAGAGCAGGCGGCCGGCTGCATTGGTCTGGTGGGTTTGCCAGTAGACCCGCGGCGAACCGGCGGCCCGGGCCTGCGCGTACACGCCTTCGATCAGCGCGCGGCCGATGCCGCGGCCCCGCACGACGGGCGCCGTGAACAGGTCGCTCAGGTAGCAGACCGGCTCGATCTTGGTCATGCTGCGATCGAACAGGGTGTGGACCAGGCCGACGACACGACCATCGGTTTCGGCGACGAGGGCGAAGATGGGTTCGCTCGGATCGAGGAAGCGCTGCCAGGTGGTCTGGGTGATGTGCTCGGGCAACGCGGTCTCGCCCTCTCGGCCATAGATCGCGTTGTAGCCATCCCAGACGCCACGCGGCGTGGTCGATGGCGGTGGGCGCGGACGATCGGATCGGTCATGTTCTTCACGTGAATCCGCACCTTCAGAAGACGCGCCACTTCAGCAGCAGGTAGACCAAGAGCGCCATCAAAACCAGGATCAGCGGCAGCGCGATATTGCGCACCTGACCCTGGCGCGCCACCGACAGGCGCTGCAGGTCGATGCTCTCGGAGATGCTCTTGTTCGAGCGCTCGAGCTGTGCACGGGCAAGCGCCAGGTGCTCCTCCTGTGCCTTCAGCGCCTTGGCCTGGTTCTGCTCAATGCGCTCGAGCATCTCGATGATCCGGTCGTGTGATTCCAATTCGCCTCCGCCGCCAAGTTGCCGCATGGCGTGAAGCATAAGACGCCGATCTGCGGACGCCCGCGCGGACCTGGCGTCAGCGTCTGCTTGACGGACAGGCCATGCTCCGCAACGTTGCAGCGTCCACGGCATAGCGGCTCACCGGAATGCGCACATGTTGGTCGCCGGAGCCGAACATCGGACCGCGGTTGACGTACTTGGCCGCCGTGGCGCTGTCGGTGGTGAGCCGGTTCAGCGCCGGGTCGACTTCGAGGTGGTCACACCCCACTCGCGCGGCACACAGCGCGCCGGCCGCGCGCTTTGGCGGCTCAGGAGACGCCATCGCCGCGATGGCAGATTCGGCATGGCAGGGACGCAGCTTCGGAACGAGCTCGCGTTCGAAGGGCACCTCGGGCGTTGTCGAGCCCTGCTGCTGCGCTTCGGCCGCTTCGGCAAGCGCCCGGCGATCGGTGCAGGCCGGCAGCACGGCTCCCATGCCCATCAGACTCGCCAGCATCCAGGCCGTGCGCCGCAAGGGCCTTCGATGATCCGGACGGTTGCGCAGCAACACCCAAAGCTTTGGATCGGCGGTCGAATTTTCGGCGGTCGCGCTACCTACATCGGTTTTCGACGCCGTCACCCTCACTTGCCGCCCGCTTCCGGCGGGGGCTTGCGATCGCTTTTCAGGCCCGCCTTCACGCTGGCTTGCAGGTCCTGCAAGCTGCTGTGATCGACATTGATGATGCCGCGTCGAGGGCGGTCGAGATCGAGGACGATGAACACGAGCACGACCATCAGGCCGATCAGGATAAACGTCGCCGGCGACGGGCGGTGGCTCGCCCTGCCGGCCGAGAACCCCATGATGCCGCCGGCCAGCAGGAACGTGACGAGCAGCAGCCCGAGGACGAGCTCGGGAACGTGCTGATTCAAGCCGGAGGTCCGCTTGCCATAGCCGTCGATCAGCCGGTTGACGGATTCGACGAACATCAAGGTTGGCGCTCGCGAGGTGTTTTCCTGAAGGGCGGCGCGGACCGCGATGTGCCAGAGGCCGCTGTGCCCGGCGATGGCGACGCCGTTGACCTTCGCACGCGCCGCTTCATCGTGCAGCGGCAGCGCCGATTCCTCGACCCGCGCATCGAGGTACTTGTCGATTGCGGCGCGGGCCTCATCGCGCAACGGCGGCGGCAGCATATCGGTCCGCAGGAAAACTGTGCCGATCGCGTTGGCCTCGTCGACCACGGCCTCGCTCCGGTTGTCGAAGCGCTGCAGGGCCAGCTAGAACGTGAACGCGAGAAGCAGTGCCAGCAAACCGAGGATGGCAGCCTGGATGCCGTTGATGTGCTCGCGCGTCGCAGGTGTGCTTTCATGCGCGCGAGCTTGGCCGATGCGGTGTCCGACGTTGAGGCAGACGGCCAGCAGCGCGAGCAGCACCAGCGCGATGGCTGCGCTCGGTACGCCGTACAGCCATTCCTTCATGCGTCGGCCGGCCCGAGTGGCCCGACGTCCGCCATCTGCCGAATCAGACGCCGGCTCACGCCTCCACCGTCACGCCGTTGCGCTTCAGCACATCGATCAGCTTCGGGATGTCCGGCGGCCCGACCGGGATCTCGCTGTCGACTGCCGTAAACATCTGAGCCGCGAGGGAGCCGGCGCCGGTGATCTCAAGCATTTGGCCCCCGCCGGGCCCGTAGCTGAAGCCGTGCGTCGTACCCTTCGGCACGTGAACGAGGGTGCCGGCCTTGCAGGCGTAGGTCTTGCCATCGCACAGGAAGTGGATTTCGCCCGCGAGGACGTAGAAGGCCTCGTCCCAGTCGTGGCTGTGCGGCGGCGGGCCGGTGCCTTCGTCGCCTCGCTGCAACGTGATGCCGTAGCTTCGCGTCGCCGCGTTCGACGCGAGGACGGTCACCTGCGTGCCGACGACGTTCAACGCCGGCTCATGCTGATCCGGTTTCAGGACGAAATATGGAATGCTGCTCATGTGACGCTCTCCCTTCAGCTTTCGTTGTGGGCAACGCTGATCCGTCGACGGCTGCGCGCGCCGACGTCGTAGATGTTGAAGTCGCTCATCGTCCGGCCGTAAAGATGCAGGCTGACCGCCCGCGAGCGCTCGGCCGGCACGCCGGTCACGTGGATGTGGTCCGGATTCGGCACGAAGCTCGTCACCGCGCCCTGGCGCAGCAGCACCAGGCCGCCGCGCGCGAGGTCGATGCCTTCGTCGGCGCCGCGATCCGGTGACAGCCGGACGTAGCTGCGCTCTTCGAGCACGCCTTCGACGACGCCGACCACGCCCCAGCTGCCGTGGTCGTGCACCGGCGTCCACTGGCCCGGCATCCAGACGATCGCGTAGAGCGAGAGGCTGGCATCGGGTGCGGCGTAGACGAGGTTGCGCGTGTAGCTCGCGGCATCACTCCGGTAGTGCTGCGGCCGCAGGAACGTGCCGGCCCGATCGATCAGCGCGAGCATCAACGGGGCCAGCGCGAGCACGCAGTCGGCGGGCTCGGCCTGCAGCCGGCTTCGAGCGGCGGCTTCGGCGATGAAGCTCTCGAGGTCGGGTGACGTCATCGTTCGGATTGTGCCGCCGCGCCGTCCGGCTACCGCGTGAATCTGAACTCGCACGTGAACGGGCCTAGCACTGCCTGCGCGATGGCAGGCGAGCCGGTCAGCGTGAACGTGGCTACGACGGTGGCGACTGCTGCGGAGCGCAAGGTCATGGTGGGGCTTGGGCGCTGTGGGGCTCAGGATCTTCCGCTCGATTCGTCGTCAGGCGACTGGCGGGAAGCGCGGTGCGGCGGCTTCATGCTGCACGCAGAGCGCATTCACCATGAACGAGACCGCGTGGTAGAGGCCGGCCAGCATCACGAGCTCGATGAGCTGCTCCGGCGCGAAGTGCGAAGACGCCGCCTGCCACACCGCGTCGCCGACGCTGCTCGTCGCGTGCAGCTCGTCGGCCAGGCGGATGACCGCGCGTTCGTCGTCCGACCAGCAGGCGTCTTCGGCGTGGCCTCGTGCGCTCGAATTCACTTGCTCCGACGTCCACCCCGCCTTCGCGCCGAAGGTCGCGATGTGCACGCCCCATTCGTACTCGGCGCCGCACAGCGCGCAAGTGCGGAGGATCATCAGCTCGCGCTGGCGCAGTGAGATGCTGCCGCGGTCGAGCAGGCCGCCGGCCAGGAAGCGTTGCAGCACCCGCGAGTTGCGCGCGATCGTCCGGAAGAGGAGGAGCGGCGGGGCGCCGCGCATGATCTTCTCGAACTCGGCCTCTATCTCCGGCGGGTACGGCGAGTCGATGGGAGCGATGCGGGGGCGGTCCATGCAGATGACGAGTCAGGGCGCCAGCATGTTTCGTTCGGGACCCGTCTCTGCCGACAACGCGGTCCGTCTGCCGTGGCATTGACCCTCGATGCGCATCGAGACCTCCAATGGGTAGCGCACAGGCCGCGCGCTGCGGGCATTGTGCGGCGAATCGGCGCCTACCATCGCCAGGGCCCGCGGTCTCCGAGCCGGGCGACGCGGGCCTCGGCCTCGTGGAGGGCCTGCTCGCCCGAGGCGAAGGAAAGGCGGGCATGTCGGTGCAGCGATTGCCATCGGCTGTCGCCGTCCGATTCGCTGCGGAACTCCTCGAACCCGAACGTGCCGTCGTCGCGAACGAAGGTGTCGACGCAGCGCTCGTGGAATTGGTCTTCGAAGGACGCGAGGACCTTGTTGGCCACGCGGGTCAGCGGTTGGTGCGTTGATGCCGGCCGCGCGCGACCGGTTCACTTAGGGGTTCGGTCGGCGGCCGTTGGACTATGGATACGGCTTGCCATCCTTGTGCACGAACCGGCCATCGGCGTTCGAGCTCTTCATGTCGATGTCTGAGCAGGTGGTGAGGTCGTCTGGCTGGCGCGAGCCGACTTCCAGGTAGACGGCCATCGCGGAAGACCGGTTGTGCACATGGTGGCCGTTGCCCGTGCCCTTCGGAAACGCGGCGCACTCGCCCGCTTTCAGCGGCGTCTCGCCGTCGTCCTCGATCAGGGTCAGCTCGCCTTCGAGCACGTAGACGAACTCATCCTCGTGGCTGTGCCAGTGGCGCTGGCTCGACCAGCCGCCAGGCGGCAAGGTCATCAGGTTGACGCCGAAATCCTGCAGCCCGCCCGCATCGCCGAGGCGGCGGCGCGTGCGGCTCGCGCAGGGGGCATCGAATGGCTTCGGATAGCCAGCGCCCTTGCGTTCGGGGACGGCGGCGAGGTCGATCTTGGGCATTCAGCGTTCCTCTTTCAGCGCTTCAACCTTGTTCAAAGGTCCGGCGCATAGCGCTTCTCCATCTCTTCACGCGTTTCCGGAGCCACCTCGATGCCGGTCTGATCGCTGATCATCTTGCCGCTGGTGGGCAGCGTCGAGCGATCGACCCGCGAACCGGGCCCCCACAATTTGGACCGCATGAACGCCTTGGCGCAGTGCAGGTAGGCCGCCTCGACTGCCACCCGGACCACCAGCTTGGGCGCGCGACGCTCGGTTGTGCAGGCGGCGATGTCGGCAGGATCGCGCGACAGCACGGCCGCCCCGTTCACGCGCAGGGTCTCGTCGAAGCCGGGGATCAGGAACAGCAGCCCCGCCTTCGCCGTGGCCACGATGTTCTCGAACGAGTCGAGTCGGTTGTTGCCGGGCGAGTCGGGGATCAGCAGCTCGCCAGCATCGTTCACCTTGACGAAGCCCGGCTCCCCGCCGCGCGGTGAAGCGTCGGTGTCGTAGCCGCGGCCGCAGGTCGCAAGGATCAGGAACGGCGACAGCTCGATGAACCGTCGACAGTGGACGTCGAGCGAGGCGATCTGCTTGCGGACTGCGCGTTCCTGCGGGGCGGCGTAGAGCTGGCGAAGGGCGGCGAGCGATTCGACGGTCATGGTGGTTCGGCACGGGGGCGTGCGAGTGGTCTGTCGATCAGGCGGGTCGGCTGGCAATGGCATTCCCGCCCGCGCGGCGCAGCATATGCCAGCCGGCGGAGCGCCAGCCAGGGCAGGCGTCGTCTCGGACGAACGGTCAGGCGTCCGAGGCGATTGCCCGCCGCGACGGCGTGGCGAGGGACGGCCCCGCGTGCCGAAGCGCGCGCCACGCCGCAAGCAGCGAGCGGACCTCGTCGTCCGGCCGTGCCGGCAACTTCCAGTACGCAGAACAGTCGGCCTTGCGCGCGAGCAGCCGGTGGTTCACGAGCTCGCGCCGCAAGGTCACGTGGTCGCCGAACGCATGGGCCGATCGCAGGATGGTGTTGATCTCGCGCTCGGTGTCCGGCCCTGCGCATCGAACTGCGACAGCGTGCGGCGCGCGTTGGCCGACAGCTCGGGCGGGCTGTCGACCTTCGGCGCGGCCGAAGGCGCCGCCTTCAGCGCCTGCAGATTCGTGTACCCGGCGGCACGCGCGATCAGGTTCTGCAGCTCGACGTGACCCCGCGCGACGGGTGGCCATGGCCAGCGAGCGCGCGAGACTGCGCGTGAACGAAGAGAGGTCTTGGACGACCAGCGATGTGGATTGGCGGACCATGAGGCAGCTCCTTGCAAGGGCATCTGCTCGAGGTCCCCGATGCGATGAAGCGCATGGCGTGTGTCCAGCCCAGTGACGCGAAGCTCGGGTTGAAAGCCGACGGGCGCCAAGGTCAGTCGGTGCCGTCGTCCGCCACGGCCGTCCGGTTCATCGTGAGCCTCATGGCGCCTTCGTCGGGTCGCCCAGCGCGGCGTTGAGCGCGGTGGCTTCGGTCGCGAGGCGCACGACGATCGCCTGTGCCAGGGGCGTTTCAGGAGTCAACTCCAGCGTGGCCATTTCGTACTTGCCGCCGGGTTGGAGTCGAGGCTCGATGCCCTGCAGGCGCTGGCCGCGCCAGAACCCGAAGAGGACCCGCTGGTCTTCGGCACGAATGAGCAGGACCGGACCGTTCGAGAAGTAGACCAGGTGTCCCCACTTGATGACCTCCTCCAGCGTGGGTGCCGCGGCGGTGGCGGCGGCGCGCAGGGCCTCGACGTAGCGACGCTGCCAACCGTTCAGCGACGCGACGTACGCCTCAGGGCTGGCCGGAGCGATCGACTTCTTCATCGGACGCGCCGGCCAGTCGTACTCAACAGTGCGCTGGGCGACGGCTGAGGCGGGGCCTAGACCATTGCCGTGTTGCCCATCATCACATCGACACCGGCCGAGGCGAAATTGGCGAGGTCGGCAGCGGTCGCCTGACCTTGCGGTGAAGCCATCGCGGCGCCGATCGCTTCCAGCGAATCGAACCCGAGGATCGCCACCAGGTAGACGCTGTGCTTGCCCGCCATGCCCATGACATCGCCGCGGGTGACTTCGTAACTGCGAAGACCCGGGATGGTCTTGGCGAGCGGCACGTGCTTCTCGAAGTAGTAGCGGTCGAAGGCCGCCGGAATCCTTGGGCTGTTGGTACACCGCGAAGAGCTTGGCCATGGATGTCTTTCTCAGATCGGACGCAGATGGGAGATGCCTGCGGACGGACGGTATCGATGCTCACCTCGCGTGTCAACGCGGGCCGCGCATCGGTGATCGTGTGGCTGTGGCCGCTGTGTCGAATGATCAGATCGGCACGGCAACCCCGCGCGAGCGAGGCGCTTCCATACGGCGGACGTAGCGGACTTCCTCGAGCGTCGCGCCGCCGGGCACGAATTGCTTGGCGGAGCCCGCTTCGACCTCGCGCCGGAAGCCGAACCTCCGATAGAACGGCTCCTTGCCGGAGATGGCGTACGGATGATCTTCTTGTGCCCCTTCGAGAGCGCCACCAGCTTCGCGACGATTTCTCTTCCAACGCCGGTGCCTGGTGGCTCGGCAGCACGGCGACGTCACAGAGGCACGAGCAGTCCGCACCAGCGTAGAAGACCAGGTGATCGGCAACGGCGGTTCCCGTAGTGAAGACTCGACGGACGAGGGCTCAGCCCTCACCCAGCTCTCGCAAACCCGAGGGCGTCTGAATCTCGGCGACCAGGCTGCACGTGTCAGCCCGTGTCACCGTGACGGCAGGCTGCGGGGAAAGTCCGATCCAGGCGAGCAGGGCGATGACTTCGTCAGGCGCCGGATGCCGAATCCGCAGCCGTCGCAGTTGCAGGCCATTTCGTGGCAAGGCAGCCGCCGGATGGCCGCTCGATGCGCGCTGGATCAGCAGCGGCGCCGCACCGTCGAGCGGCAGGCTGCCGTCGGCTTTGACCGTCAGCTGCCAAGTGTGAGCCTCGCGGCGCATCGTCTCCACATCGCCGAGCGCCGGGACCGACGCGTTGACGATGTCATCCGTGCTGGCGACCCAGGCGCCGAGACGCGCCTTCGAGCCCGGACGAATGGCATCGAGGCCGAACCAGCGCGGCCGATCGATCGGCGCGGCTTTCGGGTCGGGCGCAATCACCTCCAAGTAGACATCGGTGCCCAGAGCCAGCAGCAGGTTGTGCGTCGCCATGCCGGGATGCGCCCGACCCGCACCCAGCGCGACGCCGAGGGCGGCTTCCACATACGCCGAGCCGACCTCCAGACTCGGTGCGACGACCGTGAGGTGATCGAGGCGCGCGGTCATACCTGTAGCGAGCCGCGGAAGCCTCGGGCGGCGTAGTACGACTGCGCGCCGTTGTGATACACGAAGACCTTGTCATAGCGCCGGTCGCAGAAGAGGGCGCCACCCAGCGCGCGAATCTCCGCCGGCGTCTGCACCCAGCTCGAGGTCTTCGTGTCGAACTCGCCCAGAGCCTGCAGCGCTCGGTACGCTTCTTCCGTCAGCAGCTCGATGTGCATCGCAGAGGCCATCTCGACGGCGCTGCCTTTCGGCTTGTTCTCCTTGCGCGCGTCCAGCGCTTCGCGGTCGTAGCAAAGGCTTCTGCGACCGAGCGGACTTTCTGCAGCGTAGTCGCAGAAAGTCAGCCGGCCGGTCTTCGCGTCCTGGCCGATCACGTCGGGTTCGCCGCCGGATGCTTCCATCGCATGAAGCGACTCCGAGGCGGCGGCGTTGCTCTCGAGCCGGGTCTGCACCGCCGACCACGCGATCCTCGGGTGCCGCTTCATGTGGGCTTCGAAGCGGCGCTTCAACGCCTGCAGCAGGCTCTCGCGTTCGCTGGCGTTCACGATGGGCGGGTTGTCGTCATCCTGGAATTTCCGGCTCGACCAGCGTGGCGAACTGGGCGAGCGATTCCTGCCATCCGAGGTAGCACATCTCAACCGGGATGGCCTCCGGAATGTTCTCCTGCAGAACCGACAGGTCCGTGCCGCACGACACCGGTTCGAGCTTCACGGTGACCTGCATGACGCCGGGAAGGTTCGGGTCATCGAACTTGTCGGTGTAGCGGATCAGCTTGTTCGGGATCAGCTCGAGGTACTCCCCGCCGAACGCGTGCGAGTTGCCGGTCGAGAAATTCCGGAAGGACATCTTGAACGTGCCGCCGACCACCGCTTCGAGGTGATGCACGGTGCAGGTGAAGCCGTAGGGCGGCAGCCACTTGGCCAGCCCGTCGGCCTCGGTGAAGGCCCTGAAGAGCTTCTCCGGCTTGGCCCGGATGACGCGGTGAAGATGAACGCTGCGGGTGGACATGGTCAGGCTCCTGATGGGTTGAGAAGGCTGCGAGTGGGTAGCCTCTTTCAGTACGACGAAGCAGCCGGCTGCATTTCGACATCGGTCCGAGCGTTCAGGCGGCGGGTCGTCATGGCGCAGTGGCCGGACGGATCACCCGACACGGATTACCGGCCGCGAACATGCCTTCCGGAATGCTGCGCGTCACGACGCTGCCGGCTCCGATCACCGACCCGCGGCCGACGGTCGTTCCCGGGCAGATGATGGCGCCGCCGCCGATCCAGGCATCGTCCTCGATCGTCACCGGAGCGCCGAACTCCAGGCCGAGCCGGCGTTCTGCAGCGTCGAGCGGATGCGAAGCGGCGTAAATGTGAACGCCAGGACCGACCAGCGCGCGGCTGCCGATGCGGATCGGCGTGACGTCCAGAAAGACGCAGTTCACGTTGACATAAACGTTGCGGCCGAGCATGACGTTGTAGCCGTAGTCGCAATGGAAGGGAGCCTGGATGTCAGCGTCGGTCTCGGCCGGAAGAGCTCGGCCAGCAGCGCGGATCGGGCGGCACGATCGGCCGGGTCGAGCGCGGTGAGCGCCCGGCAGAGTCTCGACGCTCGCACGCGGTCTTCGGTCAGCGTGGCGTCACTGGCGTCGTACAACGCGCCGGCGAGCATCTTTTCCTTGTCGCTAGGCATGCGAATGGGTTATCGGGTGGCAACGCGATCGGCGTGACGGGTTCATGCCTTGGTCTTCGATCCTCAACGCAAGATCTTCGCCATGGCCTTGCCTTTGGCGAGCTCGTCGACGAGCTTGTCCAGCTGGCGGATCTTCTGCATCAGCGGATCGTCGACCTCTTCGACGCGGATGCCGCCGACCACGCCCTTGATGAGGGAGCGGTTCGGATGCATCGCGGGCGCTCGAGCGAAGAAGGACTCGAAGTCGGCTCGTTGCTCGATCTGCTGCAACAGGCCGGCCTCGTCGTAGCCGGCGAGCCAGCAAATGATCTGGTCAACCTCCGCCTTCGTGCGTCCTTTGCGCTCGGCCTTCGCCACATACATCGGATAGACGGCCGCGAACGGCGTTGCGAAGATTCGATGCCCGCTCATCTGGGTGTCGGGCGCCTAGCGCAGATCGACCTTGCATTCGCGCGCGATGCCCCCGTCACGCGCCTTGCTTCGACCCGGCCACATACAACCCCAGACCGACGAGTGTGAGCCCCGACGTCTTGTTGAGCAGTCGCGCGCGCTGCCGGCCCGCTGTCTCCGACTTGAGCAGGCGCTCAGCCCCCAGTACGGCGGCGACATCGACCAGCGTGTTGAGAACGACGCAGACGGTGCCCATCACGACGAGCTGCATCACGACCGACGGGCCGCTGACCAGGAACTGTGGCAGAAAGGCGAGAAAGAACAACGCGGTCTTGACGTTGAGTGCTTCGACCAGGATGCCTTCCAACAAAGCGCGGCGCACGCCGGTCGCCCGGGATTGAACCGGGGTGGCGGCCGCCTTGGCCAAGAGCAAGCGGATGCCGAGGTAGATCAGGTAGGCCGCACCGATGAATTTGACGACGGTGAAGGCAACCGCCGACTGGGCGAGCAACACCGACAGGCCCAACGCGGCAGCGCCGACATGGAGCATGCCACCCAGCCCTGTGCCGACGCAGGAAGCCAGGCCTTCGCCACGACTGCCGGCCGCCGTTCGGGCGACGACGTAGGCGATGCCGGGGCCGGGCGTGACGGCGAGGATGAGCGCGGCGACGAAGAAGGCAAGAGAAGGAAGCATGGGGTGAAGATTACCGGAGCGGGAAGGCGTCGAGGCCGGACGGCGCAAGTTAGCCATCGCGCCACCGGATCTCCTCGCCGTGAATTGGGAACGCGGATTGCTGTCAATCATGTACCAAGGAGTTGTCATGACGGACAAGCAAACCCAAGCGCACGCGGCAGAAAGCAACATGGAAAAGGACCCGAAGGATTGGGTCACCGGCGATGAGCCCATGACCGGCGCACAGCGGTCCTACTTGAAAACGCTCAGCGAAGAGGCGCGTGAACCGTTCGATGAAAACCTGAGCAAGGCGGAGGCGTCACGGCGCATCGACGAGTTGCAAGCGCGGACGGGGCGGGGCCACTCGAGTCAGCGAGCGGCGCCGACGGCTGGCGGCAACGAAGCCGACTCAAGCAATGGCGGACGCTAGGTTTGCTTCTGCAACGTCACATAGCTGTAGCCGGTCGCGCCGCATGTTGACGTCCCGAGGAGGAACCGGGCGTCCTTCGGCACGAAGCCCTCTCGTTGGATCCGCATCTGGTAATACCCCGGTCCGCCTTCGCCCCTGCAGATGCCGGCGTCGTCGCAGCCGGCGACCCTCGGCTCGCCTTCGTTGACGGTGAAGACGAGCGTGACACCTGACAGCCGACGCTCGGCGCTGTCCGTCACTTCGACGACCGCCGCCCATTCCTGTTCCTGGGCACATCGACACGGATAGTCGTCCTCACATCCGCCGCAACCTGCCAGCAGGGCCGCGATGAACGATGACAGGCATCCCGCGAGAATCGTGCGTCGCATGCCGGTGACCCTTGTCTAAAGATGTTGATCGGGAGCGGCAGCCACAGCTTCGCTAAAGCACGCGAGCCACGCGTGCTTGCTGTAGCTGTGGGCGAATTCAATGCCGATGCGGGTGCCTGCGCTGCTCGGACGGTGTGCCATAGCCGCGCAGCTCGACATAGCGTGCGTTCTGTTCGGGCGTGAGTATCTCGACCTGCGCGAGGTGGGCCTCGAGGTGCGCATCACGCACCTGCGCCTGAAGCAGGCCGATCTGCCTGAGCGTGGTGCTCAGGCGCTGCGGCGTGATGGTCCGGGCGGCGAACAGCCTTTCGAGCTCGCGCTCCTTGTCGACGAGTGCGCGGCCGGCAGAACTCGCTTTTGCGGACATGGAGGCAAAGAGCGCCTCGGTCTGAGCGCGCTGCTTGGGTGTCAGATGAAGTTCGGCCGCGAACTCGAGCACGTGGGTGGGACCTGCGAATCCATTGAGCTCTGCGGTCTTGGCCAGGCCCATGCCTTTGCCCGCCAGCAGCGCACCGACCTCCTCGGGCGAGAGGGCCTTGATGTCACGCGCTTCCTCGCCGACGTATGGCGACGCGGCGAGCGCGGTCACGGACAGCAAAGCGAGCGCGATGGCGGAAAGGAGTCGGAGCAGCTTCATGAACATCTCTCGAATCGATCTGCGTTGGCGAACGTGAAGAAGGGTCAGGAACCACTCGGCACGGGGCTGAACTGCATCGTCCAGTTGGTTTCCCACGTGGCACCGCCGTCTGCCGAGAATGCCTGCTCCCAGCGCGGATCGTCGCCGGCAGGGGAGAGCCAGGTGAATCTGACCCTGAGGGGCTTTCCATCAACGGAATCGTCTGCGAAGAACAGGCCCTTCCCATCGTCAAACCGGCCGACCACCGGCTTGTCGAGTTGTGTCGGATTTCGGCCATCGAGCCACCAGATCGACCAGGTCCGGTCTTTCGGGCTGTACGAGCGCATCGCCACCGCACGATAGGCACGTTGGGGAAAGTCGAGGAAGTTGTCCTCCAGGTTTCCATAGCCGCCCAGCGTCTTGCGCGTGGAAGAGCGGCCCGAGAATTCGGTCCACTCCGTGCACCCGGCGAGCTGCGCATTCAGGCACCGGTGCCTGACGGTCCAGTCGCCGATGATGAAGTCGAAGTCGTTCGGCGCTGAAGCCTCGAGCGGAAGAGCCATGGTGGTCTGTGATGCTGGGTTGCAAGGCGATGGGTGGTAGGACGGAGCGTTGCAAAGCAGAGGTATCAACAGAGATCACAGCGCTTTGGCATAGACGCTCACATCCTTGCCGAGGAGTTGCACAGCGTCGATGGCACGCCACCCGGAGTGCTGGAGCAACAAATTCGCGGTGGACGTGCCGCAGTAGATGCTGTCGAAGCCCAGCGCCTTGGCTTCTGCTTCGAGGGCGGATAAGAGCAGGGCACCGATGCCCCGGCCTCGCAGCTTAGGGACGACGAAGCCCGCGGCCGCCCAAGGCGCCAGATGGGTGTGGCTCGGAATGGACTCCGCCTTCAAAGCCGCCGCGCCGCACGGCTCTCCGGCGGAAAAAGCGACGACGCCGACCGGGAGACTTCCTTCGTTCGCGAACGACTGGACATCACGCTCCGCATCGCCGAATCTGCCAGGTCCATACCAATCAGGCCATTCGCCTTGAAACCACCGGGCGACGATCGGCAGGACTTCGGGATGCTCGACGAGACGAGAGACCGTGATGGTCATGCGACAGACTGTCGTGAACTTCGACTTGACGTTGAACCTGGCGGGAAGGTGTTCATGCCCAGGCGCATTTGCGGACGGTGTCCAGCGTTCGCGTCGTGATGTCTGCGCCGAAGATTCGCTCGAGCAGGCGCATGAACGCCGGTGCATCGGCGCTCGGGACGTAGGCAGAGAGCACCGCCGAGGGGGTGATGGCCAGAATGCTCGCGCCGGCCCGCTCGATCGGCAGCCGGACCGGCGTGTCGATCGGCGCGCGCAGGAAGCTGACGACTCGCTTGGCCTCGGGCGGCAGTTCGAACTGCGCATAGGGATCGGAGTCGATTAGCTGCTGAAGGTGAGTCGCCTCTCGGATGAAGGTGCTGAATGCACGCGGCAGTTCACGCCGCATCGCTGCTTCGGCTCGTCGTTGCAACGAATCGGCGGACGCTGACCGTGCAGTGAAGACCACGTTCCCGCTGGTAAGCAGCGTCCGCACGTCAGAGAAATTCGCCGACTCGAAGCATCGCTTGAGCTCCGGCATCTTCGCGTTCATCGGGCTCACACCCCGCAGAAAGGCAACGTATCGAGCCATCTGCCCTCGTGGACTGGAGCGCGGGGTTGTCCCCGCCATCAGGCACTTGTATCTCGCAGTTGCTGCTTCTGCAGCCACCGCTTCGCTTCGTCCAGGTTGCTGAAAATCGCATCACGGCTGTACGCCAAAGCAAACCCCTGGTACTTGGAGCCCATCTGGAACTGCGTGGGCGTCCGCACGACGATCGCGGAGATCCAATCCTTGCCTTTCAGCAGTGGGGCGACGGCTTCTCGCACAGCCAACTGAAGGTCTTGCTCCGAGAAAAGAAGCGTGGCGCCGCGCAGGTCGGAGAGCGACTTCCTGAAGGCCATCGCCGTCTCATCCTGCAACAGCCGGCCCAAGTGTTCTCGAAGGTCGGCAGTCGAAATGTCGCCGCTCCAGACCGCGGAGACAAAGCCGTCCGGATGGGAAGCTTGGTAGGTGATGGGCACGGTGGGCTGATGGTACCGAGAACACTCTATTCAGTATTCAATCCGCGCGGTTCATCGGGTCCGTTCGCGACGTCTGTTGCTCGAGCTGTTGCGCAAGTCCGATGAGAATTCCCTCGGGCCCCCGCATGTAGCAGAGCCGATACATGTCGGCGTACTGGACAACGTCGCCGACGAGCGTCGCGCCGCGTTTCATGAGTCGGCCAAGCGTGGCGTCGATGTCGTCCACGGCGAACATGACCCGCAGGTAGCCGAGCGCGTTCACCGGAGCATCGCGGTGATCGGCGACCACGGGCGGCGCGATGAAGCGGGTTATCTCGAGCCGGCTGTGACCGTCCGGTGTGCGCATCATGGCGATCTCGACGTGCATGTCGTGCAATCCAGTAACGCCGTCTGCCCAGTCTCCTGAGACGGGAGCCCGCCCCTCGAGCTCGAGCCCGAGTTCGGTGAAGAACTCGACAGTGGCATCAATGTCTTCGACGACGATGCCGATGTTGTCCATGCGCTTGACCGTCATGACTTCTCCTGGGTGTCTACGTCGGGCAGTGGCAAAGTCTCAAAAGGGGGCGCAGCCTCTTCGGACTTTGCTCACCATGCCAACGGCGCGTGATACCGCCGGTCCACGATGCTGGCCGGTCTTCGTGCAGCCCGCTAACTGGACGGTTCTGCCTCGTGGCAGACCGCTTCGATGTTGTGTCCGTCCGGACCGATGACGAACGCCGCATAGTAATTGGCGTGGTAGTGCGGTCGCAGGCCAGGCGCGCCGTTATCGGTAGCGCCGGCTTCCAGCGCTGAACGATAAAACGCCGAAACTTGCTGGCGGGTCTTGGCCGTGAAAGCCAGATGAAGAGGCGCTGGCTTCTCGTCGCTCTCGTAGAAACACAACGAAGCGCCGCCCCCTGGGACGCTCAGCTCGACCCCTTTCGGCGGCCAGTCTGTGGCGCGGGTGATGCCGAGCGGCTCGAGCGCCTTGAGGAAGAACGCTTTGCTCGCTGCGTAGTCGCTGACGCCGAACTTACGTGATCGAACATGGTTCAGTTGATGATGTCACCCGCGCCCTTTTCGACTCGTCGCTTGAGTGCTTGTATGTAGTCGGCGTCGTAGGCTTCCCAGCTTTCAAGTTCGCCCACGATTCTGAGAGGCTGCTTGCTTCGATAGGACCGCGTTGGATTGCCAGGGAATTTCTTGTCCGTGACGTTCGGGTCGTTCTCGAACTCTCCGAGTGGCTCAACCACGTACACGCGAGGCCGACCATTGCCTTGGGCGATTTTTGCGGCCAGCCCCGCGCCTTTCGGCAGGCTGGTGAAGTAGATGTGGTTCATGACGACGGTGGCATCGTAGTTTGATTTGAAGCCCGCGGTGAGCAAGTCGCCGACGCGCAGATCCGCCTTCGTGCCATGGAAAAATGGTCCGGCATCGACGATGGTCATTGGTCTTTTCCCGCCGAATGCGAGACCGCAACTCGGTCCGAGCGAAGCACGTTGCCTTCTGAAAACTCTCCCTCCAGCGTGTCGGTGTCGATGACGGTGAGGCGAGCGCTGCGGTCGGGGCACTTTGCATTGACCTTCGATTCGGCGATCAACAGGGTGACCGTGGACGAGCCACCGCCGATCAAGGTCACCGGAAATCGCCGACCTGCGCACGGGTCATGCTTCCTGGAATTGCTCTTCTGCAGCGTGATCCAGGTACCTTCAGCGACATGGATGGTCAGCGTCGCTTGACGGGGCTCACCACCTCGCGTCGAGTACGTTTCTCTCCAAGTGCCACTCGGCTCTGGCTCTGCTGCCGCTGTGCCGATAAGCAGGGCGAACAGCAGAGATGCTGCGAGGACCGTCCGCGATCGGACCAAGGGCTTGCCGGCTTGAAGGATCGATGACGGATTGCGTGGCCAAGGTCAGGGAAGCGACCGCGACCAACTCGATGAGCAACTCGGGAGCAGTGCGGCCTGGAAGCATGCGCGCTGTGGCCAGTGCTCCGGATTCGGGCCGATCCACGCTTGCCACAAGGCGTCGAATGCGGGCCGGTGCGAGATGTCGGCGAGCATGACTTGCAAGGACAGGATGTGTGTTTTCGCGGAGCCGGCTTCACGGAGGTGGGCGTCCAGAACGCGAAGGGCCTGCTCCACTTGAGTCGAGAAGTCGGCAGTTCCATCGGTCGCGTTGGCGACCGTCCAGACGAAGCCGCCGGCAGCGACGGTGCGGCTTCGGCCCTTTCCGCTGCTGGACCAACGCTCAACGTGCATCAGGCCGTACCGCTGGAAGCGGGGAAGAACTCAAGAACTTCGGCTCCTCTTGAATCGAGGATTCCCGTGGGCACCCAGCCAAGATGGCGGTAGAACCCATGGGAACGTGTGGTCGGGTCGGCGGCGCAGCCCAAGAACAGACGTCGGTGGCCGGCGCTGCCGAGGTGTTGAACGACAAGGCTCAACAGGAGTGCACCGATGCCACGATTCTCATAGGCGGGAAGATGCGCCAGGACGACCACCTCACCGGAAGCGTTTTCACCGAAGCAGTAGCCGATGATCGACTGGCGGTCGGTGCAGACGTATCCCGTGAGGACGCCAGACTGCACGTCGTCGGCCCACGACTCCGCTGTGATTCCCATCGCGGCGAGCCGCTCGACGGAGATTGCATTTTCACGAGTCTGACCACGAAGCACCAAGCAGGCAGGGATGTCATCGGGTGTCGCTAGGCGGCTGTTCATGTTGCGCACAACTACCTCGCCTCAACCTTTGAACAACTGTCGGCGGTGATGAACACCAGGGACAGTTCTCTTTCCGGCACGAGCACCTCCACCGCCGAGCCTGCTTGAACCGGTATGGCTTTGGACGTGACTTTCCAGCCCTTGGCGCGTGCGAACTTGACGAAGGCTTCCGGCTCTGCGATGGAGCCGATGTCCGGGAACTTGCGCTCCAAGGTGCGCACGGTGAAGCACTCGCCGTGCCTCGCCAGAAGGAACCACTGTTCTGCAGCGATCGCGCCGCTGGGTGCGAGTTGAACGGCGGTCGGGAGAAGAGCAGCAAGGAGCGCTTGGCGCATGGCGTGTTTAGTGCGGCGTGACGATAGGGGGTCGGCGTCTCGGTGAACTCCCATTGGACGGCGGTTAGGGCCGAGGCGTTGGCTCGGGCTCCGGCGGTGCGCTGCGCTCGGCGGTGATGAGTGGGGCCTGGAACTCCTCCGTGATGAGAAGACGCCGAACGACAAGCTCATCGATTTCCAGTCGACGGACTCGGGCTCGACCGACCGCCAGTCGACCGACGGCGACTGCACCGACGGCAACGGCACCGACTGCGAGGGCGCCTAGCACGAAGCCACCGACTGCAAGCGCGCCAGTTGCAAGCGCACCGACGGCTCCTGCGCCGGTGTTCGCGCTTCGCAATCGGCTACCGAGGGAGTACCTGGATTTCATGGCAAGGCGTCCTTGTCGCAACGAGGCTCAAGATTCTCGGCGCACGCGCCGGTAGTGCATGGCAACCGCCCCGTTGCGGAGCGGCTTCGCCGAGATCAGCTCGAGCCGTCGCGTGCTGGACAGCCCACCCTCGTACAGGGTCGGGCCGTGGCCGGCGATCCTGGGGTGGACGAGCAACTGGTACTCGTCGATCAGATCCAGCCGGTCCAGCTCGGTCGCAAGCTTGCCGCTGCCGAGGAGCACGCCGTTCGGGGTCGCGTCCTTGAGCTTCTCTACGCCCGTGCTCAGATTGCCGGCGATGTGGTGGCTGTTGGTCCACGGGAAGTCCTTTCGGGTCGAGGACATCACGTACTTCGGCTTGGCCTCGAGCTTGACCGCCCACTCGCGCAAAGCCGGCGGTGCCTCTATGTCGCCTCGCACGACCGCTGGCCAGTAGCTCTCCATCATCTCGTAGGTGACGCGGCCCCACAGCATCGCCCCGGCCTCGTCCATGAGGCGGGTGAAGAAAGCGTGTGTCTCGTCGTCGGCGATTCCTTCCTGGTGGTCGACGCAGCCGTCCAAGGTGACGTTGATACTGAAGGTCAAGAGTCCCATGGTGTCCTCTGTGCCTGACGATCGACATGAGGGGCCGCCGCAGGCAAGCTTGCTGAAGCGCCTTTGTCGGATGCGCCGTTAGTCTGTGTGACGCGCATACCGTTGCAAGCCGCGATTGAGCCATGAAAGGCCAATGACCGGTAAGACCGCCGCGAACTTGACGTCGCCCCGAAAGGCGATCGCGGCCCAGAGGGCGAACAAGACGGCGACCAGCAATGCCACGGATGCCACAACAACCTGCCGTTTCGGACCGTGGGCAGCAACGAAGCCTTCAGGGGTCAGCACTGTGGCAACGACCCCGACTGCCAAAAAGCTCAGGAAGAGGCTGGCCTCACCCATCCGCTGATAGCCGCGAAGCAGCCACCATTGCTGGGCAAACGCCGCGATGCCCCCGACCAGCAGCCACACATTGGCGCCGACGATCAGGCGATTGGTGGGCGCTGCTCGGCGAGACAACAAGAACAGTTCCACTGCAGCCAGGCAGGCGGCAAGCTTGAACGCGTCCACGAAGCGTTCGTCGGTGGGTGCGCCGTTGGCATACGCGTAGGCGGCAAACGCGGCTAGCGCGAAGAAGCCAAGCAAGTACTCGACGATGGAGACCAGCACGCTTCTCAAGAGCGGCGCCTGGCGATCGACGTAGCGGCGGAAGCCAGTGGCGAAGCCACGAGCGAAGGCTTAGGCCCCATTTTCACCGCGGCCGCACCCTGTCGGCCACCTACTTCGGACGATGAAGCGCGCAGAGCTTGTTGCCATCGGGGTCGCGGACGTAAGCAAGGTACATGGCGCCCAGCTTCCCCTCGCGCAGGCCGGGAGGCTGTTCGATGGAGGTGCCTCCGTGCGCAATGGCAGTGTCATGAAACTGTTGAACTTGCTCCGGCGAACTGCACTTGAACCCGATCGTGCCTCCGTTGGCGCAGGTCGCGGGTTCGCCGCTGATCGGCTCGCTCACACAAAAGGAGCTGCCGTCGTGCCGGTAGAACAGGCGGGCTTGACCGGTGGCGTTCTGATTCCGAAAAGGCTCGCCCGCTCCAAAGACGCCGAGCACGGGGTCATAGAAGCGCTTGGAGCGCTCGATGTCGTTCGTTCCGACCATCACGTGACTGAACATGCATGTGTCTCCTGTGATTACTTGGTGATGCCGACTGACAGTCCGAAGTGCGGCGTGGTTGTGTTGTGCGGTCTAACGTGACCGTACTTGCGCCGCCATTCTGCCCGTCGACTTGGCCTTCTTGCCTGCCGCGAGCTTCGGCTTTGGCAGTGGCAACGCGCCAGCCGTAGTGACGAGTACCTTGCGCAGGAGCTCGCGGTCTTCGAGCTGTTCGTCGAGCTGGAAGTAGAGCTTGCTACCGGGATATGCAGGAGCTTCAGACACTGTGCCGAGCAACGAGCGACCTGCGTCCGTTGGCTTGAGATAGAGCTGGTTGTCGCACGCGAACGCCACGACTCTGCCGTGCAGGTACAGCGCGTATTCGCCAAACATCTTCTTGAACGACAGCTCGACACCCAGGCCGGACTGGCTCTGCACATACTCGACAAAGTCTCGGTCAGTACCCACGGATTCGACACTCCGATGCTTGTCGCTGGGACATAACGTTCAACGTAAGCGACTGGCGAAAGTCGAAGCGGTTTTTAGAACAACCGCTCGATGGAGGACAGTTAGGTGCCTCGCCGCACGGGGCCGGGCTTAGACGGCTGATCGAGCTGCGATGACTTCGATTTCGACGTGCCACGCGGGGTCGGCAAGTTGCGAGACAAATACCAACGTCGATGCTGGACGATGTCCGCCAAGGAACCTGGACCTCGCAGCGCGAACCGTCTGGATCTCTTGCCCAGCGACGAGGAATGTCGTCAGCTTCACGATCGCGCTCGCACCGAGCCCATGAGCGGCAAGAAGGGCAAAGATGTTCGCGAACACTTGCGCCACCTGCTCGTCGAGGGCGGCCGAGGCCGAACCGTCGGGTCGCACACCGACCTGTCCGGAGAGGAACACCAGTTCGGTATCGGTTGGCACGACGGCCGAATGGCTGTAGGCCGGCCCCGGGGGGTGCACGGATGTCGGGTCGAGGAATGTGACCAGGTGAGTTGACCTTCGAAAGTAGCTGTGTGGTGGCAGGTGACGCTTAACGTTCGAGTTCACCTGCGGGACAACAGACGGCGAAGGCCGGCTGAGGAACGTCGGGTGCAACGAGGGTTAGCCGTCATCGTGTGGCGGGTCGCGGCTGGCCCGCGTCGGTGAGCGCCGGACCGAAGTACATGCGACTGACCCCCGCTTGTGCGGCAGCGGCCTAACACAAGCTGCAGGGGCGTGACGTTGAGTACAGCACTGAACCGGACAAGCCGCTTCGGCCGGCACGGCGCTCGGCGTCTTTGAGTGCTTCACGCTCGGCATGCGCGTTGGGACCTGGTTCTTGAGGACGCGGCTCGGACCTTCCCCGACGAGTACCCCACCGAGTACGACAATTGCGCCGTAAGGCTGGTCACCCCACGATTCGGCCAGGCACCTTTGCGAAGCGGCGGCCTCATACCATTTGCGCTCTGGTCCGCTAGCAGCCGAATGGTCCGCTGCCAGTGACTCACGGGCGACAAGCGCCAGGGCGGCATGGGCAAGCGCAGTGCGCCGCGTTAGCCCGAGTGATGCACGTGAGACGCACAGTCCCATGACGTCAGACCGCACTATCACCGCCCGAAGCTGAAAACTGTTCGATGACCTGCTGCTCGGTGAGCATGGGCGTCTGATTGGCGAACGAGTAGTAGTCCGGTTTCTTGTCGACGTAGATCTGACTTGCAAGCTTGAAGTCATCCGACTCGAACGCTCCGGCCGGTACGAAGTACTCGCCAGTGGCCAAGAGCCTGTAGTAGAGGTGAGTGCCGCAGCTCTTGCAGAACGCCCGTTCGGCCCACTGCGACGAAGCGTAAACGGCGACGCTTTCTGCGCCCGAGAACCGAACGTCTGGACCGCAATGGACGGCCAACATCGGTCCGCCGCTCCATCGGCGGCAGAAGCCGCAATGGCAGGCTCCAATTTCTCGCGCTTCGGGCGACGTGAAGCTGACTGCTCCACACAGGCAATGACCGTTCATCTGTTGGACGCAGTTGATGGCTGAAAGTGGGTTGTGCGGCCTTTGACATGCGCTGCGGCCGCAGGCGAGCGAAGCTTGCCGGAGGATGTCCGCTCGATCGAGCCAGAGATGCGAAGCGGGGATTGTGCTCGTCGGCGAACTGCGGCGGAACGCTCGCACTGCGCTGCCTCGCCGATGACCTAGCCCGATAGGGAGCGCACGAGTCGTGTGTCCTCGGATGGCCGCTGCATAGCCCGGCCGTCGTTCCGAGATACACGCTTGCGCTCAAACTTCGAGGCGATTATGCTGTATATCCATAAGGGATATCCTATTAGCTCCAGCAACGCCGGAACTACTGGATGGATATCCAGCATATCGTAGTGCCCGAGGCGGGTAAAGACTACCCCCGCAACTGGAACGCATTCCTGGACT
>Ga0070674_100000307_pt1 | contig 24081 bp, 20 predicted proteins | sample KBSM33metaG_FD_65344 | JGI IMG/M metagenome (GOLD analysis project Ga0070674, IMG submission 65344) | Miscanthus rhizosphere microbial communities from Kellogg Biological Station, Michigan, USA - KBS M3-3 metaG | ecosystem: Host-associated > Plants > Roots > Rhizosphere > Soil ... | reverse complement strand
GTCCCTGCAGCGAACCGCGGTGATCGGCCATGTTCATCTGGGCTGGTTTCTCTTGCGCCGATGCACTGACTACACCGCACAGGATTGCCATGGCGGCGCCGAAGCCGCACACACTTTTCCGGACACGCGTCATCGTGCCTTCCTCCATTTGGGGGCGATCAACATCCCCGTGGGGCAAATCTTATGAGGAACCTCCAGCCGATCATCCTGAAGATTTCCTGAAGGATTAGTCAGAGTGCGGATTTGCCGGGGATTACTTCGAATCTGCTGGAATCAACTCGATCACGTCATCGAGGGAGACACCGCGGATGACCGTACCTGCGGGGAGATTGATGGATTTCCGGAACAGGAAAGGATGGCTGAAACGCTGATCGTACGCGTGGAGCCAGAGCAGCGGCTGCACGGCGCCGTTGGGGAGCACCGCCGTAATGCGCGTCGACTGGCCGGAGGCGACCTTGCGCGGCATGAGTCCATCGACCATCAGCGGCTGCTTCAGCGTGAGGCTCCCGCGAATCTCGATGAGAGCGCCGGGCGGCGTATAAACAGGAGGCGCTGAGAATTGCGGCGTGGCGGGCAAGGCCTGCCGATTGTTCCCACGCGGCGCATCGTTCTGAATCCAGTCGACCATCAGCTCGATCTGCTCGGGCGTCAGCGCCTCATCGTTCCGGAAATCGCCAAACCCCTTGATGGCTCCCCATGGCGGCATCCGACGGGAGAGCACAGCTGCCTTGATCTCGGTGACGCGCGGCTGCACATCCCGATAGGTCATCAGCGAGAACGCCGATCCGTCAGGCCGGTGACAGGACGCGCACTTGTCGTAGATCAGCCTCGATATCTCACGGTTCCAGGTGATGGGCGTGGCGCCGATGTTGTGCGCGGCGACCGCAGCAGCGCAACTCCAGCACAGCACGGTGACGAGAAACGATCGAGCCATCATCGACAGTATCTGAGGATAGATCGCTCTGCCTCGGTTTTGACAGCTGGAAAGCGTAGCGTTACATGTACCCAATGCGCGTGACCATGATGGCGTGGCTCCTGGCGATCGGAGTCGTGTGCGTGTCGGCGCGATCCGATCAGACCGGCCCAGCCGACAGCGCGAACGGGCAAGCCGTGATCCAGTCGCCGGCGCCGATCGACCCATCGAAGGATCCGGTCTACATCTGCCCGATGGATCCGGACGTCCGCTCGCACAATCCCGGGACGTGCCGCCGGTGTGGCATGAACCTGGTCGCCGGGATCCCCGATCCGGTGGAGTTCCATCTCGACGTGGAGACGCTCCCTGCGCCAGTGCAGGCCGGACGCGCGGCAGCGTTGCAGTTCTTCATTCACGACCCGTGGAAGGACAGGCCGGTCAGCAGCTACAACATCGTTCACGAGAAGCTGTTTCATGCATTCGTGGTGAGCGAGGATCTGCAGTTCTTCAGGCACGCGCACCCGACGCTGGCCGCTGATGGTCTGTTTCAGCTTCCGATCGTCCTGCCCAAGGCGGGCATGTATCGCATTCTCGGTGACTTCTACCCTGCGGGAGCGACGCCGCAGTTGAACGCACGCACCATCTTCGTCCCGGGCGACGCGCCCGCCCCCGTGCAACTGACACGCGACTACTCACCGAAGTCTGGCGCCAACATGCGTGTCTCAATGGAGACGATCCCCGAACAGGCGATTGCCGGCAATCGCACGCAGCTGCGCTTCCGGTTCGACCCAGGCGAGGGCCTCGAGCAGTATCTCGGGGCGTGGGCGCACATGCTGGCCGCGAGCAACGATCTGATCGACATGATTCACCAGCATCCGTATCGCGTGGACGAGGGGCCGATGGTCGAATTCGAGATGGTGTTCCCACGGCCCCAGGTCTATCGTGTGTGGGTCCAGTTTCAGCGACTGGGTGTTGTCAACACCGTTCAGTTCGACGTGCCGGTGAAACCGCTGGAGTGACGCGTCGCTTTCTCCAGCTAACATGAGCGCCTCCATGCGAACCATCAACTGGCTGTCCGTCGTCTGCGCGTGGCTCTCGGTCTGCGGATGCATGTCCAGTTCGCAGACCCCGAGCATGAGCCAGGGGCAGACCGCGAGCCCCGCGGCCACGTCCATTGAAGGGGTCACGATTGATTTCAGCAGCGAGCCGGATCCGCCGAAGTCGGGCGACAACACGATCGAGGTCACGGTTCGCCAACCCGACGGCACGGCCATCACCGATGCGGCCGTGACCGCTGTATTCTCCATGCCAGCGATGCCGGCGATGAGCATGCCGGCCATGCGCGTCGAAGCGAAGCTCGCGCACGTCGAAGGCGGGCGCTATCAGGGCATGGGACAACTGTCGATGGCCGGGACGTGGAATGTCACAGTGACGGCGACGCGTGACGGCGAACCGATCGGACGCCGCAGCTTCAGCATCGTCGCGAAGTGATACGGTCGTTCAAATTTCTCAGTGCTCGGAACGAAGAACCGAACCTGAACACGAACTGAGAAGTGAGAACGTGGAAATTCGAACGACAGGCACATGAACATGAGACTGACCAACTGGCTCTACGCCGTGAGCGTCGCGCTCTTCATCAGCGGCATCGGTTTCATCATCGCGGGCGCCCGGACTGCGCAACTCGCCACGCCGGTAGAGGCGCGAGCGCCGGAGATCGCGCCCGTCGCCACGGTGAAGCAACTCATGGACGGCATCATCGGCCCATCGGCCACTGTGGTTTTTGACTCGGTCGGCACGATCGTCGATGCGACCGGCATCCACGAGAAGCAGCCGTCGACGGACACGGAGTGGGCCGTGGTAGGCGCAAGTGCCGCGGCGCTCGTCGAGTCCGCCAACCTGCTCATGGTGGGCGACCGCGCGGTCGACAGGGGCGAGTGGGCGAAGATGTCGAAGGCCCTCGCCGACGCGGGCATGCTGGTGCTCAAGGCGACGCAGGCCAAGGACGCCCAGGGGATCCTCGCGGCAGGCGAGACGCTCAACGCGTCGTGCGACAGCTGCCATCGTCAGTATCAACGTGAGTGAAGCTATGTGAAGGGGTCTGACCCCATCACGGACATGCACATGACACAACGCAAGCTGTTCCTACTCGCGTCGGTCGCGATGATGCTCGGGGCCTTTACCAACGTGGTCGAAGCGCACGGCGTCTCGGGCAAGGATGCGGTGTTCCTTCAGGGCCTTCAGGGGCGGGCCATCATCCCGTTGATGTATCTCGGCGCCAAGCACATGGTGACCGGCTACGACCACCTGCTGTTCCTGGTGGGCGTCATCTTCTTTCTCTACCGGCTGAAGGACGTCCTGCTCTACGTCAGCCTGTTCACGATCGGGCACAGCGTCACGCTACTGGCAGGCGTGCTCGGTGGCATCCACGCCAACGCGTACCTCATCGACGCGATCATCGGCTTCTCTGTCGCCTACAAAGCGTTCGAGAACATGGACGGCTTCCGGCGCTTCTTCGGGTTCCAGCCGGACACGCGAATCGCGGTCCTGATCTTCGGCTTGTTCCACGGCTTCGGCCTCGCCACCAAGCTCCAGGAGTTCGAGTTGTCGGGCAACGGGCTGGTCGCCAATATCGTGAGCTTCAATGTGGGAGTGGAGATCGGGCAGGGATTGGCGCTGACCGGGGTGCTCATCGCCCTGAGCTACTGGCGCACGCGCAGCGGGTTCATGAAGCACGCCTTCACGACCAACGCCATCGTGATGGCGTGTGGTTTCCTCCTGGTCGGCTATCAACTCTCCGGCTACTTCCTGGCAGCGTGACGCGATGACCACAGCCTCAGAACAAACAGTCGAAGCCAGACAGCGACTCCTCGTCGCCGCAGGGGCGGCGCTCCTCGGTGCCGGCATCATCCTCGTAGCGTTCGTCCTGCCGGCCGAGTATGCGGTGGATCCGCTCGGCACCGGCGCACGCACAGGTCTTCTCGATCTCGGCCTCGTCGGTCAGCAGGTCGAAGCGCTCTCGAGCTCAGCGGCGACGGGTGGTGCGGCGGCGACGATCGTGGTGCCCCAGGATCGCGCGTTCAAGCAGGAGACGGTGGAATTCAAGGTCGGCCCGCGTGAAGGGATGGAATACAAGTACCGGCTCGACAAGGGTGAAGCGCTGCTCTACTCGTGGAAAACGACCGGCCCGGTCAACTATGAGTTCCACGCCGAGCCGGATGGCGCGCCGCGCGGCTACGCGCAGACCTATGAGAAAGTCGAGCGCAAGAGCGAAGCGTCAGGCACGCTGACCGCGCCATTCGCCGGCATCCACGGGTGGTACTGGGAGAACACGACGGACCAGGAGATCACGGTGACGCTCACGTCGGCGGGCTACTACAACCTGTCGCACGAGTTCCGCAGCGGACAGCCGACGAAGAACAAGACGTTCTAGGCTCGCGCTACGCCCACCGCGACGCTGGAGTATGCCGGGATGGTGAAGCAGAACGTCGCTCCGCGCCCCGCGTTCGGTTCCGCCCACAAACGTCCACCGTGTGCCTCTACGATCGAACGGCTCACCGACAAACCGACGCCGGTACCGGTCTCCTTCGTCGTGTAGGACAGCTTGAACATCTTCTCGACATCGACGCCTTCGAGCCCCTTGCCCTGATCGGTCACCCTGACCTGCACGAACTGATCGCCCGAGCACGAGGATGAGATGTCGATGCGCCTCGATTCGGGCGCCACACAATCCATCGCGTCGATCGCATTCGAGATCAGGTTCAGCAGGACCTGCTGGAGTTCGATCCGGTCCCCGCTGACGGCGGGAAGTCCCTCCGCCAGCGACGTGACCAAGGCGATGCCGTTATCGCGAAGCCGGTGGCCGACGAGCGTCATCGCCTCGCCGATCACGGTGTTGATGTCTACGGCCGCAGCCTCCATCTTGTGATGGCGGAAGAGCTCGCGATTGCGCTTGATCACTTCTTCGGCACGCTGCCCGGCAGTGACGACATCGAGCAACCCCGCCTTCACTTCCTCGAAATCAGGATTGGGATTGGCGAGCCAGCGCAGGCAGATGCGCGCGTTGATGATGATCGCCGTGAGCGGCTGACGAACCTCGTGCGCGATCGATGCGGCAAATTCCCCCAATGCCGTGAGGCGCGACACGCGACTGAGCTCGGCATGTATCTCGGCGAGCGCACGCTCGGCCTGCTTGCGGTCGCTGATGTCGAAGCACGATCCGATGTAGCCGGCGAACGAGCCGTCGTCCTCCCACCTCGGCACTCCGCTGTCCAGCACAACGCGATACTCGCCGTCGAATCGTCGCAGCCGGTACTCCATGCGGAACGGCTCGCGTGCATCAAAGGCCGTGGTGTACTTCTCGACGCAGAAGTGGCGGTCGTCGGGGTGGACCCTCTCCGCCCAGCCGTTGCCGAGCTCCTGTTCGAGCGTCCGTCCGGTGAAGGACAACCATGGCTGGTTGAAGAAGTCGCGTTTCTTGTCGATCCCGGATCGCCAGATCATGACTGGTGCAGTGTCCGCCATGATGCGGAAGTGCGCTTCGCTCTCACGCAGCGCCGCCTCCGCACGCTGCAGGCGCCGCCGCTGCACGAGCAGGACGCCAATGAGCACCATCTGCAGCGCGATCAGCCCGATCGCTCCAACAATGTACCTGCGATAACGCTCCCATGCCGTCGGCTGCCGGAACTGAAGATCGGCTGCGTCGCTCAGCCCTGAAGGGTCGATACCCCAACGCGTCAGCACGCGCCAGTCGAGCGTCGCTCTCAACGACATCTGTTCAACGGCGATGGCGTTCGCCGGCGTGCCAAGCAGAATCGTGCGCGTCATCTCTCCGAGGCGATGCCCAATCTGCTCTCGTGACGCGAGCATTCCCCCGACGATCCCGGATCCCATGTAGGTGTTGCTGACTCCATAGACCGGCACCGGCGACACCTCGCTGACCAGCCGCGCAACGTCGGCGGGCGACAACAGGTCCCTCACCTCTTCGCGCGAGTGGCGGGCGTAGAGGATCACGGTGCCGGCAGGAAGGGCACGGACCGCGTCACGCAGTCGATCGATCGACGGGTCGTCGAAGTACGTGAGCTCGACGCGCTTCTCGAACGGCAGGAGCTCTGGCCGAATTCTCTCGACCAGGTCGAACATCGGCGCGTAGGCAATGACGAACACACGTTTCGTCGAGGGCTGAAGCTGAAGTGCGAGCGCCAGCGTGCTGCTGTAGCCCACGCTTCCGACTACGCCGGTCGCTCCCGCGCCTTCGGCTCGCACGCCGCTCTCCAACAGGCTCGCCGTCGCTGCCACGACGGGCACATTCGGAAAGAGATCGGAGCGATGCTGCCGCACGAACTCGAAGGCGGGGTCGGAGACTGCGATGACGGCATCAATCTGCCGGCCCGCGTACTTCTGCTGGATGTAGGTGCTGAGCGCGGATGACGCGGCCTCAGCGGGAAGCCGATCGGACTCGAGGTACTCCGTGAAGTACGCGACCGGCGATTTGGGGTCCGATAGCAGCGTCTCTTTAATCGCCGCGTCGATGGCTGGCGTACTCGGAGCGTCCTCTGCGCCCCAGTGCACAGTGAGCACTGTGAGCGGCCGTTGTGGTTGAGCCTCGGTGCGTTCGCTGAGCGTATGCCCAACGAACAGGATGAGACCGCCCAAGGCCAGGAGTCGGCGTGCCCACATGAGGATAGTCTGACGCGCATTCGCCGCCGCTGACATGACGCGCGTTCAGAAAGCTGAGAGAACCGGAATTATAGCCTGCTCTCAGTCGGCGATCGCCTGCAGCACGAGCGTCTTGACCAGCTCGCGATAGTGACGACGGATCGGTCCCGGGGTATTGGCGAGATACACGACCGTCATCTCCTCCTTCGGATCCACCCAGAACATCGTTCCCTGCGCGCCGCTCCAGAGGAACTCACCCGGTGTGCCCGGGACACCCGCGACGCCGGACTGCCGCCGGACGGCAACGCCGAGACCGAAGCCGTAACCGGCGATGTGCTCGACGGCGAAGTTGTTCAAGCGATCGACATTGACATCAGCCGCCAACTGATCCGACGTCATGTATTCCACCGTCTTGCGACTGAGGATGCGCGTGCCACCGAGTGCTCCCTTGTTGAGCAGCATCAGCGCGAAGCGCGTGTAGTCCATCGCGGTACCAGAGGCGCATCCGCCGCCGCAATCGAACTGCCACGGCTTGACCGGCTCGCGAAACGTCGGCGCCGCACCAGTCTCGGGATCGCGCGCCAGCGGCTTCGCGATACGCGACACTTTCGCCGCCGGCACCACGAACTGCGTGTCAGTCATTCCGAGCGGCGCGAACAGCCGCGCCTGCAGGAAGTCGCCGAGCCGCTGCTTTGCAACCGCTTCGACCGCGAGTCCCGTGACTTCGAGGCCGAAGCTGTAATCCCACGTCGTGCCAGGCTGATAGTGCAACGGCAGCTTGCCGAGCGTCTCCAGGAACTGAGGGCCGGTCATCGTGTCGCTGACATTGCCGGACGGATAGCGTTTGTGAAGTTCGGTCGTTCCCTGATTGCCGTATGTCACACCGGCGGTGTGACGCATCATGTCTTGCAGCGTAGGCTGGCGGCGCGCTGGTTCCGTGCCCGTTGCGGTCGCGACCTTCATGTCCTTCAATGCGGGGAGATAGTTGCCAACCGGATCGTTGAGCAGCAGCTCACCTCGCTCGGCCAGCATCAACGCGGCCACGGCAGTCATCGGCTTGGTCATCGATGCGAGCGCGAAGATCGCATCCTTCGACATCGCCGTGCCGGCGGCCTTGTCGATAAAACCGAACGACTCGTAGTACGCGAGCTTCCCTTTTCGCGTGATCGCGATGACCGCTCCAGGCATCCGGCCGTGATCGATGTCTGCGCGCAGCACCTGCGCAAGGTGGTCGAGACGAGCCGATGAGAGCCCGACGTCTTCAGGCTTTGCCGTGGGCAACGGATCGCCGGCTGCCGCATGAACCAGAGCCGTGAACAGCAGCAGTGCTGGAAGAATGGGCCATTTCATGGCGCGGATGGTAGCACGCGGGACACGCCATAATACGAGGACGATGATCCGGCGAGTGTCCCTCTCATTGTTGCTGGTGACCGCGCTCGCGTCGTCCGCCGCCGCGCAAACCCATTTCCATCACGTGCATCTCAACTCCACCGACCCGAAAGCGGCGATCGAGTTCTACACGTCGCATCTATCTGGAGAGAAAGCCACTTTCGACGGCGCGGATGCGGTGTGGACGCAGAAATCGTGGTTGCTGTTCAACAAGGTGAAACAGCCTCCGCCGTCAGAGGTCGTGTCTCCCCTCTTTCACATCGGTTGGGGCGCGGAGGACATGAAGGCGGAGTTCGAGCGCCAGATCAAGCTCGGCACGACGTTTCAAACGGTGCTGACCGACGGCGTCGAATTGTTCGGTGCGGGTACGCGCGATCGCAACTTCTTCATGTACCTCGATGGCCCCGATCACGCGACGATCGAAGTGCAGAGCGCGATGCATCACAACTTCATGCACGTGCACCTGCTGAGCGATGATCCGGTGTCAGCGGCGGCGTGGTACGAGAAACATCTCGGCTTGGCGCCGCGCAATCAGTTGAAGACCGAGCGCGCGTTCCGCGGGATTCCCACCGGACCGTCGGCCTCCTCGCAGCTCGATAACGTCACGTTCTTCTGGTATCCCACGGCTCATGCGCAAGCCCTGTACGGCGGCCAGTGGAAGGGCCGCACGCAGTACGCAACCAACCGCGGTCGCGTCATCGATCACGTGGCGATCAGCGTGGACAACCTCGATCAGACACTTGCGCGGCTTCGCGAGGAAGGCGTGAAGGTACTCACGCCGCCACGCCGGGTGAACGGGATGCGGACGGCATTCATTCAAGCCCCCGACAACATGGAGCTCGAAATCGTCGAAGGGCACGCACAGCAGTCACCGACGACATCGGCACCGGCAGCGCGCGAGGTCTCGCCGGAGCTCCCTGCCTTTGCCGCGGCGCAGCTGTCTTCCAGCCTGACCGGATCGAAGCCGTACTCGAAGCATGTGTGGCGCGACACGCCACCACTGAACGACGACGGAACGGTCAACGCGTACGTCGAAATCGCGCGCGGCGATCGGAACAAGTGGGAGTTCGACATGGCGGCCAACGTGCGCAAGGTCGATCGCGTGATCCCCGAGAAGGTCGGCGGCTACCCGGTCAACTACGGCTTCGTCCCGCAGACCGTGTCGTACGACGGTGACCCGTTCGACGTTCTGGTACTGGGGCCGCCGATCGAAGGGGGTAGCCTCGTCCGCGGCACGATCGTGGGTGTGCTGCTGATGAACGACGAGAAGGGCTCCGACGCGAAAGTCGTGGTCTCTCCGCTCAAGAACGGAAAGCCCGAGTATGCGCTCACAGGGCGTGTGCGTGCCGAGATCGCCGACTACTTCCGTCGCTACAAGCTCTGGGAGCCGGAGAAGTTTTCTGAAGTGCCAGGCTGGGGCCCGGGTACCGAGGGACTTGCCCTCATCCAGATGACCCACGCCTTCTTTCTCGAGTGCCGCCAGGTCACCACGACGAGCTGCCGCATCGCGCGCTGACCCGGAACGGCAAATGGTGGCATGTCACGCTTACAGACTATGGAGATGCCGGTTTATTGAAGCGTAAACTTACGGCCTCGCTGGGACCTCGCGATAAGGAAGGAGCATACGCGTGATCAAACGTGTGGTGGTCGCCCTTGCATCGTTCGTGATCCTGCCGGCAACCGTCTTTGCCCAGGCGTCGCTTTCGGGCTTCGTCAAGGACACCTCGGGTGGCGTGCTGCCCGGCGTGAGCGTGGAAGCATCCAGTCCGGTGCTGATCGAAAAGGTACGAACCGGGATCAGCGATTCCACCGGCCTCTACCGGATTCCCGATCTGCCCCCAGGGATCTACAAAGTCACCTTCACGCTGCCAGGCTTTGCCACAGTCAGCCGCGAAGGCGTGGAAGTGGCCGGCGGCGGCGTCACGACGATCAACGCGGACATGCGCGTGGGCGCCCTCACGGAGACGATCACCGTCACCGGTGAATCACCGATCGTCGACACACAGACCAGCACGCGCCGACAGATGGTGCTGTCGAGCGCAGTCGTTCAGGCCATTCCCGCATCACGAGGCTACGGCAACCTGCTCGCAACGGTACCCGGCATTCAGGCCACTGGACTCGACGTGAGCTCGGGAGTCTCGACCAACTTCTTCACCGCGCGCGGCGGACGCGGCAACGAGGGCACGATTCAGATCGACGGCATGAACGTCGGGTCGGCCTTCAATGGTGGCGGCGTCGCCGGCTTCGGCTATCCGATCGGTGAAGCATCCGAGATTCAGGTGACGATCTCTGGCGGGCTGGGCGAAGTCGATCGCGGCGGCCCGGCCTTCAATCTGATTCCGAAAACCGGTGGCAACACGTTCAGCGGAACCGGATTCCTCAGCCTCGCCGGCAAGTGGTCGCAGGGAAACAACCTGGATGACGAGCTGATCGGGTTCGGGCTGACGCAGGTCCCGGGGTTGATCAAGAACTGGGACACGAACTTCGCGCTCGGCGGTCCGATCATCAAGGACCGGCTCTGGTTCTACAACAACATCAGAAGCTACGGGAACCAACAGGAGATCCCCGGACTGTTCGGCAACAGGAACGCGGGCGATCAGTCGAAGTGGTTCTATGACAAGGACGAGACGCTGACGGCGCGCGGCGCAGCAGCGAAGATGATCGAGGCCATCCGGCTGACGGGTCAGGCGACACCGCGCAACAAGATCGGCTTCTATCTCGACTATCAAAACGTCTGCAACGGATCGGCGTACGCCCAGGGTGCCGAACAGTGCCGCGATCGCGGCGACGACTGGGTGGCGCTCGGGAGCGTCGGCGCCGGGTTCTTCGGTGCGCTCGCTCCGGAATCAGGCAACGTGTGGGACAACCGCGAGAAGATCACGCAGTTCACCTGGACGTCGCCGTTCACGAGCAAGCTCTTGCTCGAAGCGGGATTCTCGCAGTTCGCGAGCCGGTTTGGCGGGCAGATCCCGGGCGGCGCGCTCACCAACTTCATCCCGGTCCAGGAACAGAGCACGCTCGGCGGAACGCCCGTCGGCAACTTCACGTATCGCGGCTGGTCGTCCGCCGGATCGAACGAACAGTTCCACAACGTCTGGCGCGCATCGGGCACTTACGTCACCGGCGCACACAGCTTGAAGGTCGGGTATCAGGCCGCGTTCCAGGTACAGAAGAACTTCCAGAACGCGGGCAGCCAACTGAGTTACGTCTTCAACAACCGCATACCGATTCAGTTCACGCTGCGCGACGCGCCGTTCTGGCAGAGCAACCGCACCCGTTTCGATGCGATCTACGTCCAGGATCAGTGGACGCGCGGCCGGCTGACGCTGCAGGGAGGCCTGCGATACGAGCACGCGTGGAGCTGGTTCCCGGACGGCGAAAACGGCGTCGTCCAGGACAACCAGTTCGGATCGACGTTCCTCTTTCCCAAGTTGGATGGCGTGACCGGCTATCACGACATCACGCCTCGCATGGGCGCGGCCTACGACTTGTTCGGCAACGGCAAGACGTCGCTCAAGGCCAACTTCAGCAAGTATCTGCAGGCCGCGAACAACGACGCGCAGTACACCATTGGGAATCCGGCGGTCACCTTCCAGCAGACCACGAATCGTTCGTGGACCGATTCGAATGGCAACTTCGTGGTTGATTGCGTGCTGATGAACAAGGTCGCGGAGGACAACCGCCCGGCAGGTGGTGATGTCTGCGGTCCGTGGACCAACCTGAACTTCGGCAACCCGTTCAGCACAACGGTGGTCAATCCGGACGTGCTGCATGGCTGGGGAATCCGCCCGTACGACTGGCAGTTCGGCGTGTCGGTCCAGCACGAGCTGATGCCGCGCGTGTCGGTGGACGTCGGCTACAACCGCCGGTGGTGGGGCAATCACTTCTTCACCGACAACCGTGCGATCGGGCCCCAGGACTTCGACACTACGACGATGACCGCGCCGAGCCACTCGGACTTGCCAAACGGCGGCGGCTATCCGGTGACGTTCGTGACGCGCAACTCGCGGTCGCCGCTCGGCGCGACGGACAACTACTACACGTTCGCGAGCGACTACGGCGACGTCACGACCTACTGGCATGGCGTGGACGTGTCGGTCAACGCGCGCACGTCGAACGGCATCACGTTCCAGGGCGGGACGAGCACGGGTCGCGGCGTTCGCGACTACTGTCAGATCACCGATGCGTTGCCCGAGCTGTTCGTCACTGTGGGTTCCGTCCTCGCCAACGCACAGAAGTCTGCGTGCGCGATCGACGAATCGTGGCTCACGACGTTCCGCAGCTCCGTAACGTACACGATCCCGCGGATCGAAGTGCTGGTGGCCGGCTCGATCCGATCGACACCGAACACGCAGCCGTCGACGATCAACACGTTCGTGGCAACCAACGGTGGATCCGTCGCCGCGAACTACAACGTCACCAGCCAGATTCTCCAGGGCTCGACGATCGGGCGGCCGCTCGCACCCGGCCTGGCGTTCCAGACCGTGGACCTGACATTGCCCGGCGAGGTGTACCCCGATCGCGTCAACTCGGTGGACATGCGAGTCGCGAAAGTCCTCCGCTTCAAGGGCTACCGAGCGGACGTCGGGTTCGACTTCTACAACCTGTTCAACGCCAACACCGGCACGGCGTTCAACCAGGTGTACGACGTCGTGTCCAACGGCGCGAGCTGGCTGAGACCGACCACGGTGCTCAATCCACGCTTCGCGCGTTTCAACTTCACCTTAAACTTCTAAACCAAGACCGCGAAGATCACGGAGACCACGAAGTTCAGTCCTTCGTGGTCTTCGCGGCCATCGTGAACTTCGTGCCGTCCCGCGGAATGTCGCGGGACTTCATCGCACTTAACCCAACAGAGACGGCCTATCAGCGCGGAGCCGAGTTTGCCATGCGTACACCCTGGCAAGGAGGCCAGCATGGCGCGCTACAGACATCTCGGAATCGCCCTTCTCATCGTCGTCGCGTTCTCTGCCACCAGCTACGCGCAGGCAGGGGCGGCAGCAGCGGCAGCCAAAGCGAGCCCGGCGCTCGTCGGCGAGCTCTCGAAGCAGATGGGCGCAACGCCTGAACAATCCGCAGGTGCGGCAGGCGCGCTCTTCGGCGTCGCGAAGTCACGACTCAAGGCCGACGAGTTCTCGCAAATCGCCGGCGCCGTGCCCGGCATGGACTCGCTGCTCAAGGCGGCACCAGCCGGAGGCGGCGGAGGCCTCGGCGCTGTCGCCGGTCAACTGGGAGGATCCGCCGGCAGCATGGCCGCAGCAGCGCAGGCGTTCTCGAAACTCGGACTCAGCCCGGATATGGTCAGCAAGGCCATCCCCGTGCTGACGTCGTTCGTGACGAAGTCAGGTGGCGCCGGCGTCGGTAACCTGCTGGCTGGCGCGTTGAAATAAGCAGATCGTTGATTTAAGGATCGTGGATCGTCAATCAAAGATCCTTAACTCGATAATTGACCCCGATCAGACAGCAATCGCCTTCGGCTGATAGTCGCCCACGACCGGCCGGAACGAGACGTTGAGGCGATTCCAGCTGTTGATGACGATCACGGCAAACGTCAGCGCAACGAGCTCTTCTTCGTTGAACTGCTGTCTCACGTGGTCGTAGACATCGTCGGGCACGCGCGTGTCGGCGACGAGCGTGACGGCTTCGGTCCACTCGAGCGCGGCCCGCTCGCGATCCGTGAAGAATGGCGTGTCGCGCCATGCCTCCAACGTGTAGATGCGCTGCTCTGTTTCACCAGCGGCACGCGCGTCCTTGGTGTGCATGTCGAGGCAATAGCCACAGCCATTGATCTGCGAGGCGCGGATCTCGACGAGCCTGAGCAGGGAATGTTCGAGATGCTTTTGCGACTCGAACGAGAGGTTGAGCATCGCGCGGCCCAGGTTCGATCCGATGTACTTCTTGACGTCGATTCGGGTATTCATGTTCGTCTCCTCTTCAAGAGGCTTCACAGCAGGCAGTTCACAGTTGGGCCTCGCGTATGAATTCGCTACTACCGGCCGTGAACTGTGAACCGCGTCCTTCTAAACCGAAGACGGGTGGCCAGGGCTCGCTGTGACAGCGCCCCTTACCCGAGCTTGTCCGGGTTGACGACGGCATAGACAGCGAGAATCTGCTCCCCATCCGTTGCGATCGACATCGTCGCAATGAGGCGATCGCCGTCGCGGAGACGCAGCCCGGCCTCGCCGTTGATCGTGGCGACCTCCAGGACGCGGCCGTGTGACCAGAACTTCTCTCGCAGTCCCAACACCAACCTGGCGATGCGATCGGCACCGACAATCGGATTCACCGCGGCACCAACTTTCCCACCGCCGTCCGCCGTCCATGTCGCGTCCGGCGCAAACAGCGCGAGGACGGCCTGCTCGTCGCGCGCCTCGGTTGCCGCGAGAAAACGTTCGAGGAGTGCCGTCTTCGCCGACTCGCTGACGTCGAAACGCTTGCGCTCACCACGAACGCGCTCGCGCGCGCGATGCACGACCTGGCGGACCGCCGATTCGGTCTTCTCGATCACCGAGGCGATTTGCGGGTAGCCCACATCGAAGACGTCGTGAAGAAGAAACGCCGCCCGCTCCTCGGGCGCGAGCCGTTCGAGCAACGTGAGGAATGCCATCGAGAGGTCGTCGGCGAGATCGAGATGCTTGTCGGGAGGTGCGTCGCTGACGATCGGCTGCGGCAGCCACTCACCGAAATAGGCTTCGCGCTCCGTCTTCAGTCTTCGCAACCGATCGATCGCGAGGCGCGTCGTTGTCGTCACGAGCCACGCCTCAGGGCTCTCGATTCGATTCTTGTCGGCTTCGTGCCAGCGCACGTACGCTTCCTGGACGATGTCCTCGGCATCGGGCCGCGAGCCGAGCATGCGATAGGCGAGACCGAAGAGACGGCCACGCGTCGCTTCGAACGCCGTAGTTGAGATTCCTTGCTGCATCACACGTACATTCTCCGTCTGCGTAGACGGATGACTCGGCGGGTTGTGACACAACTATGCGGGGTCAGACCCCATCCCAGCTTTATACTGACGCGCATGAAACGCCCCCTCGCGCGTTGGACGCTTTCCGTCGTGGCTGCGGCTGGAGTGTATGTCGTGTCCGGCTTTCCTGGCCTGAGCGAAGTCGAAAGCAGCCGGACCGTCTTTGCCGCCGATCAGCAGTGCGTCGATCACTCCAAGGACCCCGCCGGCTGCCAGCCGAGCACCTTCGACACGCCGATGGCGCAGATGCCGTCGGTGCGCGTCAATCGTCAAGGCCAGATCGATCCGCACTCATCTGAGGCCGACGCGAAGACGGGCGCCTTCGAGGTCGAGAAGCGGCTCTTCCTTTTCCGCAATCTCGAGCACATTCACTGGGTGCCGCTGATTCCGTCCGAACGCGATCCGGCCTCCGGCGCGTGGCGTGGAGGCGACCTCGACGGAGCCGGCGATGGACGCGGGCTCGGTGTCGCCGGCAATTGCATCTTCGTCGGCCATTCGAACGGTGCCGGCGTGAAGCACGCGGTCAACATCCTCAAGATTCAGCCCGACCCCGCGAAACAGCAGCCTGCTGTCGTGGGTGAGATTCCTGCGATGGTCGAAGGCAACGAAGGCTTCGACGATCGCGAACTGCGGTCGCTCGTCTACAAGACGTCGCGCGGCGAAGACCGCTACATCCTCGTGCGCAACGCCGGCACCAACACGCTCGGCCGGATGGAGACATACCGCATCGACATGAACACGTGCCTGCCGACCGCGAAGAGCGAGGTCGTGGACTTCTACTCGCAGTCGCACGAGTTCTTCCTCTGGCACGATCCAGCGAACACGAACCGCGTGCTCGTGTACATGACGAACTGGACCGGCGGCGTGCCCGATCCAACCAGTCCGGACCTGAAGGTGCCTGACCTCCTCGTGATGGCGGTCACCGACGAGGACAGCGGCGAAATGCTGCCGAAGCCGAAGTTTCTCGCGGGCTTCACGCTGCAGGAAGTCGGTGGTCCTCCGATCGACGAGCGTCCGGACGCAACTGGCCTCTTCTCCGACGGACGCTTCCTCGACTTCAGCGACTCAAAGAACGGACTCGGCCAGGCGGGCAACTTTCAGAACCGCGAGCAGAACCGCTTGCACTCGGTGTCGGTCACTGACGACGGCGAGCGGGTGTACGTGGCGGGGACGACGGCCGGATTCTACGTGCTCGACTCAGAGAAGGTCGCGCACGCACGCGATGCGATGCTGGCGACGGGAGCCGCAGGCTGCAATCAGCGCTCGACAATCCTTTCGACCAACGGAATCCTAATCGCGGAGAAGATACCGGAGATCGCAAACGACTGCCTGCACATGGTGGTCAACAACGATCCGGGCCTGAAGGCGTTCCTCGCATCGAATGCCTCGCCAGAAGCCAAGGCCGCGCGCTACTTCGTGCTCATGACCCGATCGCGCTTCGACGTGTATCCACCCGTGAACGCGTCTCCCACAGGGACGCACAGCGCGGTGTTCGTGCCGGGCAGGCCGGCTCGCGTGCGCGGAAACACCAAGGGGCGTCCGGCGTACGTCTGGCTGAGCGACGAGAACGGCGGCTGTCCGCTCAACTACGCGCGCATGGTCTCTGTCGAATCAGAGATGGTACCGATCATGGTGGGCGCCTTCGCGATTCCCGACAATCAGATCGAGGAGTGCTTGACACAGACGACGACAGAGCCAAACGGTCAGCCTCGCCGCCGCATCCCGCAACAGAATCACAATCCGACGATCTTCAAGAACCTTGTCTTCACGACGTGGTACGCGCACGGCCTGCGCGTCATCGACATCTCGAATCCTTACGGGCCGCGCGAGGTGGGCCACGCGCTGACGGTGCCGCAGGGTGTCGCGCGCACCTACCCCGTCTTCAAAGACGGGCTGATCTACTGGGTGGACAACGACACCGGTCTCCATGTCGCGCGCTACACCGGTCCGCGCGCCGACGAACTGCCTGGCCCTGGCACGGGCACGTATGAGGGCAATGCGACGAGCCCGCATCGCTGATCGCGTATTCGCCACGATCGCCACGCTGACACTCTGCGTGCTGGTCACGCTGTTCGTGCAGGCACAGCAGCCACCGGGATCCGGGGCTCGGGATCAGGGATCCGGGGCTCGGGATCCGGGATCCGATTTGCCTGACGGCGAGACGGCGTTCGTGTGCCCGATGCATCCGGACTACACGCTCGACATTGCCGGCACCTGCCCGCGGTGCGGCATGGCACTCGTGCGAGGTGCGCCGTTCGACGTGCGCGACTACGGGCTCGAACTGATCACCACGCCGACCATCGTGCAGGCAGGCAAGCCCGCGAGGTGGCAGTTCCGTATCTCTCATCCCGGCACAGACGAGCGCATCCTGAAGTTCGAGACGGTGCACGAGCGGCAGTACCACCTGTTCGTCATCAGTCAGGACATGGCTCACTTTCAGCACATCCATCCGGAGCTGCAGCCTGATGGCACGTGGGTCATCGACGTCACGCTGCCGAAAGCCGGCTACTACAAGGTCCTCTCTGATTTCCTTCCCGCAGGTGGCGCATCACAGTTCATCGCACGGCCACTGGTCACGGCCGGGTACTCAGGTGATTTCGCCGGTGACTCTGCGCGGCTGACTCCGGACGCCAGCAACACGCAGACGATCGACGACCTCACTGCCAGAGTCAGCTACGACCCGGCTCCGTTCGTCGCTGGCCTCTACGGTCATCTCCAATTCGATCTGACAGACGCTGCGACAGGAAGCCCGGTCACGGATCTACAGACCTACCTTGGCGCCTTCGGGCACACGCTCATCATGAGCGAAGACCTGAACGAGTACGTCCACTCCCACTCGCTCGACATCGTTCCCGGTGGTAACGACGACGAAGACATGCCGCAGTTCCTGATACCGCCCGGTGCCGACCTCGAGAAGCTGCGCGGCGGTCCCAGGGTGATCTTCGACGGCTTGATGCCAAAGCCCGGCCGCTACCGTGCGTGGACGCAGTTCAGGCGTCGCGACAAGGTCCACACGTTCGTCACGACGTTCGAGGTGCGGCAGAGATGAAGCGGGCTCTCGGCTCTGGGCTCCTGGCTCTCGGCATTACGCTTGCCCTCGCGTGGCCGCAGTCAGTCCAGTCCCACGGATCGCTGACGACGACGGTGCTGTTCGATCGGGAGATTGTGCGGATCCTGAATCAGCGCTGCGTGATGTGTCACATGGACAAGGGACTGTCGTTTCCGCTCGAGACCTACGAGCAGACGTGGCTGCAGGGCCGGGCCATGCGAGCGTCGGTGCTGCGTCGCCACATGCCTCCCTGGTCCGCTGTTGCCGGATACGGCGAATTCGTCAACGACAACCGCCTGACGCTGCGCGAGTCGCAATTCCTCGTGTCGTGGGTCGAAGGCCTCGGGCCACGAAACGGCGGCAAGGTGTTCCTCAATGTCGTCGATCCGAAAGCGTCGGCCGCTCGGGAGATCCGCGCCACTCCGCACACCGATCACTGGCAGCTCGGTGAACCCGATCTCCTGCGGCCGTTGCCACCGAGTGCTGTCGACGCAAAGGCAAGCGATGCGACGAAGAGGCTCGTGGTCGATCTGGGCCTCACGGCCACGCGGCACGTGCGGGGACTCGAATTCATGCCTGGCGATCGTCGCGTCGTGCGTGCGGCGACGTTCAGTCTCGAAAGCACCGGGCAATGGCTCGGCAGCTGGACGCCGTGGCACAGCTTCGTGGAACTTCCGCAGGGCGTTGCCTATCGCCTTCCCGCGCGGTCCCGTATCGTCGTTGATATTCACTATCGCGGAACGAGCGAGGAGACAACCGACCGCAGCACACTCGGCGTGTTCTTCGTATCGAGTCCCGAATCCCGAACCCCGAATCCCGATATCAAGGCCGCCACCGACCTCGTTGTTGAAACCCGGACCAGGCTCGCCCGAGACACGCGCGTGTGGGCGGTTCAGCCCGAGATCGTGGCCGGCCTCATTTCGCTCGAAGTGTCCGCGAGACGGCCGGATGGCGGCACCGACGTCCTGTTGGCGCTGACTGATCCATCAGCAGACTGGCCAACGCCGTATCTGCTCAAGACTCCCCGGATGCTCAGTCGAGGAACAGAGATTTTTGTCGTCGCGCGCGCCTCGACACCGCAGTCTCGCCAGGTGCGGGTGCGGCTGAGCCGGTACTAGCGCGCTCTCGCCAACTCCATCACAACGTCGTACTGAAACCGCACGAAGCGATGCAGCTCGCTCTCGAGGATACGCTCCTGGTCGCTGTGCGCGCCGAAGCCGCGCGCGGAGTCTTCGGTGTCGAGCGCCGGACCGATGCCGTAGCACTGCACACCCTTCGATCGAACCTGCGACATGTCGGTCGCGCCGGTGCCCATCATCGGAAGCGCGATGGTGTTGTAGTGCGCCTTGAGCTGATTCTGCAGCACCGTGAACGCCTCGGTGTTCAGTCGCGAGGCGCCCGCAGGGCGGTACGACTCGCGCGTCCATCGCACTTCCACTTTGGGATCGTTGATCACGTCGCGGACGCGATCGAGGAAGGTCTTCTGGTCCTCTTCAGGATGCAACCGCACATCGATAGTCGCCTTCGCCTCAGACGGAATCACGTTGTAGCGATAGCCGCCGTCGATAATCGTCGGCACGAGCGACGTGTGCAGCATCGACCAGTGCTGCGGCTGGTTCTCGAGCATCCACTCGGCGGCGGCGGCCGCAACTTTCGGATTGGTGCTCAGCACGTCCCGGTAGCGTTGGGCGACATCGGGCGGTGCCACTGTCGCCAGCGTCTTGAAGTACGCGATGGTCGTTTCGCTGAGTTGCAGCGGCGGCACCCAGGCCGAGATCTTCGCAAGCGCCGACGAGAGCCGCGCGATGGCGTTGTCCTTCAGTGGAACCGATCCGTGACCTGACGTGCCGTGCGCGATGAGTTGAATCGGTCGCGGCTCTTTCTCGGTCGTCCCCACCGTCGCCTGCGTGACGCGGCCGCCCGAGCGCGCAACGCCGCCGCCCTCGGCAAAGCAGTACTCGGCGTCGATCGCGGCGAAGTGGTTGTCGATCATGAACTGCGCGCCGAACTCCGGCGCGCCCTCCTCACCGGACTCGGCCAGGAAGATGACGTCACGATCGAGCGCCGTTCCCATGCGTTTGAGGGTGAGCATCAGCATCAGGCCGGCTACCACGCTGTCCTTGTCGTCAACGGTTCCGCGGCCGTAGACATAGCCGCCGTCTCTCGTCGCGCCAAACGGTGGAAAGCTCCACTTCTGCGGATCCACGGACACGACGTCGGTGTGCCCCATCACGAGAATCGGCCGCTTCTTTCCGTTGCCCTTGATGCGCGCAACCAGGTTGGGACGCTGTGGATCCTTGGCGAACACCTGATAGGTGATGCCCTCGCGTTTGAGGACCTGCTCGAGGTACTCGACCGCACGCCGCTCATTACCCGGCGGGCTGGTCGTGTCGAGACGCAGCAGCGCCTGAAAATGCTGCATCGTCTCGGTCTCGATTGCCGTCGCATTCCACTGCGCGCCCAGGCCCGTGTTGAAGACCGACGCTGCCGCGATGATCGTGAGGAGCAGGAGACGCGAAAAATGCATGCGTCGAGAATACCGCACCCGGATCCCGGATCCCGGATCCCGGATCCCGGATCCCGGGGCCCGGGGCCCGGGCTACGGCCTGAAAAACGTCAGCAACCGCCCAGCGGACATGACGCCGATCCATGCGAGCAGCGATACCCCGCCTGCCAGGCGTGCCGCCAGCGGAGGCGGCGCACCAGGCGGCGTCTCCAGCAATCGCCGGAACGTCCCTGCGTAGAAGACCATCACGTTCACACCGGCAATCGTGATGAACGTGACCTTCCAGTAGAACGCCTTGTTGAACAGGTATTGATCGGGCGTGGCCGAGATGAAGCAAATACCGGTCAGCATGTTGATGACGAAGCCCGAGATGCCGATCGGAATCAATCGATGAAGTGCCGCGATAGGAATCCGCTTCGCGAAGCCAAGCAGCCGGAGATCGAAGACACCGACCGTGCCGAGCAGCAGGGACATCCCTGTGAAGTGCAGCGACTCGAAGATCGGCCATCCCCATTTCGCCGTACGCAGGAACTCGCCTTGCGGGGTGTGACGCAGATACGTCTCCAGCGCGTGCAGGACCTGGTCTAGCACGGGAAATCCACCGTCAGCCGCGTGCACGTGTATGCGAGCAGGCGACCTGCGAAGATGACTGCCACCCAGCACGCCAGTGAGACCGCTGCCAGCATCCTCGCGAGAGTCGTCGCATCGGGTCGAGCGCCGAGACCGTCAACCTCACGACGAATCCGAAGCGCGAGCACGACGCCGAACGCAATCAGCGCGAGCTTCGCGTAGAAGAGCGGATTGGTCAGCGCCTTGGTCGGATAAGCGATGAGCAGCAGGACGCCGGAGAAGGCGTTCACCCAGAACCCCACCCACATCACGAGGAAGTACCGTCGCAGGGCGTCGAGCGGGATGCCCAGGCTGAAGCCGAGCACGCGAACATCCCACGCGATGTTCGAGCCGACAAAGAACGCCAGCCCCACGGTGTGAAGAATGAGGACGAACGGAAAAGCCCACAGCGAAGGCGACTCTCGAAGCCACGTGCTCAGTGCCGTGGCTTCGAGCCAGATATACAGTGATTCCATCAGGCGCTCGGCGCACATCGTAGCGGAGTCGCGCCCAAGATGGGACTGAAGAATTCCTGAACGGAACCTTACTTTGCGGTCACTCGCGGTCTCCTGCAGCGACTCATGTTGACATTCTAAACGAGTGGATCCATGCTCGTTTAGAATGTCTAGAGAAGTACTGCAAGGCACCCTCGATCTCATGGTGTTGCGCACGCTTGCCGCGATGGGACCGCAACACGGGCTCGGGCTCGCCAGGCGGATCCTCCAGGTGTCCGAAGGCCTCCTCGACTTGAACCAGGGCACGCTGTATCCCGCCCTCCTCCGGCTGGAGCAGCGACGATGGATCAAGTCTCGCTGGGGCGTCTCAGACAACAACCGGAAGGCGAAGTTCTACGAGCTGACGGCACGCGGCCGGCGGCAGATTCGCGAGGAAACCGAGAGCTGGGAACTGACGGTGGCCTTGATGGCGAAGTTCCTGGCCGATCCGGCAGGCGAGCGATGATCTGGGGCCGCATCGTCGACGTGTTCCGCCGCCGGCGGCTCGACGCCGACCTGCACGCCCAACTCGCTTACCACATGGACGGGCTCGAAGCGGACTTTCGCGCGCAAGGGCTGGGGCCCGACGAGGCCCGTGCCGCGGCTCGGCGCGCGATGGGTGGATTGACGCAAGCCCAGGACGCGTATCGCGAGCAACTCACCATTCCTGTCATTGAGGAACTCTGGCAGGACGTTCGGTACGGCTGCCGCGTCATGCGCCGCAATCCCACGTTCACAGGAGTCGTCGCGTTGACCCTCGCGCTCGGCATCGGCGCGAACACCGCGGTCTTCAGCGTCATCAACAGCATCCTGCTCAAGCCGCTGCCGTACCCACAGGCGGAAGACCTGGTCTCACTGCGACAGATCGCATCGGGTGCCCCAGGATCGTCGAACTCTTCGGGAGGCCTGAACCTCTCGCCATCGATGTATCAGACCTACGCCGAGAACAATCGGACCTTCGAGTCGCTCGGTGTGTGGGTCAACACCCTTTCGACCGTGACTGGTGTGGGCGATCCGGAAGGGGTCCGCGTGATCGGCATCAGCGACGGCCTGCTACAGGCGCTGAATGTTCCACCCGCCGCCGGCCGCTGGCTCCTGGCCGCCGACCAGGTCGGTGCCACGCGGCCGCCGCCAAGCGTGTTCCAGGTGTGGACCCGCGTGATGCTCACGTACGGGTACTGGCAGCGGCGCTTCGGAGGGGACCCATCGGTGATCGGGCGCACGATCACCATGGATTCACGCCCGAAGGAGATCGTCGGCGTGATGCCGCAGGGATTCCGGATCGTCAACGACGACGCGGACATCATCTTTCCGCTGGCATTCGATCGCGGACGATTCACGCTCGGCGGTTTCAACTATCGAGGCGTGGCCCGGCTCAAACCGGGGGTCACGATCGCGCAAGCCAACGCCGACATGGCGCGAATGATCCCGATCTGGATGAGCTCCTGGTCGGATGGACCGGGCACGGATTCACGAGCCTACGAAAGCTGGAGAATCGCGTCCGACGTCCGTCTCCTGAAACAGGAAGTGGTCGGCAGCGTGACCGACGTGCTGTGGGTGGTGATGGCAACGATCGGCCTGGTGATGCTCATCGCCTGCGCCAACGTGGCGAATCTGCTGCTCGTTCGGGCGGAGGTACGGCAGAGGGAACTGGCGCTGCGTGCGGCGCTTGGCGCAGGCCGCGGACGGATCGTTCAGAGTCTTCTGGTCGAAAGCCTGCTGCTCGGTTGTATAGGCGGCGCGCTCGGAGTGGGACTCGCGTACGCAGGTTTGCGCGTGTTGCTGGCCATGGGTCCGGCGAATCTTCCGCGACTGAGCGAAATCTCACTGGATGCGCGAACGTTGGCGTTCACTGCCGTGCTCTCGCTCGTGTCGAGTGTGCTGTTCGGATTGATTCCTGCGCTGAAATACACCAGGCCACGGATGTCGGCGGCGCTGGGCAGCGTCGGCCGCACAGCGAGTGTGAGCCGGGAGCGCCACCGCGTTCGCAGCGTGCTGGTAGTGGTGCAGGTAGCGATCGCGCTCGTGCTCCTGGTGAGCGCTGGACTGATGATTCGCACATTCGAGTCCTTACGGACCGTCGAGCCGGGATTCACAGGGCCTGAGCGTCTCCACCTCATGCGATTCTTCTTCGCTGCGGCGGCCGGTACGGGCCCGATAGGAGTGACGCGACTACAGAACGACCTTCAGGACAAGCTGTCGTCGATCCCGGGTGTGACCTCGGCAGCGTTCGGGAACGCGATGCCGATGGAGGGGTTCGGCCCGAACCTGGGCGTCATCAACTTCGGCGCCATTCGTACAGAAGACCGGACTGATCCAGAGTCCGACACCCCGCCGGTGCGCGTATTCAAGTACGCGTCGCCCGGCTTCTTTCGCACTGCGGGCACCCGAGTAATCGCCGGCCGTGAGATCACGTGGACCGAGGTCTACGATCTGCGGCCCGTCGCCCTGGTTTCCGAGAATCTCGCCCGTGAGCTCTGGGGCACACCAACGGCTGCCGTA
>Ga0070674_100000306_pt1 | contig 24136 bp, 24 predicted proteins | sample KBSM33metaG_FD_65344 | JGI IMG/M metagenome (GOLD analysis project Ga0070674, IMG submission 65344) | Miscanthus rhizosphere microbial communities from Kellogg Biological Station, Michigan, USA - KBS M3-3 metaG | ecosystem: Host-associated > Plants > Roots > Rhizosphere > Soil ... | reverse complement strand
TCGCTGATCATGGGCCCGTGCGCGGGCGGCGCGGTCTATTCGCCGGCGATGACCGACTTCATCTTCATGGTGAAGGACTCGAGCTACATGTTCGTCACCGGCCCCGATGTGGTCAAGACGGTGACCAACGAAGTGGTGACGCAGGAGGCTTTGGGCGGTGCTGTCACCCACACCACCAAGACCTCGGTCGCCGACAATGCGTTTGAGGACGATATCGAGGCGCTGCTAGCCGCGCGGGATTTCATCGACTTTCTGCCCGCCTCGAACCGCGAACCCGTTCCCGAGCGGCCGTCCTCGGACCCCTGGGACCGGATCGAGGACAGCCTCGACACGCTGATCCCGGCCTCGGCCAACCAGCCCTATGACATGCATGAGCTGATCCGGAAGACGGTCGACGAAGGCGATTTCTTCGAGATCCAGCCCAAGCATGCCGGCAACGTGATCTGCGGGTTCGGGCGGATCGAGGGGCGGACGATCGGAATCGTCGCCAACCAGCCGATGGTGCTGGCCGGCGTGCTCGACATCAATTCCTCCAAGAAGGCGGCGCGCTTCGTCCGCTTCTGCGACGCGTTCGAGATTCCGATCATCACCTTCGTCGACGTCCCCGGCTTCCTGCCCGGCACCGCGCAGGAGCATAACGGCATCATCAAGCACGGCGCCAAATTGCTGTTCGCTTATGCCGAGGCGACCGTGCCCAAGATCACCGTCATCACGCGCAAGGCCTATGGCGGCGCCTATGACGTCATGGCGTCCAAGCATCTGCGCGGCGACCTCAATTACGCCTGGCCGACCGCCGAAATCGCCGTGATGGGGGCCAAGGGCGCGGTCGAGATCATCTTCCGCGGCAAGACGCCCGACGAGATCGCCGAGCGCACCGCCGAATATGAGGCGCGCTTCGCCAATCCGTTCGTCGCGGCGGCCAAGGGATTCATCGACGAAGTGATCCAGCCGCACTCGACGCGTCGGCGCATCGCTTTGGGCTTGCGGAAATTGAGGAACAAGAGCCTCGAGAATCCGTGGAAGAAGCACGACAACATTCCGCTGTGAGGGAGTCTGGTTGGGTCACGTTGGGTTTGCTGCTGCTCGGCGGCTTCTGGTTCTGGATGGCATATCGGGCGTGGAAGAAAAAATCGACGTGGGACAAGGTTCATATGAGGTGGGTGAAGTCGCCACGGCGTCATCCCAAAGAATATTATTTCGAGGTCGTGTTCAATTCGTTGATGGGTTCAATTATCCTGATTGTTATCTGCTGGAAATTGCTGGGAAAATAGTCTTCCACAATCTTCGGATTTGAAAGGTGATTATATGATTTCACTCGTTGCCCTGTTACTCCAGGCTGCTCCCGCTCCGGCGGCGGTCGCGCCGTGGACGGTGACGACCCGTCCGAAGACCGATCCCGCCATCACCTCGACGGTGACCGGCACGTCCTCGGCCGATGGCAATGCCAAGCTCGTCGTGCGCTGCGACGCGGGCAAGGCGAATGTCGTGTCGGTCCAGCTGTTCAGCCGCACGCCGCTCGGCGGCCCGCCCGCGCGCCCGGTATCGCTGACCTTCGACGCCAACACGCCGATGATCGACAATTGGGAATTCGTCCAGCAGGGCGCGTTCCAGCGCGATGACGTCGCGGTGACCACGCTGACCACCGCGCTCGCCGCGGCCAAGACGATCAAGATGCACACCACGACGACGACCGGCGAGCCGATCGACGCCAGCTTCACCGGCCCGGCGAGCGCCGCGCCGATCACCTCGGTGCTGGCGGCGTGCGGCTATACGCTCGGCCAGCCGCCGGTTCGTGCGCCCGAGCCCAAGGACGGCAAGAAAGCGGATCAGTGAAGCTCGGGCGGCTCAACCATGTCGGGGTCGCGACCCCCTCGATCGCCGATGCCATTCCCTATTGGCGCGACGTGATGGGCGCGACCGTGATCCACGATCCGTTCGATCTGCCCGCACAGGGGGTGAAAGTGTGTTTCGTCGACACGCCGAACACCCAGATCGAGCTGATCGAGCCGCTCGGCGAGACCTCGCCGATCCGCGCGTTTCTCGAGAAGAACCCGGCCGGCGGCCAGCATCACCTCTGCTACGAAGTGCCTGACATCATGGCAGCCAAGGCCTGGTTCGAGGGCAAGGGCGCGAAAGTGCTCGGCGAACCGCGCATCGGCGCGCACGGCACGCCGATCTTCTTCGTCCATCCCAAGGACATGGGCGGCGTGCTGACCGAGATCATGGAGACGCCCAAGGACGGGCATTGAAAACACTCTCCCTCTCCCCTGCTCGCAGGGGAGAGGGTTGCGCAGACTTGGGCTCGCAAGAGCCCTAGTCGGAGCTGGGAGAGGGGTCAGGCCGAGCGCAGCTCGGCGCGAGCACGACCCCTCTCCCAACCTTCGCTAGGCACCCCGGCGAAGGCCGGGGTACCAAGCTTCGGTATCCCTCTCCCCTGTCCAGGGGCGAGGGAGGAAAGAGGGAACCGAATGGCCTACGAACACATCCTGACCGAGCGCAAAGGCGACGTGCTGGTCGTGACGCTCAACCGCCCCGATCGGCTCAATGCCGCGCCGCCGGCGATGTTCGTCGAGATCGGCCAGGCGCTCGCCGACTTGAACGGTGCGCGCGCCGTGCTGATCACCGGGGCGGGCCGCGCCTTCTGCTCGGGGGCCGATGTCGGCGGCGGCGCCTTGATGGCCAGCGAGCGCGGGCTCGATCCGGGGCAGGCGACCTACGATGCGCTGACCACGAGTTACAATCCGACGCTCGCGGCGCTGGCGGCGCTGTCGGTACCCGTCGTCACCGCGGTGCGCGGACCGGCGGCCGGGATCGGCTGCAGCCTGGCGCTCGCGGCCGATTTCTGCGTCGCCTCGGACACGGCCTATTTCCTCCAGGCCTTCGTCAATATCGGGCTGGTCCCCGACGGTGGCGCCAGCTGGATGCTGACCCGCCTGATCGGGCGTCCGCGCGCGACCGAGATGATGATGCTGGGCGAACGCGTTCCCGCGGCCAAAGCGGTCGATTGGGGGATGATCTACAAGGCTGTCGCCGACGACGCGCTCGATGCCGAGGCGCTGGCGCTGGCCGCGCGGCTCGCCGCCGGCCCGACCGTCGCGCTCGGCATGATGCGCCGCCAGCTGCACGAAGCGCTGGAGAGCGATTACGCCGCGGCGATGCAGCGCGAGGCCGACAATCAGCGCGCCGCGCGGGCGACGCACGATTCGATGGAGGGCGGCATGGCCTTCCTCCAGAAGCGCAAGGCCGAGTTCAAGGGCGCCTGAGCCATCAAAAAGGAGCGCCTCCCGCTGGAGGCCGGATACGATCATGACGACCAACCCGACTCCCGACGACTGGAAAGCGCTCGCCGACAAGGAAGTGAAGGGCAGGGACCTGACCTGGCACACCCCGGAAGGGATCGAGGTCAAGCCGCTCTACACCGCCGAGGACGTCGCGGGCGTCGATCCCGGCCTGCCCGGCTTCGCGCCCTTCACGCGCGGGGTGCGCGCGTCGATGTACGCCGGCCGGCCCTGGACGATCCGCCAGTACGCAGGCTTTTCGACCGCCGAGGAATCGAACGCCTTCTACCGCCGCAACCTCGCGGCGGGGCAGAAGGGCCTGTCGGTCGCCTTCGATCTCGCCACGCATCGCGGCTATGACAGCGACCATCCGCGCGTGACCGGCGATGTCGGCAAGGCGGGCGTCGCGATCGACACGATCGACGACATGAAGATCCTGTTCGACGGCATCCCGCTCGACCAGATGTCGGTCAGCATGACGATGAACGGCGCGGTGATCCCGATCCTGGCCTTCTTCATCGTCGCGGGCGAGGAACAGGGCGTGCCGCAGGCCCAGCTCGACGGCACCATCCAGAACGACATCCTCAAGGAGTTCATGGTCCGCAACACGTACATCTATCCGCCGGCGCCGAGCATGCGGATCATCGCGGACATCATCGCCTATACCTCGGCGCACATGCCGAAATTCAACTCGATCTCGATCTCCGGCTATCACATGCAGGAAGCCGGGGCGACGCAGGTCCAGGAACTCGCCTTCACCATCGCCGACGGCCGCGAATATGCCAAGGCGGCGATGGCGGCAGGCCTCGATATCGACAAGTTCGCCGGGCGGCTGTCCTTCTTCTTCGCGATCGGGATGAACTTCTTCATGGAAGTCGCCAAGCTGCGCGCCGCGCGCAAGCTGTGGCACCGCGTGATGAGCGACCTCGGCGCAAAGGACGAACGCTCGAAGATGCTGCGCACGCATTGCCAGACCAGCGGCGTGTCGCTGCAGGAACAGGATCCATACAACAACGTCATCCGCACCACGGTCGAGGCGATGGCGGCGGCGCTCGGAGGCACGCAGAGCCTCCACACCAACGCGCTCGACGAAGCGATCGCGCTGCCGACCGATTTCTCCGCCCGCATCGCGCGCAACACCCAGATCGTGCTGCAGGAAGAAACCGGGATCACGCATGTCGTCGATCCGCTGGGCGGCTCTTATTATGTCGAGGCGCTGACGCAGGAATTGTATGACCGCGCCTGGGAGATCATCGAGCGTGTCGAGGGCGAAGGCGGCATGGCCAATGCCGTTGCCCAGGGCTGGCCCAAGGCGATGATCGAGCAAGCCTCGGCGGCGCGCCAGGCCCGGGTCGATCGCGGCGAGGACGTGATCGTCGGGGTCAACAAATACCGGCTCGCCGAGGAAGACGATATCGACATTCTCGACGTCGACAATCATGCGGTGCGTGACTCGCAGATCGCGCGGATCAAGCGGGTCAAGGCGGGGCGTGACGAGGCGGCGTGCCGGGCGGCGCTCGATGCGCTGCGCGAGGGGGCGAAGGCGAACGGCAATCTGCTCGGCCTCGCGGTCGACTGCGCCCGCCAGCGCGCGACCCTGGGCGAGATTTCCTCGGCGATGGAGGACGTGTTCGGGCGCTACGGCACCAAGCCGACTCCGGTGTCGGGCGTCTATGGCGGTGCCTATGGCCAGGATGCGCGCTGGGAGAATCTATTGTCGGGCGTCGCCGCGACCGAGCGGCGGCTCGGCCGCCGCCCACGCATGCTCGTCGCCAAGATGGGGCAGGACGGGCACGATCGCGGCGCCAATCTGGTCAGCTCGATGTTCGGCGATCTTGGCTTCGAGGTCGTGCCGGGGCCGCTGTTCCAGACCCCCAAAGAAGCCGCGATGCTGGCGCTCGACAGCGATGTCGACGTGGTCGGCGCGTCGAGCCTAGCGGCGGGGCACAAGACGCTGATCCCCGAACTGATCGGCCACCTCCGCGATGCCGGCCGCGCCGACATCAAGGTCATCGCCGGCGGGGTGATTCCGGCGCAGGATTACGAGTTTCTGCGCGAGGCAGGGGTCCAGGCGATCTTTGGCCCCGGCACCAATTTGATCAAGGCGGCGGAGGACGTGCTGCGTCTGCTCGGCCACAACATGCCCCCTGAAGAAGAGGCTGCGGAATGAGATTCGCGGCGAGCGCAGTAGTTTTCGAGGGCGTAACGGAAGGCAAGGTGCTCGCACTCAGCGAACATCCCGAACCCGATAACGCTGCTGATGCTGGTCAATTCGTCATCCTCTCTTTCTCAGAAGAGGATGAGCAGGACAGATCGCTCGGTCTAACTGGACTGCATATCGAGGGTAGCGGCATTCGCTCGGGGTACGGTCTTGTCGAAGCGCTGAAATATGATGGTCGATCGGTATTAATCGTCGGCCGCAATGGTCTTCAGGACATTGAAGTAGTGATCGCCCCTGATGTGGCCGACGCTGAGGCGATGCGAGTCGCGATCACCACGTGCAATAAAGCGAATGCCAGTCGTCCGGAGCAAGCAAGATGAGTGATGTGACCACGTCGTTCCCCTCCCGCTTGCGGGAGGGGCTAGGGGAGGGCATGTCGTCCTCAACTAACCAACACGCCCTCCCCCAACCCCTCCCGCAGGCGGGAGGGGAGAAGAGATGGACACGCGACGAAATCGCTTCCCTCTTCGACCTCCCCTTCACTGAACTCGTGTTCCGCGCGGCCGAGGTGCATCGCGCGCATCACGCGGCGAACGAGGTGCAACTCTCGACTCTGCTGTCGATCAAGACCGGCGGCTGTCCGGAGGATTGCGGCTATTGCTCGCAGTCATCGAGCCACGAGACCGGGCTCAAGGCGACCAAGCTGATGGACGTCCGCGCGGTGCTGCAGGCGGCGGCTGAGGCCAAGGACAATGGCTCGTCGCGCTTCTGCATGGGGGCGGCGTGGCGCAATCCCAAGGACAAGGACATTCCCGCGCTGGTCCAGATGGTCAAGGGCGTGCGCGAGATGGGGATGGAGACCTGCATGACCTTGGGCATGCTGACGCCCAACCAGGCGCAGGCTTTGGGCGACGCGGGGCTCGATTACTACAATCACAATATCGATACCTCGCCGGAGAATTACGCCAACGTCATCTCGACGCGCAGCTTCGAGGATCGGATCGAGACGTTGGAGAATGTCCGCGGCGCCGGGATCAACGTGTGCTGCGGCGGCATCGTCGGTATGGGCGAGACCCGCGCCGACCGCGTCGGCTTCATCCACGCGCTGGCGAGTCTGCCGATCCATCCCGAAAGCGTGCCGATCAATGCTTTGGTGCCGGTCAAGGGGACGGTGCTCGGCGACATGCTGGCCGACACGCCGCTCGCCAAGATCGACGATATCGAGTTCGTCCGCACCGTGGCAGTCGCGCGGATCACCATGCCGGGGAGCATGGTCCGCCTGTCGGCCGGGCGCGAGAGCATGTCGGAAGCGGCACAGGCCTTGTGCTTCCTGGCGGGCGCCAATTCGATCTTCACCGGCGAGAAATTGCTGACCACCGGTAACGCAGGCGAGGACAAGGACGCGGCGCTGTTCGCCAAGCTTGGCGTCTCATCGGCACAGGTGCCGAGCAAGCGATCGAGGGAGACGACCGTATACGTCCGATGACGTATGCCGCCGCCGCGGGGTTCCCGATATCTAGAGTCGACACTCGGGATCGCGGGGACAAGATGGACGGAATTCGCGTCGGCAAAAGGGTGATCGGGGCGCAGGCGCCAGTGATCGTGGGCTGGGAGAACATCCCCAGGGTGGAAGGCGGCCCAGTGAAGCAGTTCATCTTCACCTGGTTCCAGCCGACGATGCTCTTCGCGCTGATCGCGTTCTGGTATTACGCACCCAATTCCATCGCCAAGGCGTCGACCGCCGTCGGCATCGGCATCGGCTTCAAGGCGCTGCTGCTGGCGCTCGAATGGGTGAACCCGCGCTACGAGAGCTGGCGCCTCACCTGGAAGGAACTGGTCACCGACCTGTTCTATGTCTCGCTCGGCTATACGCTGCTCCACATCGTCGACAGCTATATCGGCGACGGCGCCATGATCGAAGCCATCCAGCACTCCTTCAACTGGGACAAACTCAAGTGGTTCACTGGACTGCCGCTGCTGGTGCAGGCTTTCCTGATCTCGTTCATCTTCGATTTCGGACAATATTGGATGCATCGCGGAATGCATAATTGGTACCCGCTGTGGCTGCCCCATTCGGTGCATCACTACATCACCCAGTTGAACATCAACAAGGGCGCGGTCGGCAATCCCGTCGAGCTGTTCCTGATCGGCCTAGGCATCGGCGGATTCTTCGATTTCCTGCCACGGGCCGCTCTCCTCGCTGGCGCCATCGGCCTGGCGGTCGGGACCTATCAGCACATCAATGTCCGCTTCAACACGCCGCGCTGGTGGCGCTTCCTATTCAACACCACCGAGCATCACAGCCTGCACCATTCACAGGACTTCGAAGCCACCCGCAGCAATTATTCCGGCGTGTACATCTTCATCGACCGCATGTTCGGCACGTGCGTGGACGGCGAGGCGGAACTGCTCGGGATGGAAGGCGGTCGCCGCATGTCGATCCGCGAGCAGATGACCCATCCCTTCACCGAAGGCTGGAAGACGCTCAAGGAACGATTTGGCCGATCGCCGGCGGTGGTGCCGGCCGAGTGACGGCACTGCTCCTCCCGTACTGCCCTACTCCCCCCGTTCGTCGCGCCCGGGCCGCCATAGGCGGCCCGGCTTTAGCCTTGCTCCGAGGCGGCATCGAACAGCTCTCCCCGATGGAGATCATCACGTGAACCTGCGTTTCATCGACTGGATCTGGCACATCAGGGGCAGCCTGGCGCTCGCTCCGGGGCAATCGGGCAATCAAGCATTTGACAGGCTCGACCCGCTGTTCCGCCAGACCGGAACCAGCCACCAACGGACAAGCGACACGCTGGTTTTCCGCAAGAAGGACCAGGCAGCCCAGGACAAGATGTCCGTTTTCGATGGTGGCGTCCTGCGGGTTGAAAGAGGTGCTGCCGGCGCCGTGCTGCGCTACCATCTGATCAGCCGGGCGTTGCTGTTCTGCTTTCTGGCGCCGCTGCTGTTTCTGGGCATCGCCCAGTTCACCATCGTCGTGGTCAAGCACCAGAAACCGTCAGCCGACGCCGCAAAGTCCAAAAAAAAGGACGCGCAAATGCCGATGAACCCGATCGACAAGGCCCTGGGCGCACCCGCACCCGAAAAGCCTAAAAAGGACGGCGCGGACAAGGCCGAAGGCAAGGACAAGAAACCCTCGCCCACGCCCGCCTATGTCTTTGCGGCGATCTTCGCCTGTCTCTATGTCATCGGGCGAATTCTCGAAGACAGGCTGATCAAGGCGCAGTTCAAAAAGAGATTGCTGGGCACGTAGCCCACAACCCACTTCGCCGCCCGGCAGTCGTGACTTCTCTCCTCTACCGAACAGCGGCCAAAAGCGCGCGGAACTTGGCTCGAGCCATCCGGGAAGATACGAAGATCATCTCACCTCGTCGTGCGTTAGATGCTGCCTCGCATTGGCGGCGGCCAAGCGTGTGTGATCATCGAATTCCAAGCAATCCCAAGGTGCCGGTCCGGACCACGGTGACGGGCTTCAAGCTCGACGAGGCGAACGCGGCGCTCGCCGCCGTGCGGGAAGGGCGCTTGGAAGGGGCAGCCGTCCTGATTCCCTGACGATCGCCACGGCGTCCGTGGCTCCTACGCGCCATTCCCAATAGGACCGGAGGGCCCCCACATCGTAGCCCGATCATGCTCGACGCGGGAGAAGACCGATGACACCGCGACCCGAACGATCGCCGTATGATCTCGCCGATACTGGCGACAGCTATCAACTGACCGCCGAACTGCCGGGAATGATCGACAAGGACAAGAAGGCGACCGCGCAGAAGCGGACCATTGCGATCAAAGACTGACCAGCCCCATCGGCCGCGGACCTGCGGCTCGTTGGGGCCGATCGTCGCCGTCGACTGACCTCCCCGGCAGCCTGCGGCGACGTCCAGACGGACCTTGGTAATTCTACGAATAGGCCTTTCCGCGGGCGACCCTACCAAAGGTACCATGTCTGTCGAACTCTGCTTTCACGGCGCCGCCGGCACGGTCACCAGATCGTGCATCGAAGTCGCCCATGATGGTCGCAAGCTGCTGGTCGATTGCGGGCTGTTCCAGGGATCGCGCTCGCTCGAGGCGCTCAATCACGGGGCTTTGCCCGACACGCCCAAGGAAATTGATGGGGTGCCGCTCACGCACGCGCATCTCGACCATTCGGGACGCTTGCCGGCGCTCCCCAAACACGGCCTCGAGGTCGGCGGTCGCAGCCTGCTGCTCTCGGGCGATATCGGCAGACGCGCTGGCGAGGAAGCATCCCATCTTGGGCCACGGGGCGGCTTCGACGTCATCGTCTGCGAATCGACCTATGGCGATCGCGATCGACCGCTCATGCCGGACGAGGAGCGCCGCGAGCAGCTTGCCGAGATCGTCGAGGCAACGATGCGGCGCGGCGGCAACCTTCTCATCCCCGCTTTCGCATTGGAGCTTTCCCAGGCAGTCTTGGAGGACCTGGTCGCCTTGTTCTCGTCGCGCCGGCTGAAATCGACGCCGGTCTATGTCGACTCGCCCCTCGCCGAACGAGTGACGCGCGTCTATCGCAGCTATGGACGGGAAAGGCCTTCGCCGTTCGACGCGATCGAAGTCGCATTCACCTCGAGCGTTGCGCAGTCGCGGCAGCTTGGGCGCAGTGCTCAAGAGCGGTGCTGCCAATGTGCGGATTGCCGGAAACAACGTGCCGGTGCGCGCGCGGATCGAACTCTGCGACGGCTATTCGGCGCATGCCGACCACAGCGCCTTGCTCGACTGGATCGGCCATCAGGCGACGCACACGGGCACATTGTTCCTGGACCATGGCGAAGAACCGGCGCTTCATCGCCTCGCCCAGGACGCCGTCGAACAGTGCAGCATTGTACGGCGCAACAACCAGGCCAGCGCCGCTACGATTGCGATCGTCGTCAGTTCGGCGGCCATGATCGCGAACAGCATCAGCATTGCGGTGCCCTCCATCGAGGAGCGCCATCCTTCTACGCGCCACAATCGCCGGCGAACCTTGATCGCGGTCAACAAGTCAGCCGGTAGCCGAGAAAGCACATGCCCGTTTTCCATCCAGACCTCGCCGCGCGGCCGGTCCCGCGCTATACCAGCTACCCCACTGCCGCCGAATTCACCGACGCGGTCGGCACTCGCGAGCATGCCGCCGCGCTCGACGGCCTGATCGCGGCGGACCGCCTGTCGCTCTACGTCCATGTGCCCTATTGCCAGGAGATCTGTTGGTATTGCGGCTGCAATACCGGGCCGGTGGGTCGGGCATCCCGCCTCGATGCTTATGTCGAAGCGCTGATCGCCGAAATCGCGCTGATCGCCGGGCGGAGCAAGGGGAAAGTCAGCCGCGTGCATTTCGGCGGCGGCAGCCCGAATGCGCTGTCGCCGGCGCAGTTCGGCCGCATCGCCGATGCGATACGCGTGCAATTCGTCGGCGCGGACGATGCCGAATGGGCGGTCGAGCTCGACCCGCGCCATCTCGACGCGGCATTTTGCGCTGCGCTGGTGCGAAACGGGGTCTCGCGCGCAAGCCTGGGTGCGCAGACCTTCGATCTCGCGATCCAGGCGCGGATCAACCGTCTCCAGCCCTTCCGCACGGTGGCACGCTGCGTCGACGAACTGCGCCGGGCGGGGGTCGAGCACATCAATCTCGACTTGATGTATGGCCTGCCCGGCCAGACGCTCGACACGATCGCACGAACCGTCACGCAGGCCCGCACGCTGGCGCCCGACCGGGTGGCGATGTTCGGCTATGCCCACCTGCCGCGCCTGTTGCCGCGCCAGCGCATGATCGACGAACGCGATCTGCCGGACGTCGAGGCGCGTTTCTGGCAAAGCGCATTGGCGCGCGACCTCTGGCTCGAGGCCGGATACCAGGCGATCGGGTTCGACCATTACGCGCGACCTGACGACGGGTTGGCGACCGCCGCGAGGACAGGAACGCTCAAGCGCAATTTCCAGGGCTTCACCGATGACGACGCGACCGCGGTGATTGGCCTGGGGGCCTCGTCGATCAGCCTCTTCCCCGGACTGATCGTCCAGTCCGAAAAGCATGTCGGCCGCTACCGAATGAAGGCGCAGAACGGCCAGCTTGCTACCGCAAAGGGCGTGGTGCGGTCGCGCGATGATCAGCGCCGCGGCACTGTGATCGAGAGATTGCTGTGCGACGGCCGCGTCGATCTGGTCGAACTGGGTTGGTCTCCAGACGCTGCGTCGCGCGCGATGGCCGACGCCGCTCCGCAACTCGCAGTGCTGGAGGAGCGTGGCATGATCCGACGGCATGATCACGGGGCTGTGATCCTGCCGACCGGAGAGCCCTATGCACGCCTGGCAGCGGTACCGTTCGATACGTACCGGTCGACACCGACCGACCGGTTCAGCCAAGCGGTCTGATTACGTAGCTATCCTGATTCTTCGCCGCGCCCGACCGCCATAGCCTTTCTCCGATTTCTGCGGACGGAGGCGATGATGAAAAACATTCTGGTCCTGGCGCACGACGATAAAGGCCAGGAAGCACGGCTGCAGGTCGCGCTCGACATCACCCGCGCGATCGAGGGGCATCTGACCTGCCTCGACGTCGCGATGAACCCGTTGCTCGGCGATGAATACGTTTCGTCCTATGCCGGCGCCCAGTTGGCGCTGGAGGAAATGAAGAACGAGGCCGCCAATCGCACCCGGATCGAGGCGCGCGTGATCGGCGAGGACGTCCCTTATAGCTGGATCGACATGGACGGCGACGCCGCCGCCTGCATCCGGCGGTCGGCCGCGCTTGCCGACCTGATCGTGGTCAATCGCGGGCTCGACGACGAGGCATCCTATCCGAACATGTTCGATCTCGCCGGCGACCTGATCATGGAGAGCCGCCTGCCCGTTTTCGCCGTGCCGCAGAAAGCGCGGTCGATCGACCTCGGCGGGCATGCGATCGTCGCCTGGGACGGATCGGCCCATGCCGCCGCGGCGATGCGTGCCGCCATCCCGCTGCTCAAGCTCGCGGGATCGGTGACCTTGTTCCACGCGGAGGACGGCTCGCTCAAGGTCTCGCTCGAAGAGGCGGCCGCCTATCTGTCGCGGCACGGCATTCATCCCGCCATCCGCCGCGAGCAATGCCTGATGGATCGGCCGGGCGCGCTGATCATGGCGGAGGCGATGATTGCGCATGCCGCCTATGTCGTGATGGGCGCATTCAGCCGCTCGCGCTTCGTCGAGGCCGCGTTCGGCGGCGCCACCCAGCGAATGCTGACCGAAAGCCCAGCGCCGGTCCTGTTCGTTCACGCCGTGTGACGGACGAGCGGGGCGCTCGCCAGAGCGCCCCGCTCGCTGCTCAGAAGCGGATTCCGATTCCCGTTCCGGCGACGATCGGATCGATACTCACCCGCACGGAGCGCAACGTCGCACCGCTCGTCAGCCGCGCCGTCGTCTTCATGTCGATATACTTGACGTCGAAATTGACGAAGACGCGCTTTCCTACCGGGATATCGACGCCGGCCTGCAGCGCGTAACCGAAGCTGTCGTCGAGCTTCACCTTGGTAGCGCCAAGCGCGCCGTTCAGCGACGGCAGCGCCTTCGACGAATAGAAGGTCGAATAATTGATCCCGGCACCGAGATAGGGCCGGACCCTGCCGTCCGGCGCGAAGTGATATTGTAGCGTCAGTGTCGGCGGCAGTACCCAAGTGTTGGCGACATCCCCCAGGCCCGAGATCGTTCCACGGCCCGAAACGCTGTGCTTGGTCGTCGCCAGTATCAGTTCCGCGCCGATGTGATTGGTCGCCATATAGGTGAAATCGACTTCGGGCATGACGCTGTCGCCGACCCCGACTTTGCTTCCCGGAATGCCGGATACCGCCCCGGAGCTTTCGTTGGGTGCGACCACGATCGCGCGGGCGCGGACCAGCACGTCGCCTTCCTTGGCGAAAGCGGGGGTAGCGAGCATTGCGGCGCCCACCCCAGCGAGTAGCATCAACTTCGTCATACACACCTCCTGTTGAGGCTGTGTCGCTAGGGACGAATGGGCACGGACACTTTGATCGCGCGCAACAAAGTCGGCTAAGTAAATGCCCGGATGGGATGGACGCTCGCCGCGCGAATAAGGGTACGACGACATGGATATCATCGACCCCAATCTGCGCGACGCGTCGCTCGATGCGGAACTCGCTTTGTTCGTGGAGAGCGCTAGCGATCGCGCCTTATTCCTGACCTCGCCCGACGGGCTGATCGCGAGCTGGAACCGCGGCGCCGAGTTGCTGACGGGGTGGCGCGCTGCGGAAGCGAAGGGGCAATCGGTGGCCCTGCTCTACACGCCACAGGATGTGTCTGTAGGCGGGCCGATGACGGATCGCGCCGCCGCGGCGGCATCCTCCGCGCCGATGCGCAAGGAGGCCTGGCGCATCCGCAAGGACGGCTCCGAATTCCTTGCCGACGTCACCATTTTCGCGCTGCGCAATACGGACGGATCGATCCGCGGTTTCGGCCAGAGCGTCTACGACATCACCGCGCGCAAGGCGGTCGAGCAGGGTCTCGCGCAACGCGAGCTGCATGTGCGGTCGATCCTGGCGACGGTGCCCAACGCGATGATCGTGATCGACGAAAAGGGCGCGATGGTATCGTTCAGCGCCGCCGCGGAGCGGCTGTTCGGCTATACCGAGGCCGAAGTCGTCGGCCGCAACGTCAGCATGCTGATGCCCAACCCCGATCATGACCGGCATGACGAGTACATTTCGCACTACATGGCGACAGGCGAGCGCCGCATCATCGGGATCGGCCGCATCGTGGTCGGGCAACGCAAGGACGGCACCTCCTTTCCGATGGAGTTGTCGGTCGGTGAGGTCAACGCCGACGGCCACCGCATCTTCACGGGGTTCATCCGCGATCTCACCGCCGAGCAGCAGGCGGAGCTTAGGCTGAAGGAATTGCAGTCTGAGCTAATCCACGTGTCGCGAGTTAGTGCGATGGGGACGATGGCGTCGACCTTAGCGCATGAGCTCAATCAGCCGCTGACAGCGATCGCCAACTATATGGAAGCCGCGCGAGAGTTGCTCGAGCGACGCGACGAGACCAACGAGGGCTTCATCAAGGAAGCGGTGGAGGAGGGGGCCAAGGAGGCGCTCCGCGCCGGCCAGATCGTGCGGCGCCTGCGCGATTTCGTGGCGCGCGGCGAAGTTGCGCAGCATGTCGAGAATCTGCCTGCAATGATCGAGGACGCCAGCCGCCTGGCCTTGGCGGGTGCGCGCGAACGCGGCGTCCGCGCCTTCTTCAAGCTGGATCCCAAAGCCGGCGAAGCCTTTGTCGACCGCGTCCAGATCCAGCAAGTATTGGTCAATCTGATCCGCAACGGCGTCGATGCAATCGCCGACCGCAAGATTCGCGACATCACGGTGTCCACCGCCTGCGAACCCAATGGCATGATCCGCGTATCGGTCGCCGACACCGGCGCCGGCCTCGATCCCGCGCTCGCGCCCCAATTGTTCCAGGCGTTCGCCAGCACCAAGGAAAGCGGAATGGGGCTGGGCCTGTCGATTTGCCGGACGATCGTCGAAGCGCATGGCGGCCGCATTTGGGCAGAGGACAATGCCGGCGGGGGCACTATATTCCACTTCACCATCCAAAGCGGGGAGCCGGACGATGAGTGACAGACGACTCGTTCATATCGTCGACGACGAAGATGCGATCCGACGGTCCGCGAGCTTCATGCTACGCACGTCGGGCTTCGACACACGCACCTACCAGTCGGGCGTCGAATTCCTGAAGGAGGCCAAGCACGTCGATCCCGGTTGCGTGCTGCTGGATGTCCGCATGCCCGAAATGGACGGGTTGGAAGTGCAGCGCGAGCTGAACGATCGCGGTATCACCCTCCCGGTGATCGTGCTCACCGGCCATGGCGACATCTCCATCGCGGTGCAGGCAATGAAGGCGGGTGCGGTCGATTTCCTCGAAAAGCCGTTCGAGAAAAATCAGTTGATGGTAGCGCTCGATACTGGCTTTGCCAGGCTGGAACGACGCGAGGCTGCGGCGACCACTGGCCACGACGCCGAAGTCCGCATCGCCGCGCTCACCGCGCGCGAGCAGGAGGTGCTCCAGGGCTTGGCGCGCGGACATCCCAATAAGACGATCGCCTATGACCTGGGTATCTCGCCGCGCACGGTCGAGGTGCACCGCGCCAACCTGATGACCAAGCTCGAGGTTCGCAGCCTATCGGAAGCGCTGCGCATCGCGTTCGCGGCGGGCCTGGAGAGCTGACCTGCGGATCATTACGTAACGACGGCGCCCGACGACCATGCGACGGATGCGACCATGAACAATGGTGCATCCCCCAACCCGGACCAGACGGTCGACGTGCAGCGAGTCGTCCTGTTGATCGAGGACGACGAAGCCGTCCGGCGATCGCTGCAGATGCTGCTCCATTGGCGCGGCTATGACGTACGCTCGTTCGCCGGCGCCGCGCCAGTGCTCGAGGGCCATGCGATGGACGATGCGGACGTACTGATCGCCGATTACCGCCTTCCCGACGGTGACGGCGTCAGCGTGTTGCGCGCGCTCCGCCGGGCGGATTGGAAAGGCAAGGCGATTCTGATCACCGCCTTCCCTTCACCAACGCTGACCGAAGCGGCGCGGGCCGCCGGATTCGACGCGGTGCTCGAAAAGCCGCTGCGCCAACATGAACTCATCCGAGCGCTGGCGGGTTAACACCATGTCGGCCGTTGCGCTTGCTTGGCCCAATTCGCGTAACCGTGCCGTCCCGGCGCCGGAATCGCGTTGCGCGCAATGCGCCGGCTGGCAGCAATCGATCTGCGCCGACCTGCCTCCGGACGTCCTGGGCGAGATGGCACGTATCGGGCGCGTGCGCCGGTTGCGGCGCGGGGAGGTGCTGTCGTGGGAAGGCGACGAGACCTATGATGTCGGCAACGTCCGCGACGGCGCGCTCAAGCTCACCGCGTCGCTTCGCGACGGACGCGAGCAGATACTCGGCGTTGCCTGGCCCGGTTCTTTCGTCGGCGACTTGTTTGCTGACCAATGGACCCATCGTGCGACCGCTTTGGCCAGCACCACGGTCTGCGTCTACCGGCGCACGGATCTGAATGCCCTGGCTGTCTGCTATCCCGAGATCGCTACATCACTCTTGCGGCGATTCTCGAACGATCTGGACACCGCGCGACAATCGATCCTTTCACTGGGCCGCAAAACCGCCGAAGAACGTGTCGCGTCGCTGCTGGTCGACATGCGTCGATCGACGCCATGCGATGTAACCGGGGCTACCCCCATGTCGCTCAACCGCCAACAAATGGCGGACCTGCTCGGCCTGACGATCGAGACAGTGAGCCGGAAAATCCGTCGATTCGAACGGGCTGGCATCATCCAGCTCGTCGGGACACGTCTGTTCCGAGTGCTCGACGATCTCGGACTGGCCCGGTTGGCCGGCTGAAGAATGATCTAAATCCGGGAATCTACGCATCGTCCCGGCCGCCGGGCAGGTACAGAGTCGGCGGCATGACCTGGTACACGATCCGCCTCGATCTCGCCCGCAGCCAAGCCTTTCCCGAAGGGTCCGCGGCGCGTTGCTATCTTCTCCGGGCGCCGCTCGACGGCGGCGGCAGAATCGATGGGGATGCGGTTCGCGCGCATCCTGAACAGGCGACCGTGCTGCGATCATGGCCGGACGAGGCGGAGCGGCACGGCTATCTGCTGCACCACGCCGAAGGCTGGCGCTTTTCTTATGCGCCGGGCGAAGCCGACGATGAGCCGATCTTCCATCTCGAAACGCATCCGCTTGCCATGGGCGCGTACCTGACGGTGCGCGAGCAGGACGGTGAGGAGCTCTGCTTCAAGGTGACGCGATGCGACGAGATTTCCCTTCCAGCCTGAGGAAGATACGATGACCGGAACGATGCTCGCGGTACTGGACGATGTCGACAATGGCGCCGCGTTCGTCCGCACCATCATGGCCCAGGCCGAGCGCATGGACGCGCGCCTGATCGTCTATTTGCTGACGCCGGGCCCGCTCGCCGCGCCCGATCTGGCGCCGTTCGGCGTGCTCTATCTCCCCGACCAGATGCTGCAGGCAGATTCCGAGGAACAGGTCGCGAAGCTGCGTGCAGCACTCAACGGCGCCCCGATCGAGCTCGATATACGCGGCTTGTTCGACGATGTGGCTTGGCTCGCCGGCGACGTCCGGCGAACCCGGCCGATCGCCGACCTGGCCGTCGTCGGCTCGCACGAGACCTGGGCAATTCCCTATCTGTACCGCCGCGTCACCGAGATGCTCGCACTCGCGTCGGGCGGACCGCTGCTCATCCTGCCGCCAGGCCGTTCGCTGACTTCGGTCAATCACGCGGTCCTCGGCTGGAAATCCTGTCCTGAAGCCGTCCGCGCGCTCCACGATCTGGTGGCAATGCTGGAACCGGGCGCGCGGGTTGACCTGGTCAGCTGCGGCGACCGCCCCGCGAAGGAGGACGATCCGAAGGGGCACGGTGCCGTCGCCACCTATCTCGGTCACCATGGGTTCGAAGTGGGGTCGGTGTGGCTGGAACGCCGTCACGATGTCGCCGAGCAACTCCAGACCCACGCTCTCGAACTCGGCGCCGATCTGCTCGCCGCCGGCGCGTTCGCGCACAGCCGGCTGCACGAGCTGGTGTTCGGCGGCGTAACCGCCGGGCTGATCAACGAGACGCGGCTTCCGGTCCTGTTGTCGCGATAGAATGCCCGATCCCGCCCAGTCTTTGCTGTCGCTCGGTTATGCCGGAGCGATCGGCCTGCTGGTCGGGCTGGAAAGGGGCTGGTCCGGGCGTGGCGCCGATGATGGCCACCGTGTCGCCGGTATCCGAACCTTCGGACTACTCGGGCTTGCCGGCGGCGCGGCAGCGCTGATCGCCGGACCGATCGGCGTCGCGCTCGTGCTGCTGAGCGGTATCGTGCTGATCGTCGGCTATACGCGCCAGGTGCGGGCCCATGACGGCCAGAGCGCGACCAGCGCGATCGCCGGCCTGCTCGTCCTCGGCCTGAGCGCGTTGGCCGCTTCGGGCCAGCCGGAGACGGCATTGGCCGGCGCCGCCATTGCCATTTTCCTCCTGTCGTCGCGTCAACGGCTCCACAAGCTGGTCGGCGATCTCACGGCCCAGGAGATGCGCGCGGCGGCGGAATTCGCCATCGTCGCACTGGTCCTGTTCCCGCTGGCCCCGGATCGCGGCATGGGGCCGTACGGCGCGATCAATCCGCACCACCTGCTGCTCGTCGTCGTGTTGGTGAGCGGGATTTCGTTCGCTGCCTATCTCGCAGGCCACCACGTGTCGCGTGGGAAAGGTCCGATGCTGACTGCGGCCGCCGGCGCGCTGGTGTCGTCGACCGCGGTAACCGCCGCCCTCGCCCGGCGGATGCGTGGTAATGACAGCGAAGCCAGCACCCTCACGGTCGCGTTGCTGATCGCCTCGATCGTCGGCGGGCTGCGCGTCCTGGTGCTGATCGCCTTTCTGGCGCCGTCGGCGTTGGCCAATGCGGCCTATGCGATCCTGCCTGGTCTTGCAGTACTCGCCGCAGCAGCGCTCTGGGCTCGGAACGGCAAGGCGCTGGCAGCCGACGATTGGGCGCCGATCGGCAATCCACTTGAGCTCGGCGCAGCGGTGACGTTCGCGGCGATCGCCGCGGTGGCGACGCTGGGCGCGCGGCTGGCGTCCTCCACCTTGGGGTCGTCAGGGCCGCTCGTCGTGTTCACCGCGACCGGCATGGCCGATGTCGACGCCGCGGTTCTCGCTTTCTCCTCCTTGACCGTCCAGGAGCAGGCGATGCTAGCAGGACCGGCCCTGGCCGCTCCCGTCGCCGCCAACATGCTGCTGAAGGCCGTCACGACGATACTTCTCTCGCGCAATCGGGCCGGTACGATGGCCGCGTTACCGCTTGTCGGCTGCGCCTTTGTCATCGTGGGCGTAGCAACCGTCATCTGGTTCCGCGCCTGATCGGCACGCGAAGGTCGTCCCACTCGCGTCAGCCGCCGCCCGTCCCCAGGACGAACATGTCGTCGAGCCACCGCGCGCGCTTTGCCGCGCTTTGCTCGACCGCACCGTACAGGATGTGATGGACTGGCCTGATCCCGACGAACCTCAGGATATTGCGTTCGAGGCTCTTCACGCTGTGCGACCGGAACCAGAGCGAATAGAAGGCGGCCGGCATCCCCATCGTCACGACCACCGTGGCCGATTTGCCCCGCAGCAAGCCACCACCCAGCGAAGCCTGATCGTCGACGGCGAAACCCGGCCGCATGACCTGCTCGAGAAATGCCTTGAGCAGCGCAGGGACATCGCCCAGCCATAGCGGGTACAGGAAGACGATATGGGTCGCCCAGGCGATCGAGGCTTGGGCATCGAGAATCGCAGGCGACGGCCGCTCATTGGCCCATTCCGCCCGCGAGCGCAGGAAGGGGATATCGGTCGTGGCGAGATCGATGCGCCGGACTTCGTGCTCCCAGGCCAGGGCGCCTTCCGCGTAGCGGTCCGCGAGCGCATGGACCAGTCGCCCCCGATCCGGATCGGGGTGCCCATCGATCATCAGAATGCGTTTCTTCATTCGGCCGGTTCCATCGCCGGCGCCACCGGCTGCCGCAACACGCGACGCAGAGCGACTTCCGACCCGACATCGCCACCGGGGATCGGGACGAACCCCGCCTCGCGCTCGAGCGTCAATGCCGCGCGGTTCTCGCAGCTTTCGACCGCTTCGATCGCGCCGATCCCTTCCGCCTCGGCGTAGCGGACGACATGCTCGACCAATGTCCAGCTGACTCCGCGCCCCTTGAAATCGCTGCGCACCGAGACCGCGAGCTCGGCGCGTTCGCGGTCGGGGTCGCAGGCCAGCAGCGCCGAGGCGATCGCCGTGCCATCGGGCAAGAACGCCAGGAAATGCATCGTCCGCCAGTAATCGATCTGGCTCATCGCCACGAGCCGTTCGCGCCCGACCTCGCGCAGTCCGGTCATGAAGCGAAAGCGCAGATCGTCGGTCGTGACGTGATGGAAGAGGTCGGCGAGCGCGCCCTCGTCGTCCGGCACGATCGGGCGCACGTGCATTTTCACGCCATCGCGCGTTGTCAGGTCGGCGGCCCATTCCATCGGCGTCGGCCGGATGACGAGCTGCGACCCGGCGTCCTCCATCGACAAGGCGATCCGGGCGTCGAGCGCGATCACGCCGTGCTCGTCAGCGAGCAATGGATTGATGTCGAGCTCGGCGATCTCGGGCATGTCGATAACCAGCGCCGACACGGAGCTGAGCGCGCGCACGACGGCATCGATGTCGACGGCCGGTACGTCGCGATAGGCGCCGAGCAGGCGCGCCACCCGCGTGCCGTCGATCATCTCGCCGGCCAGCACGCTGTCGAGCGGCGGCAGGCCGAGCGCTATATCGCGCGTCACCTGGACCGCCTTGCCACCGGCCCCGAACGCAATCACCGGCCCGAATGTCGGATCGCGCGACACGCCGATCAGCAGCTCCCGACCGGAAGGGGAATTGACCATGGTTTCGATCTCGAACCCGGTGATCGACGCCTCGGGATGGTCGCGTCCGATCCTCTCGGCCATGTCGACCGCGACGTGCTCGGCGTCGCCGATCGTCGCGACGTTCAATGCGACTCCGCCGACGTCCGATTTGTGCGGCAATTGGGGCGAGACCACCTTCACGGCATAAGGCGGACGCACATCGGCGCAGACCCGCGCGATCGCATCGATGTCGCGCGCGAGCATGCCGCTCACCACGGGGATTCCGTAGGCGGCGATCACCGCCTTGGCCTCGGTCGCCGACAGATATTGCCGACCGGCATTGCGCGCGCCGACGATGACCGCGCGCGCCCGCGCGCGATCGCTGGCCGGGACGAGTTGATGCGCGGGCGCGCGCATCAATGCCACTCGCGCTGCGCTTGCCTTGGCCAAATAGCCGAAGGCGCGGACCGCGTCGTCGAGGTTGTCGAACACGGGAATGCCGGCATTATCGAACAGCGGCTGCGCCGCCTCGGCATTGCGCGGCCCCATCCAGCAAGCGATCAACGGCTTGTGTTCGCCCATTTCCGCCCGCGCTGCGATAACCGTTTTGGCGATCTCCTCACCGGTCGCGACCGCGGTCGGACAATGGATGACGAGCGCCGCGTCCGTCGCCGGATCGGCGAGCGCCGCGCGCGTCGCGACCGAGAAGCGCTCGGCCCGGGCATCGCCCACGACATCGACCGGATTGGCGCGCGACCATCCCGCTGGGAGCTCGGGGTCGAGAGCGGCGATCGTCTCCGCCGACAATGCCGCCAGGCTGGCGCCTACGCTTTGGAGCGCGTCGGCCGCGAGCACGCCTGCCCCGCCGCCATTCGAGACGATCGCCAGCCGCTCGCCATACGGCGGGCGATAGCGCGACAGGATCTGCGCGGCGTCGAACAGCTCGCCCAACGTGTCGACCAGGATGATACCGGCGCGGCGGAAGGCAGCGGCATAGACGTCGTAGGATCCGGTGAGCGCGCCGGTATGCGAAAAGGCCGCTTTGCCCGCGCCCGCGGTGCGTCCGGCCTTGATCGCGATCACCGGCTTGATCCGCGAAGCGGCGCGCGCTGCCGACATGAATTTGGCCGGGTTGGTGACCTGCTCGACATAGAGCAGGATGGCGTCGGTATGCGGGTCGCCGGCGTAGAAATCGATCAGGTCGCCGAGATCGACATCGGCCATGTCGCCGAGCGACACCACGCCCGAAAAGCCGACATGACGATCGGCCGCCCAATCGAGCATCGCGGTGACGAGCGCGCCGCTCTGCGACAGGAAGGCAAGCCGGCCGGGCGCGGCGTCGCGGGGCGCGAACGACGCATTGAGCCTGGCATGCGGCAACAACAGTCCCAGGCAATTGGGGCCGATCAGCCGGACATCGTGCGGCCGCGCGGCGTCGAGCATCGCCTGCCGCATGGCGGCATCATGCGGCACGGTCGAGATCACGGCCACGACGCGCGTGCCCTTGGCACCCAATTGATCAATGATCGCTGGAATCGTCGCTGCCGGGGTGACGACAACCGCGAGATCAGGCGCGCGCGGCAGGTCCGCGATCGATGCCACCCACCAGACGTCCTCCAACTCGACCTTGTCGGGATTCACCGCGAACACCGTGCCGACGAAGCCGCCGTCGATGATGTTCTCCAACACGCGCGTGCCGAGCGACCCGGCTTTGCTGGATCCGCCGATGACGGCGATCGATCGTGGATGGTTGAGCGCGTCGAGATGCCGAATCGTCATGTCGGTTTCCGCCAGATTGCCTTTGAATGGAGCGGATTGTGCCGGGCGCCTTGATGCCGCTCCATCCGTATTGCCCCGGATGCCGCAGCGCCAATTCTACGGGTTACTACGCATTGGTCCTGCGTCGCGCTTCGCGCATCCCGCGATCAGGGAGGCGGCGCATGCCATATCAACAGCTCTTCACCCAGGCGATCGACCGGCTGCATGCCGAAGGGCGGTATCGCGTGTTCATCGACATCTTGCGCAACAAGGGGATGTTCCCCAATGCGCGGTGTTTCGCCGGTCATAACGGGCCGATGCCGATCACGGTGTGGTGCTCGAACGATTATCTGGCGATGGGTCAGCATCCCAAGGTGATCGCGGCGATGGAAGAGGCGCTGCACGATGTCGGCGCAGGCTCGGGCGGCACGCGCAATATCGGCGGCAACACCCATTACCATGTCGATCTCGAGGGCGAGCTGGCCGACTTGCACGGCAAGGAAGGCGCCTTGCTGTTCACCAGCGGCTATGTCTCGAACGAGGCGACCTTGGCGACCCTGGGCAAGATCCTGCCCGGCTGCATCATCTTCTCGGACGAGCTCAATCACGCCTCGATGATCGCGGGCATCCGCAATTCGGGCTGCGAGAAGCGCGTGTTCCGCCACAATGATCTGGCGCATCTCGAACAACTGCTCGCCGCCGAAGACCCCAACGCGCCCAAGCTGATCGCGTTCGAGAGCGTCTATTCGATGGAAGGCGACATCGCGCCGCTGGCGGCGATCTGCGACCTGGCCGACAAATATAATGCGCTGACCTATCTCGACGAGGTCCATGCCGTCGGCATGTACGGCCCCAGGGGTGGCGGCATTTCGGAGCGCGATGGCGTCGCCGATCGCATCACGATCATCGAGGGGACGCTGGGCAAGGCGTTCGGGGTGATGGGCGGCTATATCGCCGCCGACCAGACGATCATCGACGTGATCCGCAGCTACGCGCCGGGGTTCATCTTCACGACCAGCCTGTCGCCCGTGCTGGTCGCCGGCGTGCTCGCTTCCGTCCGCCACCTCAAGGCATCGACCGCCGAGCGCGACGGACAGCAGGCATCGGCCAGGATGCTCAAGGCGATGCTCGCCGAGGCCGGGCTCCCGGTGCTGCCGGGCGACACGCATATCGTGCCTTTGATGGTCGGCGATCCGGTCAAGGCGAAGCGGATCAGCGACATCCTGCTCGCCGAATACGGCGTCTATGTTCAGCCGATCAATTACCCGACCGTGCCGCGCGGCACCGAACGCCTGCGCTTCACCCCCGGCCCCGCCCATGACGAAACCATGATGCGCGACCTCACCAAGGCACTGGTCGATATCTGGAACCGGCTCGAGCTGGAACTGCGCAAGGCGGCCTAGAGCGGGATGACGTTTGGCTGAATCAAAAGGGATTCCCTTTAGGGTGATTTTCTGATTCAAGCTGCTGGCTGGGGATTGGAGGCCAGCGAGCATGGCGAAACCCTATTCGATGGACCT
>Ga0070674_100000302_pt1 | contig 24266 bp, 38 predicted proteins | sample KBSM33metaG_FD_65344 | JGI IMG/M metagenome (GOLD analysis project Ga0070674, IMG submission 65344) | Miscanthus rhizosphere microbial communities from Kellogg Biological Station, Michigan, USA - KBS M3-3 metaG | ecosystem: Host-associated > Plants > Roots > Rhizosphere > Soil ... | reverse complement strand
CGCGCAATAAGGCCCGGGATCTCCTGCCCGACGAGCTGGCCGCGATCCACGGCTGGCTCGGGCAGGGGTACCGCTTCCCGGAGGGCCCGCCCTACCCGTGGGAGCTGCTGCTGCCCAACGAGCTGGAGCTGTTCGACCGGGCCGTCCGCCGGCTCACCCTGGCGGACGTGCCCGAGCGGGTCGCCCAGGCGCTGTGCTGGGCCGAGGGGAACTGGCACGTCATGGTGCCGAAGATCATCACCGCCCAGAACGTCCAGGCCTACCCCGAGCGCAAGCACATCCGCCTGGTGCCGCGCCCCACGGTCCAGCACATCCTCGGCCTGCCGGCGGTGCGCGCCGTCGAGCTGCCGCCGGTGCCCACGATGCAGCCGGCGCCACCGGAGGATTGACGTCTTGCCTGGGTGGGCCGTAGAGTTTCTGCATGACAACTCTGGGCCCACCCAGGATGCCGGTCACCGAGCGCGAGCGAAGAGCCCTGCTGCGGGCCTGGTCGTGGGATCTGCAGTCCGACGTCCGCCCCACCGGGCGCCGGAGCTGGCGCGTCCCCAGCCGCACCGAGCCCGGGCTGCTGCACGCGGTGACGCTCACCCGGCGCCGCGGTAAGGAGCGGCTCATCTGCTCGTGCGAGGCGGGGACGATGGATCTTCCCTGCACCCACGCCGCCGCCGTCTGGCTCTGGCGGCAGGCCCAGCGGGGCGTCGTCGTCTCCGGGATCAGGCCCTCGAGTTGACGTCCTGCTTAGGCGTCTGTTAGGATGTACCCATCACGCCGATGGGAGCCCACCCCATGCCACGCCTGCGCCACGAGACGATTGCCCGCACCGACGGCCGCGAGATCCACGGCCGCAACCACCTGGGGCGCTGCCCGGCCGAGTACATCGCCCGCTGCGACGGCGGCGGCGAGGGCTACGACGGCAACTGGAAGACCTTCCAGGGCTGCGACCTGGCCTTCTTCTACCGGATGCCCTCGAACAAGCGGGCCGCCGACGTGACCTGCCCGAGCTGCGGGCTGGTGCTGCAGATCACCACCCGGCGCCTGCGGGCCGGCTTCCTGGCCCTGACCGACGCCGACGTCGCCGCGATCCTCGCCTCCGGCGGGCAGCCGGTGGACGTCTCCTGCCTCTCCCCCATGACCGAGCCGGTGATCGTCGACACCGCCGTCACGGCGGACGTCACCCTGCCGGCGGCGCCGGTGCCGAGCGAGCCGGTGAAGAACGCCAAGCTGGTCGCCGCCGAGCTGGCCCTCACCGCCTTCGACGCCAAGCCCCGCTGCGCCGTCTGCTGGGCCTACAACGCCAGCTCGCGCCAGCACCCCACCTGCGGCTTCTGCCGGAGCTGGAACCAGACCGAGGGCGACCAGACCGCCCAGGGCGAGCGCGACCAGTACACCTGGAAGCGCGGCGACCTGGTCGAGCGCGTCCGCAAGGCCGGCGGGACGCCCTGGCCCTCCCCCCTGGGCGAGGCCGTCGTCGCCCACATCGAGGAGCGCAACTACCGCAAGGCCGCCGAGCGGGCCAAGCGAGTCGCCGAGCTGCGCGCCCGGGGCATCCGCGTCGCCGGGTAGAATGGCCCTCCCCCGCTGCCAGGGGGAACCTTCCTCTCGCGGCCCCGGGGTGACGACGCCCCCGGGGCCGTTGACGTTCATGGACGTCTTGATTAGGATTCAACCATGACCACCATCACCGCCCCCACGAAGCGGCGGCGGGCCGACAAGCCCGCCGTGCGCATGCCCCGCCCCCTGGCCGACCGCCCCGACAGCGCCCGCACCGCCGGCGCGTTCGACGACCGGGCGCACTACGTGCCCGTCGCCCACCGACTCCGGCTGCTGCGCCTGCAGGCCGGCGTCGACCAGCGCCAGCTCGCCCGGCTGACGGCGGAGACCGCCGCCGCCGAGGTCGCCGCCGCGAAGGCCGAGGGGCGCACGCCCCGCTGGACGAAGGGCCTGTCCGCCTACTCGATCAACCGCTACGAGGCCGGCTTCCACAACCCGGTGGCGAGCAACGTCGCCCTGCTGGCGGCGACGCTCAGCCGGGCCCTGTCCGCCGTCGAGCACCAGCTCGTCGTCGTCACGCCGGCGGCGCTGCAGGTCCACGACCTGCAGGGGCTGAAGACCTACCTGCTCGGCATCAAGGGCAACCGCCCCGCCGTCGACTTCTGGGGCGAGCTGGGCATCACCCCGCAGCGGGCGGAGGCCCTGCTCGACCACAAGGCCCGCTGGACGGTCGACGAGCTGGCCGCCGTGGCCCTGGCCTTCCCCGAGGGCGCGCTGCTCGTGGTGGACGTCCTCATCGCCCTGGGGCGCAAGCGCCGGGGCCTGCCCGCCCTGCGCGCCCGGTCGACGGCGACGACGCCGCCGGCGGCCGCCGCGAGCTGACTCCGAGAATCAGCAGGGCCGGTGCCCCGCCCACAGGACACCGGCCCGACCGCTAGGAGAAAGCTCAGTGCCCCGCCCACGGGAACCCCGAGTGAGCCAACCGTACCAGCGGCGGCCCGGGAGCGCAATACCCTTCCCCCCGCCGGCGCGGCCGCGCTAGACTCCGGCACCGCTAGCCACCCCGCCCACGGGGCCAGCTCTCTGGGGGAGCTGCCCGCCGGCGATCTGGAGTTTGCAGCCCGGCCTGGGGCGGGTGTAAGGTCTTGATCAACAATCGAATACGACTGGCGGACGTCACCCGCCCGACTCTGGAAGGTCGCACGCAGCACGCACTAGAAGCCCCTCGTGGGTTCTGGTGACCGTTGGTTGTCCCCGCAAGGGGAACCCTTGCTGCTTAGGGCTTCCAGCGGCCAACGGTCACCAGACTTCACGAGGGGTCTTCCATTGTGCGAGACAACGGCAGCCCAGCCCACCTACCCGGCGACTACCTGAACTTCCGGGCCCTCCTCCAGGCGAGGATGGCCGCCCAGCAGCACCAGCTCCGCCCCGCCGGCGCCCAGCTCGTGCTGGAGCACATCGCCGGCGCCACGAACGGCTCGCCCGCCTACCCCAGCTACGAAACGCTGGGCCGGGCGACGAACCTCAGCGCCTACCAAGTCCGGCGCTACGTCGACGTCCTGGTCGAGCAGGGCTACCTCACCGAGACCCGTACCGCCCGCGCCGGCGGCGGCTGGGGCAAGCCCCAGTGGGCGCTCGGGCCCCGCTGCCAAGTGTTGCCCGAGCCACACATGTCCCAGGGGCAAGTGTGGGCCGAGCCACAGTCGAGTGTTGCCCCGCCCACACTTGCAAGTGTGGCTCGGCCCACACCAAAGAGAGAGTCATCTACTACTGCCGCGGCTGTGGGGGTAAGCAACGACGGTGGGAGGACCGCCGCCGTCGTGAAGAGATCCACTGAAGAGAAGAGGGGGAAGCACCCGACGCAAGTGCGGGTCGGCGACATGATCGACGCCCTCCGGGCCGTCGGCCTCTCCTCCGAGCTGACAGCGCCGGAGCGGTCGGCGCTGCTCGCCAGCTCGATCCCCGCCGCGGAGATCGCGGCCTGCATGAAGGCCGTCGCCGAGCACCAGCTCGGCGACAAGTGGGACTTCGACCACAACACCGTCAACACCAGCATCAAGCTGCACCGGGGCTGGAAGACCCGGCAGAACGGGGCCCCCGCCCAGGCCAGCCGCGTCCTCGACGAGGGAGAGCGCTGGGCCGCCAAGATGACCGACAAGGAGAACGCCCGTGACGCCCGCCGAGTTCATCCCGCCCTACCTGCTCCTTGAGCTGCACTACAACCGGGAGAAGCGCCCGCTGTCCGAGGAGGAGCGCGACGCCCTGCGCGAGTCCTGGTACCGCCGGCTCAAGGTCTTCGACGTGCTGGTCTGGCAGCGCGTCGTGGAGAAGTGGATCGACACCGAGAAGTGGATGCCCGCCCCGGCCGAGCTGCTCACCCGCTGCCAGTACGAGGCCGAGGCCGTCGCCCTCGCCCACGAGCAGGCCGACTACGCCAAGCACCAGTACGCCCTGATGATGGCCGGCGCGCCCCTGTCCCGGGAGCGCCTGACGGACATGGCCCAGGACTACAAGCGCTTCAAGGAGGCCAAGACCGGCCTGACGCCGCCGGCGCCGGCCCGCCCCCAGCTCGGAGACTTCGATGGCGAGCGCTGAGCCGGCCGAGCCCGAGGTCGATGCGGGCCCGCCCCACGACGTCGAGATCGAGGCCAACCTGATCGGCGCCTGCTTCTGGCACCACGGCGTCTTCCCGGAGGCGTCGCGCTTCTGCGGCGCCGACGACTTCTTCATCGGCAACCACCGCACGCTGTGGCGGGCCATCGAGCGCCAGCACGAGCGGGGGCACGCGGCGGACATCATCGCCATCCGCGACGAGCTGCTCGCCATGAAGCTGGACGACGACGACGCCAAGAACCTGGCGATCCTCGCCGGCAACTGCCGGGTCAACTGCCCGGACTTCACCCTGGCGAGCTGGCAGGCGAAGCGCCTGGAGGAGCTGGGGGTGCGCCGGCGGCTGATCGGCGTCGCCTCGAAGATCGCCGCCGCCGGCTACGAGGAGCCCGACGCGGCCGAGGCCGTGCGCACCGCCCTGGAGGCGCTCGACCAGGCCACGCAGCGCAAGTACCGGCCCGGCGAGACCACCATCGCGGCGACCACCGACACCTTCTACGAGGCCCTGGACAAGGGCGAGACGACCTGGGGGCTGCGCACCGGGCTGCCCCGCCTCGACGAGGCGATGCACGGGCTGCGCCCCGGCGAGCTGACCGTGCTGGCGGCGCGCACCGCCCACGGCAAGAGCGCCCTGGCGATGCAGATCGCCCGGACCGTCTCCGGCACCGGCACGCCCGTCGCCGTGCTGAGCCTGGAGATGGACGCCGACGCCCTGACCGAGCGCCTGCTCGCCGCCGAGGCGCAGCTCGACGTCCGAGCCATCCGCAACGGCGACCGCATCCCCGAGGGGGGCTACCAGCGCCTCATCGACGCCATCGGCGCGCTGCACGGGCTGCCGATCACCTTCGCCGTCGGCACGGCCACCACGCTGCCGGCGGCACGGCAGACGATCAGCCGCTGGGTGGCGACCGGCATGGCCGGGCTCGTCGTCGTCGACTACCTCCAGCTCATCGGCCTGGGCAAGCCCACCAGCAACCGGGCCTACGAGGTCGGCGCCGTGGCGCAGGGGCTGCGCGACCTGGCCCAGGAGCTGCGCGTGCCCATCCTCGCCCTGGCCCAGCTCAATCGCCAGGTCGAGCAGCGCAGCGACCAGCGCCCCGTGCTGGCCGACCTGCGGGAGAGCGGGGGCGTCGAGCAGGCGGCGGACGTCGTCTGGCTGCTGCACCGCCCCTTCCTGTTCACCGGCAGTCCCAACGACCAGGGCATCGCCCACGTCCACCTGGCGAAGAACCGCGCCGGCCCGCTCGCCCACGAGCCCCTGACGTTCGACGCCCCGACCACCACCTTCCGCCCGGCGGAGGAGTGGCACCAGCCCGACGCTTGACGTCTTGCCTAGGATGACCTACACTCTCCCCCAGGAGGAACCGCCCACATGAACTACCGTCGCCGAGGCACCCAGCGCATGGCCCGCGTCCGCCAGGAGACCGCCGACCGGCAGGTCCGCCGGGCCGTCGCCTTGGCCCGCCTGATGGGGCCCACCCACCCCCTGTCCACCGTCGCGCCGGAGCAGCAGGTCAGCGTCGTCAAGCTGCTGCTCGCCATGGGCGACGGGCCCGTCCTCACCGGGCCGAGCGGCGAGCCCCTGGACGGCCAGCACCGAATCGCGGCCGATGGCGACCGTTAGTGTCGTCCGGGGCTGCGGCGTCCGGCAGCCCGGGGGCACCTACCTGGTGACCGACGTCGGCGCCCGGGGCATCCCCCTGGAGGCCCTGGTCGTCGACCCGCCCCGGCCCCTGGCGCCCCCGCTGGCGACCACCGTCGCCCCCCAGGGGATGACCCTGACCCACCCGCCGGCCGGGGCGCCGGCGGGCTCGGCGGCCCACCTGATCGACTGGGTGGGCGTCCGGGACTACCCCAACGTCGCCGACTTCGTCGAGGAGCTGGCCCTCTTCGGCAGCTCGCGGCGGGTGCCGTCCACCTTCAACTTCGCCGCCCTGGGGCCCCGCTCCAAGCACGTCCTGATCCACCCCCGGGCCATCGTGACCAACCCCGAGTGGCCCCTGCGCCACCGGGTGGCCTGGGAGCCGGTGCGCACGTCCAACTACTTCACCCGGGCCCTCCACCGCACCCAGACCGAGGAGTGCCCCTTCCACCCGCCCCACGAGCTGGGTGCCACCGAGATGTGCGCCTCCCTGTGGTGGGAGCTGCTGCTGCCCGGCGCCGTCCGCTTCTCCGACGAGGGCGAGGTCTTCGAGCTGCAGTGCCAGCGGCAGGAGATGGTGCGCCGGCTGATGCCTAGCTTCGGCTACGACGGGTATACCCTGCCCGACGCCGACGAGTGGGTGCCCGAGTGGCAGCTCGGGGCCTTCCTGCAGCTCCCCATCACGCGGATCGAGGTCGTGAACGACCCGGAGGACATGCGGCACGAGCCGGCGCTCGACCGGGCCCGCAAGGCCAGCCTGCCGGTGGAGGTCGTCGACGAATGAGCCCCCGGAAGAAGGCCCCCGTCGTCGAGGCGCCGGCGCCGCAGCTCCCGCTGCTGCCGGAGTCGCCGCCGGCCCTGGGCGAGCTGGTGATGGTCGTCCTCGACCGCCTGCCGCCGGACGCCGAGCTGGCCGGGCCAGCCCCCACGCCGGCGCTGATCGAGTCGATCCGCCGGTGGGGCGTGCTGGAGCCCCTGCTGGTGCGGGCCGTGGGGGGCGGGCTGGACTACCGCAACCCCGCCACGCTGGTCGCCGGGCGCCGCCGGCTCAAGGCCGTGCGCGTCCTGCAAGCCCACTACCGGGCCCAGCTCCAGAAGATCAGCGCCGCCCACCCGGACACCGTCCTCAACGACGACACCGCCCCCGGCTACCGGGCCGTCTACGAGCGCTTCGTCGCCTTCCAGCGGGTGCCGGTGCGGGCCATCAGCGACCCGGAGGGGTCGCTGACCGACAACCGCGACGCCGTGCTGGCGGTGCTGACCAACGCCGTGCGCCACGACAACCCGGTGACCGACTTCATCGCCCTGGCGAAGCTGCTCGACCAGCTCACCCGCCAGGGCCTGACCGAGAAGCAGTGCCTGTCCGAGGCCTCCCTGGCGACCGGCATGCCCACCGGCACCATCAAGCAGCGCCTGCGTCTGCTGGGCCTGTCCGCCGAGCTGCAGGAGGACTTCCTGGCCGGCCGGCTGGGCTACACCGTCGCGCTGCACGCCAGCCGGCTGGGCGTGGACAGTCAAGCCGTCCTGTCTGACTTGCTTGACAAGGGCGAGCCGGCCACCCTGGAGCTGGTCAAGCGGGCCAAGCGGGAGGCGGTGCGCGAGCTGCAGGCCGGGCTGTTCGACGGCCTGCCGGGGCTCGACCCGAGCAACCCGGCGGCGGCGCCGGAGCGCGACGACCTGGAGAGCCGGGCCCGCTTCCTGGCCGAGCAGCTCGCCGACATCAAGATGCCGATCATGCAGGAGGCCGCCGGCGTGCTGCGCGACCTGCTTGCCACCCTGGAGGAGGAGCGCCATGGCAGCGGAGACTGACCCCCGGCTGCAGCAGGAGATGCTGGAGGAGGCCCAGGAGGAGGAGGCCCACCGGGCCATCGACCGGGAGGTCGACTACGAGCGGATCAAGCGCTGGGTGATCCAGCGGGAGGGCAAGGACTACATCCAGTACCAGGGGCTGGTCGACCTGCTGCACCAGAAGAGCGGGGGCGACTTCATGATCACCACCCAGCTCGTGCAGGCGCCGACGGCGGAGAACAAGGACACCGCCATCGTCTCCGCCACCGTCAGCATCGGGCGCCCCGGGGGCCCGGGCGTCGACCGCACCGCCTCCGGCATCGGCGACGCCAACCCCGGTAACGTCACCCGGATGATGGCCGGGGCGATCATCAGAATGGCCGAGACCCGGGCCAAGGGCCGGGCCCTACGGGATCTGCTGAACGTCGGCCTGGTGACGGTCGAGGAGCTAGCGCCGCCGGAGAGCGAGCCGTCGGCGGCGCGCCGCCCGGTACAGAATCAGCAGGCCAGCTCGCGGGACGACCGGCACCCGCTACCGGATAATGGGAACGGCATCGTCCACCCCGGGGCGCAGGACACGATCACCGTGGAGGGCACCGAGTTCACCCGCCAGCAGGTCTGGAAGGCCTACACCCAGCGCATGGCCCAGGCCCGAGAGCACCAGGTGGCCTACCCCAACCCGGTGCTCAACAACGGCGCCCCGCTGAAGGCCCTGGTGGCCGCGACGCAGACCATCAAAGGCAACCTGGCGAAGGCCGGCAAGCTGGTGCCCCAGCCCGCGGCGGCCGAGTGATGGCCTCCACCTTCCGCATGACCGTCACCTGCGACGAGAACCTGACCGACCAGTGCGCGGGGCTGAAGGAGTACACCGGCCCCGACCGCTTCGCCATGGCCCAGGCCCTCGACCAGCACACCCGGGAGTCCGGCTGGCTGCGGGGCTACCGGGACGGGGCCACCTACGACGTCTGCCCGAGCTGCCGCCCCAAGCTGCCACCGTGGGGGCAACCACAACCGAGGAGCGCACCCAATGCCTGAACCGACCATGACGCCGGCGCCGCCCGGCTGGTACTTCTGCCGGATCTTCGAGGGCGACATGCACATCCAGCGCTACCCCGTCGCGGTCTGGAGGACCGACCACGGGGACGGCACCGTGCCCCTGATCGCCAAGCCCGGGCGCCGGGGGCTGATCGCCCCGGGCGACGAGGACTGGGCCGGCTTCGTCGGCCTGTGCCCGCCCGACCGGGAGTACCAGAGCTACTTCACGTCGGAGGATCTGCAGGACGCGGTGAAGCGCCTGTTCGTCTTCCACCACCCCGAGCAGGCCCGGCGCTACGCCGAGTCCACCGTCCGGGAGGTCCACATGCCCGGCGTCGGGGACATCGGCGTCCGCGACGCCAGCCCGCCGGGGCAGCGCGGCGCCGCCGGCTGGACCGACGAGGCCAAGCGCCGCTGGGGCCTGACCGGCCAGGCCCGGCTCGGCGGGAGCTGACCCGCCACCACGACCGCTAGGAGACCGCCCATGGCCCTCGCCGAACCGCCCACGCTCCCATCCGCCGAGCCCCAGCCCGAGCCCCGCCGCCCCGGGGTGCGCACCAAGCAGCGCGTCCTGCCCGCCCGCAGCCTGCACCCGACCGACTACGGCCGCCCCATCCGCCCCCACTGGGTCACCCGCCTGGTGCGGGAGTGGGACAAGCGCAAGCAGGGCGTGCTCCTGGTGAGCCAGCGGGCCGACGACCGCTTCTACACCATGACCGGCAACCACCGGGTGGCCGCGAAGCTCGCCACCGGCGAGACGGACTACGCCTTCGACTGCCTGGTCTACACCGGGCTCACCCTGGCCGAGGAGGCGGCCATCTACCTCTCCCAGGACTCGGAGACCCTGCGCCACACGGTGGCCGACGACTTCCCGGCCATGCTCCTGCGGGGCGACGAGACGGCCGCCGGCGTCGACCGGGTGGTGCGCTCGCTGGACCTGACCGTAGCCCGCTACTCCGGCGACGGCTGGGCCCCCCACCGCGTCCGGGCCGTGGGCGCCCTGCTGAGCACCTACGACACCTGCGGCGAGGCGAACCTGTACGAGGCCCTCAAGCTGGTCCGCGACGTGTGGGGCGACCTGCAGATCAAGCTGGGCGGGCGCACCAAGAAGACCATCTACTCCGAGGCGGTGCTCGCCAGCCTGCCGGCCTTCTTCCGCCTGTACCCCGACGCCGAGCGGGACTGGCTGCGCCACGCCATGGGGCGCGAGGGGCTCTCCGGCTTCGAGGAGCGCTGGATCGGGCACCGCACCGCCTCCAAGAGCCGGCCCCAGGGGGGCGTCGCCATCGTCTACGGCGTGCTCTCCTGGCTGGACATGTACAACTACGGCCGGCGGGAGAAGAACCTGCTGGACGAGACGGTGGCCCGGCGGGCGAGCAAGATGCTCAAGCGCCGGCCGCGCCGGGGGCCCCGGTGACCGCCCCGGCGCTGCCCCTGCCGGGCCCGCGCTTCCCCGGGCGCCCCACCCGCTGCGCCCGGGGCCACCCCCTGACCTGGCTGCTCTCCGGCGGCGAGGACTACGCCGAGGGCGAGGCCCTGGCCGCCTGCGCCTGCTCCCAGCGGGTCGCCAACGGCCGGGTGAAGAACGGCTCGGTGCCCACCCTGTGGCGCTGGGTGCCCAGCTCGCCCCTGTCCCTGCGCCCGGTCTTCGCCAGCCAGAACCGGATGGCCTTCGCCCTGGCCCTGAACCAGTACGAGCGGGGGCGCATCGAGCTGGCCGCCGACCTGGAGGCCGTCGACGCCCAGGCCGAGCGGGTGGCGAAGCTCGCCCGCCAGGCCCAGGACGCCCTGCTGCGCATCAGCCGGCAGCAGGCCGCCTACGCCCAGCGGGACGCCACGCGGGCGGCGACGAGGCAGGCCCAGAAACAGGCCATACCGGGCGAAGGCGGGTTCTGATGGCTGCTGCCCCGCGGAATCGGCCCAGGGCCCGTCCTCGGGCCTCCACGGCTGCCTCAGAGGCCGAGCGCGTGGTCTTCGGCCTGACGACCGAGGACGACCTGCTGGGCTACGTCCGCGGCCTGGCCCACCAGACCGGGCACCTGTTTTATCACCCAACCTTCTCGATCAAGGGGCCCAGCGGCTTTCCCGACGTCGTGTTGGTGAATCAGCGCAGCGGCAAGGTGATCATCGCCGAGCTGAAGCGCGAGGGGCTCTGGCCGACGGTCGACCGCTTCAGCAAGGGCCACTTCCTGCGAGGCCAGACCACCTGGCTCTCCGCCCTGCGCTTCGGCCCGGTGGGCAGCTACCTGTGGTGGCCGAGTGACGCCCGGGACATCGCCGATATCCTCACCGCCGGCCCCCGCCCCGACATGGCCTGCGTCGTGCGGTTGGCCGAGTACCTCGACCGACAGGAGCTGCTCACTTGACCGCACCGTCCCGCCCCCGCCCGCGCCAGCACCCCTACGTCACCACCCACGTCTACGCCGACGGCACCGAGACCGCCTCCACCGTGCGCACCCGGATGACCCCGGAGGGCATGGTCACCACCGTCGACGGCGGCCCGCTCCACGACAGCTCGGAGATCACGTCCGTCGGCGCCTCCCCCGTGGGCCTGCGCCAGCAGCACCACAAGTGGCTCTGGCGCGTCCTCAACGCCGACCGCACCCACGTCGAGTGGTTCACCCGCCTGCACCGCCGGCAGACCCAAGACGCCACCGTGGCTTGACGTCCTGCATAGGCGTGATGTAGAGTCAGTGCAGGAGGCCCACCCCCATGTACGACCAGGACCGCGAGGACGCCGAGTACCACTTCTACGCCAAGTACGACTACCTGCAGGAGGCCTACGGCGCGGAGGCCCGCCAGCTCGACGAGCAGAACGCCAACGAGCGCCAGTGCGGCGGCTGCGGCGAGTACATCTCCGCCCCGGACGTCACCTGCGGCGCACCGGCCTGCGTCGCCGACCACGAGGAGTGGCTGCAGGCCGAGGCGGAGGCGGAGGGCGAGCGCCGGGCCTACGCCGCCGCCGATGCCCAGCTCGGCACCCTCTCCGCCGCCGAGGTCGACTTCGCCCAGCACGGGGGCGGGGAATTGCCGTTCTAATGCCCTGGTCAACTGAGTCGTGGCGGGCCTACATGCGGGCCCGCCACGAGGCCAATCGGACCTACGTTCGAGAGCGCTCTGCTGCCACTGCCTGCGCTTCGTGCGGGAGCACCCCGGTGGAGTGGCACCGAGACGCGCACATCGACCGCCCCCGCCGCCGGATCGGCTACATGGTGGGCCACTACAGTCGGGCCGCCGTTGAGGCCGAGCTGGCCCTCTGCACGCCGTACTGTCGGCGCTGCCACATGGTGGCAGACGGGCGCCTGGAAGCCCTGAGGGAGCGCAACCGTGCCCGCAAACCGTAAGGAAGGACTGAGTTACGACGACGACGAGCTGACCGGGGCCTCCGAGGCGCGAGCCTGGGAGGCCTCGCCGCGCAAGACGCCCTGGCCCAAGACGCCCGACGAGCTGGACGTGCGCTGGGAGCGCGGGGCCCGCGGCTGGCTCAGCGTCCGCGACCCCGTTACGCTGGAGCGCCACGTCATCCCCACCAAGTACGCCGAGGGGTACGCCCGCCCCTCGGGCACCGAACCGGCCACCCAGTGGATGGTGCGCCGGGCCATGGAGAAGCTGCCCCCGAGGAGAAAGCCCGGCCCATGAGCGTCACGAACCGCTTCCCCACCGTGCCCCCCGCCGTGGTGCCCGCCAACGGCGACGACGCCCGCGTCCGCTCCGCCCGCACCCGCCAGTCCACCTTCGAGCGGGGGGTCGCCCTCGCCATCGTCGCCTCGATGCAGGAGCAGATCGTCCGCCTGCAGACCCTCAAGGAGGGCCTGCGCTGGCTCGTCCAGGAGGAGGACATGCAGGACGTCAAGCGCTGGCTGGAGACCCTGCAGGGCGACATCCTGCGCGCCGAGCGGATTCAGGAGCGCGCCGACCATGAGTGACGGCATCGAGGGCGAGCTGCGCGACGCCGGCATCGAGCTGGCCCTCGGCGGCACCCCCGCCGGCTGGCAGGTGGACGCCATCAACGCCGTGCGCTTCGTCGCCGAGCGCCAGAGCTACCTCGACGCCGACGACGTCTGGGAGCAGCTCACGGCGATGGGGGCCCGCACCCCGGCGACCAAGGCGGCGCTGGCCGGGGTGCTGAAGCAGGCCAGCGGCAAGAAGCTGGCCTGGATCGAGGCCACCGACAACTCGACCAAGAGCGACGGCGAGGGCCGGCACAAGTCGCGCATCATGGTCTGGCGCAGCCTGATCCACGGGCGCGCCCAGGCGGAGACCTGGGACGACGTGTTCGCGCCCACCGTGGTGGCACCGGGCCGCCGCGAGAACGACCAGCCGCAGTCGAGGAGGAACCGATGAGCAAGACCCCGCCCCTGGGCAAGCCCTTCTTCGTGACCGTGCGCCGGCGCCACGCCGACGCCGGCTGCCGCGCCCAGAGCGACCAGTGCGTGATCGCCCGGGCGCTGGACGCCGCCTTCCCCGAGTTCGCCGGCTTCTGGCGGGTGGGCATGACCGGCGTCTCCCTGCTCGACCCGGAGGCGCCCGACGCCAGGCTGGGCGACTGGGGCCACGACGCCCAGGTCCACGTCCAGCGCTACGACCACGGCCTGCCCTTCCCGCCCGACCTGCGCGTCCACTTCCGGCCGCAGCTCCGGGGAGGCATCGGGAGCCTGGACTCCGCCGGGTACGCCCTGAGCCAGGTCATGACGGCCGCCCAGCAGAAGTGGGGCAAGATCTACCTGACCAACGGGACGCTCGGCGGGTGAGCGGCCGGGGGCACGACGTCTTCGGGTGGGTGCTGGTGGCCGCCTGGGCCGGGCTGGTCGCGCTCGCCGTCTGGGCCCTGGTCGCCCTGCCCTGGGGCGCCGTCGAGGCGCCGGTCTCCGTCTTCCGCTAGTCGCGCAGCTCGCGCACCGCCGCCCGCGCCGCCCGCTTCCCCGGCTGGGGCGCCCGGGCGGCGGTCAGGGTGGCGACGTTCAGGCCCAGGGCGTAGGCCAGGACGCCCACCGCGACGCAGTGGTACCAGAGGGGCAGCGTGTAGGCCCCGGTCACCAGCTCGCCGGCGAAGAGCAGCATCCAGAAGGCGACGAACAGGATCGCCACGGTCTCCCGGGCGACGAACGCCGCGACGGCCGCCTCCGGCGGCGGCGGGTTGACCTCCGGCGGCGCGGCCAGCTCGTGGGTGTCGTCGGCCATCAGCGCTCGGTGACGACGCGCAGCACCCCCAGCGCAAAGCCGAGGGCGGCGCTCGCCGCCAGCAGCAGCGCTTCTACCGGGAGGCCGCGAGCAGCAGCAGCCCCATCTGGAACAGGACGATCAGCAGCAGCCCCGTGATCAGGACTCGGAGCGACGCCCCCTCCGGGTCCGCCCGCTGGTGGGGGAGGCCCCACAGGCGGTCCAGGATCGCCTGGCCCCACCGGGCCTGCCACAGCCGCAGGCGCGCTCGGAGCTGGCGCAGGCGAGCCCGCGGGCGCCGGAGCCACGGCGGCGGGCCCAAGGGCAGGTGGCCCGGCTGGTGCCCCCAGCGGGTCTGGCGCTGCGGGGGGAAGTCGTACTTCATCGGGTGGGCCTGGTACCGCGCCGGGGGCAGCAGCGGGGGCGGGTAGGGCAACGGGTGGTGCCGGTAGGCCATCGGGCATCTCCTCGCTGGGAGACGCCGATCCCCCCGGCAACGCCTCCGGTTCAGGGTCAGTGCTTGTGCTGGTGGACGTCGGCGGTGTGGCCGAGCTGGTTAGCTCGGGAGGCCTCGGGGCCGACGTGCTCGTGCTTGTGGGCGTGGGTGAGGACGTCGCCGTCGCCGGTGCCGTGGGCGTGGTGGTGGCTGTGGGCGAGGGCGTAGGCGTAGGGCCCGTCGACAGGCCCGACGACGGAGATGGTGCCGTCGAGGGGGACGGGCTCGGGCTGGGCGCGAACGGGCAGCACCCCCCGCTCCCCGGGGTGGGGGAGGTAGCGGATGGACTCGATGATCCACTGGGCGGGGCTGTCGGAGATGTCGCAGTCGAGGACGGCGTAGCAGCGGCCGCTGCGGTCGTAGAGGCGGATGGCGCCGTAGCGGTCGTCCCCGGCGTCGGCAGCGGGGTCGAGGGTGAGTTGGTCGCCGGGGTGGAGGACGATGTTGGGGATGGACTCTCCGATGGCGTTGGCGGTGCCGAGGACGGCGTCGGCGATGGCGGGGGCGTCGGTGTCCTCGTCGCGGTAGGTGTCCTGCTTGAGGTCGCGGTCGCTGTCCATGTCGGCGTGAGTGTAGGGCGCGGCCGCCGGGTCGGGCGCTCCCGAGGCGTCGGCGTCAGGCACCGCTCCGGGTCCGGCGTCGGGCGGTTGCCCTGGGGCGTCGCCCGGCACTGGCCCGGGGGCAGGTTCTGGCCGTAGGCCGTCCCCGGCAGGACGCTCAGGACCAGCCAGCAGAAGGCGATCCCAAGCAGCAGCCAGGCCAGCAGGATCAGCGTCGGCCACAGCTCCCGCTTCCACATCCAGGGCCTCGACCGCCTCCCGCCGATTGGGGAACGCCCCCAGCGCCGCCCCGGTGGGCCCCTTGGCCTGCCAGTGCCGGTAGTCGACCCGGTGGACCCAGCCGAGCCACGCCCCGTCCCGGTACACCTTCCAGTGGCCCCCGGCCCCGCCCGGCGCCGCCTCCAGGCGCAGCGGCCTCACCCCGTCACGCCCCCCAGATTCTGGAGCAGCAGGCCCAGGGCGACGAAGGCCACGGCCAGGCTCAGCAGATTGGCCGGGGGCGGGTTGGGCGGGTTGTAGAAGGCGGCCAGGGTCGCCAGGATCGCCGCGACGGCGAAGCAGATCACCACGATGACGCCCATCACTTCTTCTCCTCTTCCACCCGCACGTCGGTCGTCGCGGCGACGTCAACCGCGGTGAGCGTGATGGCGAGCCAGCTCAGCCCCAGGATGAACTGGGGCTCCCCCTTGGCGAAGGTCAGCGCCGAGACCGGCCACCCGATGAGGGTGACCACGATCAGCGCGAACGCCGCCCGCCGGCGCCACTTGGGGCTCACCGCGCCCCGTGCCTCTTCTCCCAGTCCCGCTGGGCCTCCCACTGGCGGGCGTGGCGGCGGCGCTCCTCCTGCTCAGCCTCCAGGTGGCTGACGTTGATCACGGCGCCGAGCAGCCCGACGCAGATCACGGCGAAGCAGACCCCCGCCGCGACCAGCACCCAGAACACCACGCCCGGGACGTTCATCCCGTCCAGCTCATGGTGCCGTCGTTCTTGTAGACCAGGATGCGGTAGTCGAACTCCGCCCAGACCCCCTGGTTGGGGTCGCCCCACTTCCGCTCGTCGGTGCGGGGGCGACCCGGGTAGACGTTCGCCCGCATGGCCGCCACCCAGGTCTTCGCCAGCCCGCCGTCCGGGTTGAAGGGGATGACGTCCTCGGGCCGGCGCCCGGCGTTCGTCCACTCGTAGAGCTGGGCCAGCACGTAGTTCGTCAGCTCCCAGTCGTTCATCGCCTTAATGACCTCCGCCGGCGGGGGCTGGTTGCCCTCCGCGTAGACCAGCGCCGTGGCGGCGCTCCACCACGACCAGGGGTTGTGGTAGGCGGCCTCCACCTGGCCCATCGACCAGCCGTAGGGCCACTGCCAGTAGCCCGTCGCCGGCGGCCCCTTCGCCAGCTCCGTGTGCGCGTGGGCGCAGTCCCAGCCGCCGGAGCGCCCGCAGGTGCCGATTGCTTGACCGGGGTCAAGATGCTGGCCGGTGACGACGTCCACCCGCAGCAGGTGGTCCGTGTGCCAGAAGGTGGGCCCGGGGCAGCAGGGGTCGTCCAGCTCGACCCAGACGTGATTCCCCTCCCCCGAGGCGGCGTAGAGGATCGAACGCACGTCCCCGGCCAGGGGCGCGACAACCTGGGCCCCCTCGTCGGCGTTGCAGCCCGACCCGGAGTTGAGGTCCAGGCCGGGGTGGTACGTCGCCCCGCCGTCGGTCAGGCTGAGCCAGCCGTAGCCCCCCATCAAGACGTTGTTGGGGTCGAGGCCCTGCAGGGGGGCGAACAGGCGCTGGTTGACGGTGACGAAGCCCGAGCCCCCGCCGCCCTGGCGGGGCGTGCGGGCGGGCGGGCCGGCGGGGCGCAGGGGCTGGTCCAGGTGCCTGGGCGGCGGGACGTGCCCGCGGCGCCCGGTGCGCTCATCCTTCACCGGCACGGGTGGCCTCCAGCTCGGGGACGGGCTCGGCGACGCTGGCGAGGAAGGCCTCGATCCGGCGCCGCTTCTCGGGGTTGCTGTGGCCGTCCCAGCCCCGGCGGTACTCGGGCTGGTGCCAGCTCACCTGGCCGGTGGGCAGGTCGATGAAGGCCACCGGCCAGCTCGGCTCGTTGGGGTCGGTGCGCACCCCGGCGGGGTAGCCGGCCATGAGGGCCTGACTCACCGCCTGCCAGACCAGGGGCTCGCGCAGCGCGTAGTTGGCGTCGTTCGCCAGGATCAGCGCCAGGGTCTCCGCCAGCCGCACCGCCCACTCTCCCGTCCCCGGTCCGATCACCCGGCTGTCGCTCACGGCACGGGCGCTTCCAGGGCCGCCACCCGGGCGTCCAGGGCGGTGACCTGGGCCTGCAGGTCGGTCACGGTGGCGACCAGGGCGTCGAACTCGGCCTGGGGCACGCCCGGCTCGCCCGAGCCGGCGGCCTCCAGCGCCGCCACTCGGGCCTCCAGCTCGGCGAGCGAGTCCTGGCCGCCGGACTGGGCCATGAGCAGCACGCCCCCGGTGGCCTCGGTCAGCCAGCGGATGGCGTCGGAGCACTCCTGGACCGTGTGCCCGTTCCAGAGGGCGCGCCCCCCGGCCATGGGGACGACCGGGGGCCCGGGGAACGACGGCGTAGCCATGCTGGTCTCCTCGCTCTAGCTCGTGGGGCGGACGGCCTCGGCGAGGCCCATCGGGGTCGTGGTCTTGGGCTGGTTGTTCTCCACCACCAGGGCGTCCAGCAGCGCCGCCTTGCGCTTGCTGCTGGGCGTCGTGCCGGCGGCCTTCAGGGCGTCCCACAGGGCGCTGGGGCTGGTGGACTTGGGCTCTGGCATCTCAGGCCTCCCGGGGTCGCACGAGCAGCGCGACGGGCAGCACCAGGGAGTAGGGGCCGGTGTCTCCCTTGCCCTGCAGGAAGGCGTACAGGATGTCCTGCGTGCGCCGGTCCTCCTGCAGCAGGCGCTGCAGCATGCCGACGACGGCGGCCGGGAGCTGGAGCGTCCCCTCGGGGAGCTGCAGCTCGGGCGCGGCCGGCGCCGGCGGCGAGCTGGGTGCGACGCCGTTGGTCGCGGCGGACGGGGTCTCGACGGTCTCGCTCATGCGTTCACGGCCTCCTCGGGCGTCTCCTGGGTCTCCAGCACCGTAGCAGGCAGCGTGGGCTTCAGGGTCTGCCGCCAGGTGCCCATCAGGTGGTAGTGGCCGTTGGCCCCGGGCCCCATCTGCCCGATCAGGGAGGCCACCTGGGCCTCCAGGGTGACCACCCGGGCCACCAGGGCGTCGTAGGTGGCCTTGGTCGGGGCGTCGCTGAAAAAGCCGTTGGCTAGCCACTGCAGGGTCTGGTTGGCGTTGAGGGACAGGGCGACGGCCTTGCTGGCGACGGTAAGGGACGTACTCAGCGTGCCAACCATGGCGTAAAAACCGCTCCAGCGATTGCTCGGCCCCCCGAGGTTGGCGGCGTTGTCGTTATAGGGGGAGAACATCCCCCCCGCATTCGGCTGCACGTATACATCCGAACCGAGCGCCATCCGCTCCACACCTACCCCGACGATGCGGAAATACTGTGCCCCCGAAGACAAGTGTTGAACCCCTGCGTTTGGGGTAAGGGTGAGCGCAACGGAAGCGCCAGAGTTGATCGCTAACGCCCCGCTCAGTGCGCCTCCGGTCAACTGCAAATACCGGGCGTCCGTCTGGGCCTTCGTGTAGTAGCCGGAGAGGTCGGGCGGGGGCGGGGCGTAGCCGATGGGCAGGTACAGCAGGTCGCCCTCGGCCTGGGTCAGGAAGGCCGTATCCGCCTGGACCTTGGTGTAGTAGTTGGCGAGCGAGGCGTCGATCATCGCCTGCACCGCCGGCACCCGGGTGTACTGAGTGTGCGGGTTCCCGGCCGGGTTGACGTGGTCGGTGCCCCACTGGGTGCGCAGGTAGTCGATCACGCCCCCGGTGACGGCGTCCGTGTGCGTGTGGGGGGACAGGCCCGAGCTGGCCCCCCAGCGCTCGTCCCCCTCCTCGAAGGTGACGTAAACGGGGTGGGGGTTGCTCTTCGCCTCGTGGGCGGCGATGCCGTTGTCGACCAGGAGCTGAGCGCCCTCGGGGGTGATCCCGATCACGTTGCCGGTCGCCAGCTCGTAGATGGCGTCCCACATGGCCGCCGGGCGCACGCTGGCGGCGCCGGGACGGGAGTAGACGCCGGGATCTCGGCTAGGGAACGGGGGGCCGCTCATGCCGCCGCCGCCATCTTCGCCTCAAGCTCGGCGATGCGCCCCAGGGCGTTCTGGAGGGCGCAGGCCACCACGGCCAGGTCGCTCCCGGGGGAGGCGTACTTGCGGTCGGGCAGCCCGAACAGGTCGCTCACCTTGTGGTCGGCGCTGCCCAGGACGTAGCCCTTCTGGTGCCGGTGGGGCAGCACCCGCGCCCGGTCGGCCATGATGGCCTTGGTCTGCTCCTGGCGCTGCTCGCGGGTCATGCCCGCGTCCTCGCCCGCCATCGGCAGCCGGGTGTCGGCGTCCGCGCCCCGGGTGCTGGGGAGGTCGGGGCCGTCCAGCAGGGCCTTGAAGTCCGGCTCGGGAAGCTCGGCCAGGCTGTAGCTCCACCACTGGGTGTCCAGCACGGCCGCGGCGCACGCCTCGGGGTCGAGGGCGGCGATGTCCGACTTCACGTCCACCGTCGAGGGGTTGAGCGTGCCGTAGTAGGAGTAGATCCCGTTCCACTGGCGCGACGGGTTGCCGCAGTTGACGAAGTTGGTGGTATTGGGGCCGACCAACTGTGACGCAACGTCGAACAGGCAGTAGCTGGGGGAGAACCACGTCGGGTAGTTGTCGCCTGAGGCCCGGAAGTATGTCCCCGCCCCGATGTTGGGCATATAGAGGGGGTAGGTGCCCCCGGCGATGATGGACCAGTTGTTGACAATCGCGTTGAAGGTCGTGGTGTTGATGCTGGCGTCGAGCGTCTGGACGACGGCCCCGGTCAGGTAGCTGTACAACTGCCAGTAGCGGACGCCCGAGAAGATGGCGACCTTGGACGCGCCCTGGTACTGCCAGATGAGGTTGGCGTTGCCCTGCTGGGTGTTGAGGCCGAAGGTCGTCTCGGCCCCGGTCGAGCCGTTCTGGTAGACCGAGTTGCTGCTGATCTGTACCCCAGTGGTGCCGAAGCCGTAGTCCCGCCCGATCATGATCGAGGTCGGGCTGTGGACGTACTCGATCAGCCCCTGCTGCCTCGCGCCCCCGGCGTGGGCGTAGACCCCCACCACGTTGATCGGGGGCACGGAGGTCGTGTTGTAGTAGCACTCCACCCGGCCGTCGCCCTTGAGGACCAGCCCGCCCTTCTGCCCGACCGCGTCCCGGCCGACGATCTGGAGGGCGAGGCTGGTGTTGACCTGATCGAGGGTGCCGCTCCCGTTCCCGTCCACCGAGAAGCGGGACGTGAAGGTCTGCGTCGCGCCCGCGACCACGGCCGGGGCGAAGAGCACGCTGAAGACGCCCGAGGCCAGGCTCACGTCAACAGCGGGGGACGCGGTGGCGAGCAGGGCCACGTTGTTCGTCCCGTCGTAAAAGGAGTTGGCCCGCATCCCCGAGGAGTTACTGGTCAGGCCCCCGTAGACGGACAGGATGCCGGGCTGCACCAGGCCCCACTGGGTGGGCCAGGCGGACGGGACGCGCCCCACCCCCACCCGCCCCACGGCGTCGATGGTGATCCGGTTGACGTAGCTCTGGTCGGCGTCCGCCGCCGCGGTGGGGGCGGTGTCGTAGGTGAGGACACCCGCCTCCATGCGGAACAGCGCCCCCAGCCCGGCGACGATGGCCTTGCGCGTCGTGCCGTTGTGGTAGGTGTTCGAACCCAGGTCGAGGCGGGTGGGGGCGCTGCTGTCGGAGGCCAGGACGGCCGCCGCGCCCACCTGGACGGCGCGGGTGGTCGCGCCCCAGGCGACGGGGTTGCCCCCCACCCCCAGGTGGTTATCCAGGCGCAGCTTGCCCGCCGCCGTGCGCTTGAGGGAGATGTCCGGGGCCCCGGTCGGCGCGGGGCCCCACCACAGGGTGTCCCGCACCACCGGGTCGATCAGGTCGGGGCTGACCAGGTCGACCCCGCCCCCGGTGAGGGCCAGGCTGATCTGGGCGCCGACGTAGGTCTCGCGCACCACGAGGCCGGTGCCGGTGTCGCCGGAGACGATGGCCGCCCCGTCCAGGGGGCCCGCGCCGGCGGCGTCCAGGTGCGTGTGCTGGGCGTTCGTCCACCCCGTGATGGTGGGGTTGGTGATCACCGGCGCGACGAGGGTCTTGTTGGTCAGCGTCGCCCCGCCGTCGGCGGTGATGCTGTGGTCGAGGATGTCCATGTTGCCGTTGAGCACCTGGATGTCCGCGGCCTCGTCGTACTGGGGCTTCGCCAGGCCCAGGATGGGCGTGGTCTCGATGACCAGCGGGGTGACCGCCGGCGGCGCCGCCAGGGGGAGCGAGGCCATGCCGGCGGCGATGGCCTCGGTGATGGCGGCGATGACCTCGGGGGACAGCTCTCCGGCCACGTCCTTCTCCTTCGCTACCCGAGCTGCAGGACTTGCCGCCAGGTGATCGTCTTGAGGTCGTTCCAGAGGTAGAGCTTCACGCTCTGCCAGGTGCCCTGGTCGCGGATCTGCTGCTCGACGGCGACCACGTCGACCAGCAGGGGGATCTGCCCGCCGTAGCCGGCCTCGCCCCCGCTGGCGGCCCGCAGGGCGATGCCGTCGACGGGGATCGACACGTCGTAGCCCAGGCCCCAGGGGTCGAGCAGGGTGAGCTGGCCCGAGGCGCCGGCCATGGTGCGCAGCAGCTTGAGGGCCTGGTCGGGCGCCAGGGGGTCGCCGTAGCCCTGGGCCCCGCCCACGTTGTAGGCCCCGGCGCTGACGTCCAGGGTCATCTCGTGGCGCCAGACCGGGGTGGGGCGCAGGTCGTACTCGACGGTGACCGAGTAGACCTGCGGGCTGGTGGTGTCGTCGAGGGTGGTCAGGCGCAGGGCGATGTCGAAGCCCCGCCCGTAGAGGGGCGGGTTGAGGCGCTCCCGGGTGCCCACCCCGGAGCGCTGCAGGCTGCCCTCGGCGTAGCCGTAGGGAGTCACCACGGTGGGGAGCTGGACGTCCAGCTTCCAGCGCAGGCGCAGCCCCTGGGCCGCCGTGAGGGTCACCCCGTCGAGCTTGCGCTCCAGGGGCGCCGTCAGGGGCGTCAGGCTGTACCAGGCCTTGTTGATGGCCGGGAAGCGGGCCACGAGCTGGGAGTAGTAGAGCGTGCCGGCGGCGGCGTAGCGGTAGAGCGGGTCGACCCGGGGGTCGCGCCCCTGGCCCGGCAGGCGGTACCAGGCCAGGTCGAAGGCCTCGGCCGCGTTGGGGGGCTCCAGCGTGCCGGGCTGGGCCCGGCGGTCGACCAGCAGGCGGGGCGGGCGGGCGTCGGCGGCCTCCCCGGCGACGGCCCCCGGCTTGCAGACGGCCAGGCACCGGCAGCGCTGCCTGTCGAGCTGCTGCGACCAGGGGTACCAGGCGATGTCCTGCACCCCGCCCCCGCCGGTCTCCACGTTGGCCTTGTAGACCCAGCTCGGGCCGTCGGGGCTCTCTCTGAAGCTGTAAAGGTTGTAGGCGTCCCCGTCGACGGCGGTCATGGGGCCCTTGGGCGCCCGGGGGGCCAGGGCCGAGGTCTCCGTCTCCGAGGGGCCCACCTTCTGCAGCCCCCAGCCGGGGCCCACCGCGTAGAGCCCGTTGCTGGTGGGCACCCACAGGATGCCCCGCCAGACGGTGATGCCCAGGTGGTAGATGCGCACCCCGCGCCACTCGGGGAACAGCTCCTCCTCCATGCTCCGGCGGTCGCTGTTGAGCAGGAACAGCCCCTCCCGGTCCTTCACCACCAGCACCCGGCCGTTGAAGACGACCAGCCGGCTGATCGGCACCGCCGTGTCGCCGATGGGGTCGACCACGTTGTAGAGCGTCGGCTGGGGCCCGCCGTCGTCGAAGACGGCCAGCATGGCGTCGCCCTGGCGCGGGCTGCGGGTGGCGATGACGACCTCGCCGTCGACCTCCACCAGGCTCTGGATGGCGCCCCCGGTGATCCCGCCGGCGGCGCCGACCGGGTTCCACGTCCCGCCCCCGTCGACGGAGAAGCGGGCCGGCGTGGCGTAGCCGCAGGGCTGGTAGAAGTGGTCGACGAGCTGGGCCCCCCGGTAGGCCACGATGGGGCCGCTGCCGGCGACGCCGACGCCCAGGTCGCCCCACGAGCCGGTGGCGGCGCCGTCGAAGCGGTAGACGTTGCGCCCCATGGTCAGGTAGGCCGCGGCCTGGGCCTCCCACAGCACCCCCACCAGCCCGGCCGCCGGGGGCACGCCCCCTATCGGGGGCGTCTCCATCCGGCCGCTCAGGATGACCGGCCCGCCCGGGGTCAGGCTGGGGTCGCAGCCCTCCCCGGGCGCGTCGCCGGCCCGGTCGTAGCGCTTGAGGTCGCCCTCCAGGGCCTGCTGGGCCAGCCCGCCCCCGCCGGACAGGTCGCGCAGGGAGTAGGGCAGGCGCCCGTCCGGGCTCACCTGGGCCTCGCCCATGTCCCCCTGCGACACCTGGGCGGGGTAGAACGGGGCGGGGCGCTGCCGGTACATCGGGGCGCCCTTGTTGTCAATCGCCAGGCGGTACCACAGCTCGTTGAGGCGCACGCCCCCCGGCTGGGAGAGCATGCCCCCGACGTTGCCGGCGGCGTACCCGTTGCTGCCGTCGCTCACGTCTTGCTCAACTACTCAGGGATTGCTCAGTCGGGGTTCCACCCGAGGATCACCGTGCCGGTGCCGGTGAGCGTCAGGTGCAGCCCGTGCATGAAGGGCAGGGAGACCGGCACCTTGGGCCAGTCGTCGGCGCCGGCGGCGGGGATCGCCAGGGCCAGGACGACCGGGCCGGTGTCGGCGGTGCCGTCGCGCAGGACGCAGCTCGCGGCCGCCGCGCCCACCAGGCGGGCGGCGTAGAGGCGCCCCGGGCGGCTGACCGCCGCGCCGGTGGCGACGACCGTCAGCCAGCGCAGGGCCCGGGTGACGGTGGTGGTGCCCCCGAAGTCGCTCACGGGTTGCTCCAGCTCACCGTCGCCGCCGGGTACCAGTCGTCCTTGTAGCCGACCTCCCAGCTCATCTCCTTGGGGCCCCACTCCTCGCAGGCCTGGGCGTACTGCCGGGCGCAGCGCTCCAGGTTCTGCAGCCACAGGGCGCGGGGCTGGCCGGTCAGGTTGCTCACCTTCTGCTGCAGGGAGCGCCAGACCGTGCCCAGCACGAAGAGGCGCACGGGGGGCGCGATGGCCGCCTCGACGGCGGGGTCTTGCCCGGCGGCCCACAGCACGCTGTGCAGGTCGGTGTAGGGCGTGCCCGTCTCGTAGGCGAACGGGGGCCGGGCCCGGAACAGGAGCGTCTGGTGCTGGCTGATGGGCTTGGAGAGGACGGCGTACAGGTCGCCGGCCACGTTCTCCGGGTTGACGTGGTACCAGCGCAGCGAACGCGCCTCGGGGCTGGTGTAGGCGGTGTCCTTGGGGCCCACCAGGATCTCCTGCAGCCAGCCGGCCCGCTT
>Ga0070674_100000297_pt1 | contig 24386 bp, 15 predicted proteins | sample KBSM33metaG_FD_65344 | JGI IMG/M metagenome (GOLD analysis project Ga0070674, IMG submission 65344) | Miscanthus rhizosphere microbial communities from Kellogg Biological Station, Michigan, USA - KBS M3-3 metaG | ecosystem: Host-associated > Plants > Roots > Rhizosphere > Soil ... | reverse complement strand
CTCGACGCTATGCGTGAAATGAGCGCCGACCCGGGTGGCGAGCTTCTGGTGGTAGTCGTAGTCGCCAAATGTGCCGTACAACCCGAACTCGCCAGTCCTCGGCAGCCACTGGACTGAGGTGCTCACGGTGTTCAGTCCGTTATCGAGCTGTGCCGCGCTGACGCCAAGCGTGCTCAGGTTGTTGCCGACCATCACAAAGTACTTCACGTTCGCCGCGATCTCGCCTTTCAGCCAGGCTCCTGACGTGTATGAGCCCCTGAAGAATTCATCGGCGATCAGGCGATTGTCCACACCCAGCCAGTACGGAAATTGTCCCTCGGTGCTGCGCGTGGACGGCAGCGACGTGATGCCGGCTCCGGCCGTGACAAACCGATTGAACGTCCAGCTCAAGTTTCCGGCGCCGACGACCTGCGCGGGGTCGCCTTGCGACGCATTCGACGACCAGACGTAAAGGTAGTAGCGGAAACGCGGATCGAGAAACCATCCCGAGAACGGCGCGAAGAATTTCTGGAGCTGAATATCCTGACGCTGCTGCACCGTTTTGGTGTTGCCGAATGCGTCGACGTAGGTCGGGTCAAGGTTGCGCTGATTGAGGTAGCGCGCGTAGCTGAATAGCCGGAAGTAGACTTGCCCTTGCTCACCGTTGAACAGCAGAAATCCGGCGTTCGGCACATGTGAGGGCGCGGTTTGTTTGACTTCGGTGACCTGCGTCGGCACTTGCGCCACTCGACCAAGCAGGAACACGCCACTGCAGCCGTCCGCAACCCATATGCCGTTGGCATCGAAGCCCCACGAATCGCCGAACAGGCAGGGAGCCGCGCCCCTCGATCTTACAAGCGCAACGCCGCCCGATGTATCGGCGGTGCACTGAATACGCTCGCCAATCCGGGAAGTGCAGGTCATGACGTCCGCCGCCTGGCTGCCCGGTGGTTGAGCTGGCTGTCCTGCTGCCGACTGTGGATCCTGCGGAGGGGACGCGCTCTGGGCCGCCGCCGTCGAGGGCAGGGCCAGCACCAACATCAAGATGAGTAAGGCGAACAGGGGATAACGTAGCGGCATGTTCGACAGCTCCAGGCTCTTAACGGAGAGAAGTCCCAATTGATAATCAGTCGAAGATCGAGGAAGTCGTCACCGCCCACCTGTTCGTCCTGATCGATGAAAGCCGAGCGGAACCGCAGCCAAAGGTTCTTCGCCGGTCCTTCCGCGATCCGATAGTCCACCGTCAGGTCGTACTCGTTCTCGTGGGGCGTCGCGACCGGTCCTGTGTCCGGTGTGTTGCCGGTGGCGATGTTCCCGAACAAGCTCAAGTCGCCGGATCCAACGCGGCCGAAGGTGTGGTTGCCACCGAGCATCCAGGCGTTCTCCCCCGCACGATCGAAGTCTTCGACGATGAGCGAGAGATAGTTGGATGGATTGCCATAGTGTTTCTGGATCCCCTTCTCGTCGCGGGTCGTGCTGGCGGCAAGACGCAGTGTCGTGTTGCCCCAGGAGTATTCGGCCTTGCCGGAGAGGAGGCCCGTCGTGAACGGTCCGATCAACTCCTCACCGACACTGCGTTGGTCTGTGTACTGCACGAAGGCCTTCCACGATCGGTTGTTCGCGAGCGCGAACGTGCGTTCGAATTTCGCAAAGAGCGTGTTGAACACATCTGGTGTCAGTTGGTTGATGGCCGCAACCTCGGCACCGCCGGAGACGTAGCGCGCTCCCGCCATGCCGACACCGGCATTGCCGTTCTCGACGCCGGCGGCCTCGGACATGGGAATGAACTCGTCGGAGCTTTTGAGCTTGATCCTGTTGACGTAGGCGACGATGTAACCGAAGCCCGTGGGTGAGGTATTCCCGAGTGAGACCACCTCGAAGGTATTCGGCACCATTCGCAGATCGTGGCTGCCGAGGTACGGAAGCTCGAACAGTTGCCGGCCGCCGTGCACGACAGTGCGGTCGGTCACGCCTGTGCCAGCACCGGTGCCGCGAGCATGCAGATCATTATCGTTGTAGCGGCAACCAGACGGATACGCTCCATTCAGGTGGTTAGTTCCTAGCGGATGGCATTGGCAGGGGGGTCCCGTATAGCGCAACGGCATTCGGTTTGCGACGAACCGAAACTCGTCGTGCCAGCAATCATAGTCTAGCGGAGAATTTGGAGGCGCCGCCCGGATTTGGACCGGGGATGGAGGCTTCTGCAGCTCTACTTCAGTTGGTCGCAGATCTTCGGCAACTACGAGAATCCCTCCGAGGTCCGCGCCAGCGAGAACTGGTACTTCATGAAGGACCGCGGGCTACGTGTGAACGCCGAGTTCATCCACGTGAACAAGAGCCCCGTGGGCTACACCGCGTACCCGCTCCCGGTCGGCGGCAACGGCAACGTGATCCACCTCAATTTCGAGATGAACTTCTAACGAGGACGACCACGTAGCCCACAGCCGCGCGGCAGCCCTTCAAAACGAGAAACGTGCCCCGATTCTGACTTGAAGCGGCGTCTGAAACTGCGGCAACGCGTTGGTCGAGACCCTTGAGACCGGCGCGCCGAAATCAGGATTCGGTACACGAAACGTCAGCTCGGTCCAGGTGTCGTAAGAGAGGGTCCGCTGCTCGTTGAAGACGTTGAAGACATCGGCGATCAGCGTCAGATCTCTTGTCCCGGCCAGCTTCAGGTTGTAGGACGCCTGCAGGTCCACCTGACTCTCGAAGGGCGTGCGCGTCTTGAATCCGTCGATCGTCTGGATGCCCGAAGCGCGCGGCGCCAGTGGAATCTCGCCACCGCTCGTGTAATTCGGGTTGGCCGCCAGCGGCGTGAGCGGTTTTCCAGAAATCAGGTTGAGGCCCAGGCCTACGCTCAGACCGCTGTTCCACGAGTAGGTTCCGAATGACTTGAACTGGTGAGGACGGTCGAGCGGAAGCACGCCGTCGGCACCCAGGAATTGGATGTCGCCCTTGTAGCCGTACGCCGGGCCACCGATCGCCGCGTAACTCGGGTCGTTGGTCGGGAAGTCGTAGAGCGACGTCCAGGCCGGATCCGACTGCCCATTGTCGTCGCGGTAGAAGCCATCGTAGTTGCCGCGCAGCCGCGACCAGCGGTACGACGCCAGGGCGGACCAGTTCCGGGACAGCCGACGGTTCAATGTGACTTCCACCGCGTGGTAGGTGTGCAGCGGATCGTCGAACGCCGCGCCGAGGTACTGCGCATCGCTCCGGATCGGACTGTGCGAGCTCGGATTCGCGAGCGTGGTCGTGACACTGAGCCCGGGGTGAGTCTCGAAGTACACCATCGGAGTGTCGCCAATGTCCTCGAGGATACGGCCGATGCCGCGGTGGACGTATCGAATCCCCAGCGAGGTATTGGCCATCACTTCACGCTCGACCCCGATACCGAATTCGTCGATGAAGGACATCTTCGCGTCGGAATCGATGGCACCTGCTGTGGGGTTCTGCAGCAGGAGGTGATTGGTGACTCCACCGGCGAGAACGCCGGCCGGGATCGGACGGGTCAACTCGGCGTCGAAGTAGTCCCCGCGGCTCAGTGCATCGTCGGCCGACAGGTGGCGAGCTGCGACGTCGTTCGGGATGCGGGAATAGAAGCGCCCCCAGCTTCCGTAGATCTTGGTCTTGCCGTCACCAGCAGGATCGTAGGTGGCGCCGATGCGCGGGGCCCAATTGTTCTTGAGCGCGAAGCCGTTGACCTGCGCACCGTCCAGCGTCTCCTGCTCGTACCTGAGGCCGGGGTTGATGGTCAGCCGGTCGCCCGCCTTCCATGTGTCCTGCACGAACACGTTCAAATACCTCTGTGCTGTGTCGCGTCCGCTGTTGAAGTTGGCACGTATGACTCGGTAAATTCTCCCGAAGGCAGGATCCGGCAGAATCGAAATCTGGGCGCCGGTTGCCGTGGTCCGGCCGTCGGGCGCGACAAACGTCGGGCCCGTGCGCTGGTTGAGATTGGTGTAGGCGACGTCATCGTAGGCGAGGCCGTACCTGATCTCATGGTCGGCGACGACATTGGTCGATTTGATCGACCACTGGTTGTTGACGCTGCGGTTGCCCGCCTCGTAGAAGCCCACGCCGCCGGAGATTTGCAGAGGAGAAACCGTCAGGTCGGCCACGCGCCACTCGTCGACCGAAGGAAGCTCGCTGATCGAGTTCAGCGCACGCGCGTACGCCCCTTCCAGAAGCCAGTGTGCCCCCAGGATGCCGTCGTAGCGCGCCGTTTGGTTGTGTCCGCCGAAGTCGATTTCGCTGAACGACGACGTGGTCGGCAGGATCAACGACGAGGGGCGCTGCGGCCCCAGCGGACCATGCGACGGATCCCCGAAAAACGAAGCGTCCACGCGATGCGCACCCGTGAGTTGCCACGTGCCCTTCACCGAGTACGACACATTCCGCCGCTGGCGATCGTAGCCATCCTCGTTGAAGAGAGCCGCCCCCGCCGGTGGCTGCAAGGTTTGCGTTTCCCACTGGGCATCAACGGCACTGAAGAAGAAGAGACGGTTCCGGATGATCGGTCCCCCGCCCTCCACGCCGGAATCATGGAGCTGAGACGACAGCGTCTGCACCGTACCGTTGACCGATTGGTACTGCTTCCACGTGCCCTCGAGGCTCGACGGCCGGGTGTAGCCAAATACGGAACCTCGAAGGGCGTTCGTGCCGCTCTTCGTGATGACGTTCACCACCCCGCCCGTGGACTGGCCGAACTCGGCTTCGTAGCCGCCGCTCTTCACCTGGACTTCCTTGAAGAAGTCGAACGGTATCGCGTTGCCGAGCGAGCCGAAAACGATCGAGTACGAGCCGAGCGCGCCGTACCCTTGATTGGTGATGTTCACGCCATCGACGACGTATTGATTGTCCAGTCCGCTGGCGCCGCCAATCGACGGGTTCTGCCGTCCGACGGATCCGGAGTTGCCCACGCCCGGCGCCATGTAACTGACGTCGGTGATACGCCGTCCAACGGGCAGGGTTCGCACGAAGTCGCTGTCGATGACGCCGCCGGTTGTGGTGCTCCTTGGATCGACCGCGGAGACTACGCCGGCCACGATGACCGTCTCGGATATCTCCCCGACCTCCAGCTGGAGCTCGATGTCTACCGTCTGCCCCAGGGAGACGTCGATATCGTTCTTCTGGATGACCTTGAAGCCCTGCAGCTCCGCGCGTAGTCGATAGGGCCCGGGCGTCAAGAGCGGTACCGTAAAGCGGCCGTCAGTCTCCGTAATGACTGCCTTCTCCCCTTGCGGCCCCGTTGCCGTCACGATCGCGCCCGGCACAGGCAGCGACTGCGCGTCGACGATGCGCCCCTCGATTCGTCCGGTAGTTTCCTGGGCCTGAAGCGAGCTGATGCTCAGCAGGCCGATTCCGAGTGTGAGCACGACATGTCGGAGTTGCATGGCCGGTGTTCCTCCCGTCTCCGTGAGTCGTCGGGCCAGATGCCCTCGATAGTTGCTTAAACGAAAGCGACAGCCGAGTCGAACGCGAAGCGGTTCACACGACCTCGAGCACGACCATCGCGATAGGTGTGGCGTTTTGACGAAAAATTTGGTTGGCTCGGGTGTTCTCTGATGCCAGTGTGTATCGTCGTTTCTGGTTATCGTGAGGGATCGAACGGAGGGTTTGTGCGGCGCATGACGCTGGGTCTCGTTCTCATTGCCGTAATCGGTCTGCCTGGACTCGGTCTCGCGCAGTGGGTGCGTTATCCGACGCCTGACGTACCGAAGAAAGCCGACGGAACCAGCAATCTCACCGCGCCTGCGCCGCGACTGGCGGATGGCAAGCCGGACCTCTCGGGCCTCTGGCATGTCGCACTGCGCAATCCTTGCAACGCGGCGCTGAACCGGTTCAGCGGCTGCACTGAAATTGGCGGCTCGCCGCTGGCGCGCAATATCGGCGCACAACTCTCTGGCGGCCTGCCGTTTCAACCGTGGGCGGCTGAGATCGCCAGGCAGCGAGCAGCGGACGACAGCCGTGACGATCCTCACGTGCGGTGCCTGCCCGACAATCCTCCGCGTCACTGGGGACTGCCACACCTCAACAAGCTCGTGCACACGCCAAAGCTGCTGGTGGTGTTGTACGAAGTAAATGCCATGTACCGGCAGATCTTCATCGACGGCCGGCCGCTGCCGGAAGATCCCACACCCGGTTGGAATGGTTACTCCACCGCACGCTGGGAAGGCGATACGCTCGTCGTCCAGACCGCGGGCTTTCGCGACAACCTCTGGATCGATCTGGGCGGCAGCCCAATGAGCGATGCCGCGAAGATGACAGAGCGGATTCGGCGGCCGAGCTACGGCACGCTCGAGATCGAAATCACGGTAGATGATCCCAAGGTGTACACGCGGCCGTGGACCGTCAGGATGGATCAGAGCATTGAGCTCGATACGGACTTGATCGACGAGTTCTGCCTGGAGAATGAGAAATCGTACGAGCGGATGATTCGATCGCGCACGGCGAAGTAATGATGATCGAATCGTCCGCCGCCTTCACGTCGAGACGTAAGGGCCGGCCGTGAGACCGGCGTGTCGTGCACGGTGGCCTGAGCTCAGTCGATCGGCTCGCCCTTGAACGTGACGTAGAAACTCAGTGATGCGTCTGGCGGTCGGCGCCTAATCACGAAGTCGACCGTCATCGATTCGCCAGGCTGCAGTATGCCGTCGCCGACGTCCGGCGACAACGTCGCGCCCACGCCGCCGTATTCACCGTCGCCGTTCAGAAGCGCACTCGTCCCGCTGATGCTGGTGACCTCGAAAAACGGGTTTCGCACGGCCACGGCGCTCGTGTTGGTGAACGTGGCGGTGATGACGAAGCGGCGAGGCGCCGGGCTGGCGGTCTCGAGGCCGGTCTGCGCGATTAGCTCGTCGAGGACCGGATAGGCGGACGTCTCGCGCTGGCACCCGCCCGACACGTTGTTGAACGGATCGCGCGGACAGGCATCGAGTGCGTCGCGCACGCCGTCGCCATCCTCGTCGGAGACGTATACCAGCACTGACGGCCCTGCCGACCCACCACGAGGCGCGTACAGGAGCGACGCCGTATCGTGGCTGATACTGGAACCTCTGATGCTGAATCTGAGGTCGAGCAGGCGGAATTGAGCGACGGAACCCCACGCATCCTTTCCTCCCTGGTTTCGCGCGAGGATATCGACCCGGTTCCCGACGACGGGATCGGTCAATAGCGCCTTGTCGCCGTCTATAGCCACGCCGGAGCCTGGAGCGGGAAAAAGCTGCGTCACCTCGCCCCATTGATTCAGGCCACCGCGGTTGCGTTCGTAGATTCCCACGGCGAAGATGATTTCCCCGCGCCCGATCATGAGCGTGTCGCCGTCGATTGCCAGGCCGCCGAGGAATTGGAAGCCGCCAGTTTCTGGAAACCTCTTGACGAGCCCCCAGTTGTCCGGACCGCCCTCATGACGATCGAAGACGTAGACCGCGCTGCCGGTGACGCCTCCCGCCGGCTTCGCAATGATTGCGGTGCCCTTGCTGAGGTCCAATGCTGTGCCGAAGCCGAAGTTGGAACCCTCTGGTGATGTCAGCAGCTTCACCTCGCGCCAGCCCTGGCCAGGAATGCGGTTGAAGACATAAACGGCCCCCTCAGGCCCGCCGCTAGCCTGCGCAAACGGACCACTGACGAGAACCGTGTCGCGATCGATGGCGACGCTTCGTCCGAACATCGGGTTGCCGTCGCTCGGCATAAGCTTGACGACCTCCCGCCACACCGGGGGGACGGTCTTAGACCGCCGGAACAGGTACGTCGCGCCATCGGCCCCGACCAGGGCCCGCGTTCCATCGAAGTCGAGCGACCGGCCGAACCCGCTGGCCGCATCGCTCGGCACGAGCGACGCGGTCTCGGTCCAGACATCGGTAGCGGGGTCGCGATCGAAGACGCGAACCGCACCGTCTTCCGCTGCCAGGCCGGTATCGCCGACAACCCTCATCGATCCGATAGGAAGCTCCGCCTGAAAGGTAAAGGGACCAGGTGATGATGCGTTTGCGAGGTTTGGCGGCTGCGCCCGGGCCGGCCAGGCAATTCCAAGTATGGCAAGGACGAGCGCAATCGTGAGCGCCATGGTTGTGGGTTTTCCTCCCAGTTCCAGGCAGCGAGTGCAGCCAGTCATGACATGCTCCTTCGCGCTCGTGCGCAATGAAAGTGCAGTCGCCCGCGGGTTCGTTACTGGTCGGGATGGTACGGCGTCGGACTATGCCGCGATTCTGGGCGACTCATTACCAAGAACGGACGCCGAGTGGCCAACGAACGCCGTCGCGAGACTTTTTCTCAGGCAAGGCAGCCACCTCGATTGAGGGTCATGCCGTGGAGCTCAACGACCTTCCACCATGGCTTTCGTGATCGAGAGCGCAGCCGCCATCCCTTTTTCAGCCTCGCCGCGGACCTTTCCCCGAATGAGCGTGCCGACAAATCCGCTGAGGCCGTCCGATCGGCTGCGGTTCACGCTGGCGAACCAGAACCCTTCGCCCCGGGACGGGTCGGGCACGAGGACGCGCAGCTCGATCGCCGTCCAGAAGTAGTGGCTCGCATAGAGCATCTTCGAGGCCACGGCCACGTGCGTCGGCGCTTCGGCAATCGTCAGGTGGTTGATCCGGATCGTCGGCTTGAGGCCGAATTTCGCTTCCTGCCAGTAGATGAACGACTCCGCCTTCGGCAGATTCACTTTTGGATAGTTCAGCAGGTAGTTCTTGAGGTCGGGGAGATATTCGGTCAGCGACGGCATGCGATTGACCATCGACGCGAACTCCGCTCCCACGAACGTCGGCCGGTCCGAGTCGCGGTAGGTCGCGAGACGCGCATCACCGCCCTCGAGATAGCCGTTGATATATTCGAGCATCAAGTGCTTGGCCAGCCGATCGGCGTCGGCCTTGGCGGTTGGCTTCGACCAGTCGATCTCCTTGCGCACCCGGTTGAGCGAGGCCTCGCTCAACTTCAGTTCGCACGAGCCGACGCGGCATGATCTCAGATCTTCGAGATCCTCGTCGGGAAGCGTCAGCTGCGCAAAGTCCTCAAGGCGGGGCGGACTGCTCACCTTCTTCGTGACGCGGAAGCTCTCGCCCTTCTCGAACTCCTCGATATTCCTGACCGCCGCGACGTAACGAGCGATCGGAGCCTTGACCCAGGTGATGCCAAAAACCGAAACCTCCTGGGTCGGTTCGGCGTCGAGCAATTTTGTGACCGGCCCGCCGGCGAACATCGCCTTCCGTTGCGCGGCGGTCGGCTTGACCACCTTACTCACGTAGGACTCGAGCTGTGCGGGCAGCACCGCCGGAGCGGACTGCCCGGACACGACCGCGGTCAGGACACACGCCGCGAGCAAGGCGAGAATCGGGGCAGCAGCCTGCACCGTCAGTCTCGATTTGAAGATCATGCGCTCAGATTTTCCCGCAAGAGGGATGAAGTCAAGCCGATTCTAGAAGTCGAACTGACCGCCGAACTTCACCAATCGCCCCTGGATGACGTTCGTCGGGCGAAGCCATGAAGATCCGTACGTGTTGTTCTGCGCCAGCACCGAGCTCGCATTGAGAGCATTGAACAGATCGAGGTTGGCCTGGATGCGGCGATTACCCGGCAGCCTGAAGATCTTGGAGACCCTGAAGTCGAGTTGATTCATGCGATCGCCGAACATCGTGCCCGGAGCGATCAGCGGGACGACGACAGTGCCGTTCACCCCCGCCGACAGATCGCGACCGAGCGAGCCACGCACCTCGGCGTTGCTGTATGTGCGGCTTGCCGTGATCTGAGGTCCGGGGAGGCTCTGGTACGTGGCCGATGTTTGAATTCCGTACCACGGTAGCGGATAGACGCCGAGCACCTTGATCTGCGTCTGGAACGGCGGGGCGTTCCTGCAGTTCAACAGCGCCTGGGGAGAGTCCACGACGAAGCATTGGTCGATCAGCGTTCGCCCGGTGTTCGTGCCGCCCTGGACCACGATCCCTCGCCCCAGCCGTGCATTCAGATACACATCGACGCCGTCGTAGATCTCTGTGTCTTCGCCGTAGTGCTCCGAGAGCCTCACGAGGTTCGACACCTGACCGAACTTCGCGCGCGAGACGTTATAGAGGCCGCAGACCTGGTAGCCGCCGCCGTCGGGAAGGCGGCTGTCGACCGGCGCCGTGGCGCAGTAGGGATCGTGATCTTCCGGCCCGATCAGCACGTTGTCTGTCGACTGCTTGTTGCCGTACCACCGCCTGAAATAGCCGACGTTCATCGATACGCGCGTCGCCAACTCGTGCTGCACGCTGGTCGATATCTCCCAGTTGTATCCCCTGGTCTTTGGAACCTCATCGTCGTAACGCGTGGTGATCACGCTCTGGCCGAAGGTGGAACTGCTCAGAGCGCCGAGCTCGTTCTCCTGCGGCAGGTAGTCGCCGTTGATGTCGCCCCACGTTCGAGTGGCGTTGGTCGTGATGGCGGCCGCGGGATTGGCAACACGCGTGAAGCTGATGAGAAGCGGCGCCTCCAGGTAGCGGCCGGCCGTGAACTTGACGGCGGTCTTGCCGTTTCCGAACAGATCGTACGCTGCTCCGAGCCGAGGCGAGGTGTTCTTCCAGTTCGGCACGTCGTACACGGGCGCAAACGTGACGTTGCGAGTCGGCACGTGCGGGCCCGGTCCTAATGTCTGTTCGGGCACATAGGCGTTGAAGTAGTCGTACCGAAGCCCCAGATTCAACGTTAATTTTCGAACCGTCCACTGATCCTGCGCGAAGACGCCGACGTTCGCCTTGTTGATCTCACGCAGGAGAAGCGGCGTGGCCCACACGGTGACCATGCGGGGCTGGCCATTCAACAGCGTCAGGAGCGTGCCGTTGTTGCTGATCTCCTGCGTCGTGTACGACTCCTGGTGCTGGACCGTGAATCCGACTTTCGCGTTGTGCGATCCGGTGACGTACGAGGCGGAGGCCCTCGTATTCATCTGCCAGGTGGCGTTCTGCCCGTAGGTCGATCGGCTGTTCCCCCAGAAGTTCATCGTCGATGACTCCTGATACGACGGATTGTTTCCGGCCATCGGCTGGAGGAATGTGAAGAAGTTCTTGTTGGCCAGGGCAGCGCCAGCTTCGAGGAGGATTTTGTTCGTCAGCGGTGAGTTCCAGCCAACTTGTCCGAGGTAGGACGGGATCGACTTCGACGCATACGCTGCTTCCGGCGACGCGAGTGTCTGGCCGAGTGAGTAGCCGTAGAAGGGCCTGTCCTGCTGGCCGTACTGATACTGCCCTGTGATCTTGTGCTTCGAAGCCGCCTGCCACGTCAGGCGCAAGCTCTCGTTGCCGTTGGTCTCGATGTTGAGCGCCGGCCGAGTGGTGTCGGCCTCGTACCTCCACGGCACAGGGCTCTGGTTGTAGAACATCCCCGCCACGTACTGCTGCGCCGACCACGCCCGGAGGGACAGATAGAACCAGAGCTTGTCCTTCATGAGCGGGCCGCCGAGTCCGGGATTGATGTCGTAGATCTTGCGGACCGTGTTGACGGTGAGTAATCCCTGCTCCTTGAACTCGTCGGTCAGGTTATCCGCCTGAAGCGCATCATTAGTGAACGCACCGGTGACCGTGCCCTTCCAGGTGTTGCCGCCCTCTTTAGGCACGATGTTCGTGCGGATGCCGCTCATCTCGCTCTCGGCGCCAAGGCCGCTGGTCTCGAGGCTGATCTCCTGAACGGTTCCGTCGTTGGTGGCAATGGCCGTGTACTGCCCGCCGCGGCCCTGCCCGTTGTTGTACATCATGCCGTCGTAGAGAAGCTGCTGTTCACCAGCGCGTCCGCCATGGATGGCAATCTGCGAGGAGGTAAAGGCGCTCCCGCCGACATCCTGGTTGTTGACGACCACACCCGGAATGAGCACGCCGAGGTTGACGACCGATCGGCTCCCGGTGGGAACAGCGTCGAGGACGTCACGCGTGACGACTTTCTGCGTGACGACGCTCTGGACGTCGACGGTGGAGGCTTCGCCCGTGACCGTGATCGTTTCCTCGAGATTGCCGACTTTCAACTCGACGTTGACGTTCGCGGTGAATGCCGCAGTCAGAAGGATGCCGTCACGCCTGACCGTCGAGAAGCCGGGAAGCGTGAACGTGACGGAGTACGTACCTGGAACGAGGTTGATCACCTGGTAGCGGCCCGCCGAGTCGGTGACAACAGTTCGGACTTTCTCGATCAAGGCGGGGCTCGCGGCTTCGACCGTCACGCCAGGGAGCACGGCGCCGGACGTATCTCTGACGATGCCACCGATATTGCTATTGCTCTGGGCGAATACAGATGCGGGTATGAGTATGAGGGCCGCGACTATCACCAGATTCGATATCGGCGAGTTGCGCACTGTGACCTCCTGACAACGTTTAGTTGGGTGTCGTGCGATTCATCGCGGCGCGCAGCAGGGCGACTACGCTCTCGCGAACCGGGGTGGCCGCTCCGCGCCCGCGTGCGCCGACGCCTGATGCGACGTCGATGGGCGTTCGGCCCTGCTTGTCCTGGATGTCGACCCTGGCACCGCGCTCGATGAGGAACTTGATGAAGGGCTCGGATCGGACGGTGACCGCCAGGTGCAGTGCCGTTTGCCCGTTCTCGCTGACGGCATTGACGTCAGCGCCGCGATCGAGGCAAAGGGCCGCAGCGTCGATGAAATCGGCCTCGGTTGCCTGCTTGTCCTCATAGGCGGTAAAGCGTCCGGCGCCGCCGATTCCGGACGCGAACATCAGCGCCTCCGTCCCCACCTTCGTTCGCAACTTCGGATCGGCGCCATGCGTCAGCAACAGCCGCATCGTCTCGACGTCGCCCTTCTTCGACGCGCGCATGAGAGGCGTGGCGCCGGCACCGAGCGTCCCGTCTCCACGATCGTGCACTCTCACGAGGATTGGTGCGCTCAGGACCGCGTTCGGGTTCGCGCGATGCTCGAGCAGTGCCTTCACGATGCCGACGGCGTCCAACTTGCCTGACGGCTTCGGCGTCGGCCGGCCCGGTGTATCAGCGAAAGTGCTCATGTCCACCGCCGCGTAAAGTGGTGTCATGCCGGTGACGTCACCGATGTTCGGATCAGCACCCAGATCGAGCAGCAGCGCGGCAGCGTCGTAGTGGCCGTTGATGATCGCCAGGTTCAAAGCGGTCATATTGTCCGGATCGGTTGCGTTGAGATTGGCGCCTGACTCCGCGAGTCCCTTGAGCGCGGCGGACGCATTCTGTCGGGCCGCGTACATCAGCGGCACCCAGTTCCCTTTAGGCAGGACGGTGAGTCGGGCCGACTTCCCGTCGCCGTATTCTTCTCGCGGAAACGTGAGCGGATTCGAGCGCTCGTTCACGTCGGCGCCACGCGCGACAAGCGCCTTGATTGCGTCGGGATGGTCTTCGGCCGCGGCCCAGATGAGCGCGGTCTCGCCCAGAACCTGTTCGCGCGCGCTCACGTCCGCGCCGCGCGATAGCAGCACGTTGAGCGCGTCGACGTGCCCCGCGCGTGCAGCCATCATCAACGCCGTTTGCCCTTGCGGCAATCGGGCATTCACATCGGCGCCGGCCTCGATCAGCGCTTCGACAACGCCGCGAGTGCCGTTCAGCGCGGCCAGCGAAAGAGGAGTGATGCCGTTGCGATTGGCGACGTTCGCCTTCGCTCCGGCCCGCAGCAGCACCTGCACAGTCTCGGCATCGTCCGCGCGCACCGCCCAGTGAAGTGCCGTCGTCCCATCCGCTTCGGGGACATTCACCTCGGTCTTGTTCTTCAGCAGCGCGCGAATCGCGTCGCGATCGCCCGACTTGACGGCGTCGATGAGCGGAGTGCTACCACCGGCGGCCGTCACCGTTGCCACGGCGCAGATCACAACGAGGAAAGCCAGGCTGCGCCGTGACCTTCGCACCGGACCCTCGGACCCTCGCACCGGACCCTCGCACCGTCGCACTGGACTATCGCACCCCGCACCGTCGTCCCGTCGGACCGCATGCATCGTGATTTCCCTCAGAACAAATCGATCGTGCCGGTGCTCTCGCCGATCCGATCGATCGGGCTCTCGTATTTGTGCGCGACGGTCAGCCAGAGGTTGCCAACCGGCGTGCGCGGCGCGAGCTGGAGGTGCCGGTGTCCCGCACCAACGCCGCCGCCGACCGCCACCATGGGTAACGGATCGCTGGCGTGCTGATTCGGATTGCCCATCCCGCCACCGTAGAAGACGAGCGAGTGATCGAGGAGCGAGCCGTCGCCGTCGGGCGTTGCCTTCAGTTTCTCGAGGAACCGGCCGAACAGCATGCTGTGGTAGGTGTTGATCTTGACCACCTGGGCGATGTTGTTGGGGTCGTTGCCGTGGTGCGACACCGTATGGTGCTGCTCGTTGACGCCGAGCTGCGGGTACGTGCGCGCACTCAACTCGCGGTCGGTCATGAAGGTGGCGACGCGCGTCAGGTCAGCCTGATAGGCAACGGCGAGGAGCTCGTACATCAACGTGACGTGATCTTCGAACGACTCGGGAATACCCACCGGCAGCTCCACAGAGGACAGGTTGCTGCTGTTGTACGCCGCGGCACGCTGAATCCTGCGCTCGATTTCGCGAACGTTCTGCAGATACTCGTCAAGACGCGTGCGATCGCGCGTGCCGAGCTCGCGCTGCAGGTCGCCGGTTTGCCCGGCGATGACGTCGAGGACGCTCAAGTTGCGCTTGCGGCGTGCCTCGCGCTGCTCCGGCGTCCCGGGACGACCGAACATCCGCTCGAAGACCGTCCGCGGGTTGAACTCCATCGGCTGCGGGGTCGTCTGCGAGCTCCAGGAAATCGTGTTGATGTACCCGCAGCTGAACCCGCTCGTGCAGGCCCCGATGTAGCCGGTGAAGTCCGCCGTCGCCAGCTCGAGGGACGGGAACGGCGTGTCCTGACCGATCTGCCGTGCGACGAGCTGATCGATCGACACACCAGCGCTGACGTCCTCCGCCTCTGTTCTCTTCGGGTAGACACCGGTGAGAAATCCTGCGGCGCTGATCGCGTGATCGCCTTCCACGACTCCGGGATTGGCCCGGGTGAGGTTGCTCACCACCACCAACTGATCCTGAAACGCCTCCAGCGGCTTCAAGATCGGTGTGAACTGGAAACCAACGCCTGGTGTCTGTGGAATCCATTGCTCCGTGATGGCGCCGTTCGGTACGAACACGGCTCCGAACCGCATCAGCGGTTTCGCCGCTGTTTTCGATTGAGCGGTGAGCGCCGGGATCATCGCGTCGAGCAGCGGCAGGGCGACAGACGCACCCACGCCTCGAAGGAACGTGCGCCGGGGCAGCGATTTCTTGGTGATGAACATAGCTGTTACTCGTAATGCAAAATGCAAAATGCAGAATGCAAAAAGGCCAACTGCATTATTGAGTCTCCAACTTCACTCGCAGCTGAAACGGCACGCTATCGACGACGCCGAGGATCAGGGACGAGAACCGATAGTCCTGCGCAGCCGCCGTGCGAAGAATGCTGCGAACAACCGGCATGTCGTGCTCATCGAGGCCACGGCCAAGTGCATAGATCAGTAGCTTCTCCGTCATCGTTCCCGCAAAGAGATCAGGCCGCGCGAGGATGGCCTTTCGCAGCGCCACGACACCGTCGATCTTGGTCCCGTCAGTGAGCTCACCCGAGGCGTCGATCGGTGCGCCGGCATCCTCGGTGCGCCAGGCCCCGACGGCGTCGAAGTTCTCCAGCGCGAAGCCGATCGGGTCCATGATCTTGTGGCAACTTGCGCACGTCGGATTAGCCCGATGCTCCGCCAGATGTTCGCGCACCGTCTTTGGTTTCTGTCCCTTTTCGTTTTCTTTGAGCGCAGGGACATCGGCCGGGGGCGAAGGAGGCGGCGTGCCGAGAATGTTCTCCAGGATGAATTTGCCGCGAACGACCGGGGACGTCCGCGTCGCGTGCGACGTCAGGGTCAGGATGCTGCCGTGCCCGAGCAGTCCTTTCCGTGCTTCGTCAGTCACCGGGACGCGCCGGAACTGGCTGCCGTAAACGTTCGGGATTCCATAGTGTCTCGCCAGCCGCTCGTTGACGAATGTGTAGTCGGCGCGAAGTAGATCGACGACGCTGCGGTCTTCGCGCATGACGCTGTCGAACAGCAACTCCGTTTCGCGCTGAAACGCGTGCCGCAGGTTGTCGTCGAAGTCCGGAAAATCATCGGCGTGCGGCTGCGCGTTGCGGAGGTTCCTCAGGTGCAGCCACTGGCCCGCGAAGTTGCTGACAAGCGCCTGCGCTTTTGGATCGGCCAGCATGCGCCGCGTCTGCCGCTGCAGGACTGACGGGTCTTTCAGCCGGCCGGCGCTCGCGTCTGCCATCAGCTCGTCATCCGGGATGCTGCTCCACAAGAAGAAGGAGAGCCGCGATGCCAGCTCGACGTCGCTCACGCGGTGCACCGTGCCCGGGGCGAGCGCGGCGGGATCGCGTTCCGCGCGGAAGACGAACTTCGGGCTCGCCAGAATCAGTTGGAGCGCGCGCTCGATGCCCAGATCGAAAGACCCTTCCTTGCGCCCGCTCTTGTAGAACGCGAGCAACGGCTGCAGGGATGTTTCGTTGACCGGCTCGCGGAACGCGCGACGAGCGAGCGTGCCCACGATTTGTCGCGCGCACTCATCTTCGGTCTTTTGCGGGGCCTGGCGCGCCGAAGGCTTGCCGGAGGCGGCATGACAGGTGAAGATCCGCCGCCGCGACGGCGTCTCTCCAGGTCCGGTCGCGTTGAATGGCCCTGTGATCGTCACCGACCGGACATGCGGGTGGCCCGTCCAGTCGAGCGTGTCGAATGCGCTCTTGAGAAACGGACGCAGCTTCGTGGCGTCCATCGTTGGAGCGCTGCCGATGAACGCGGCGACGACATCGTGCGGGCCCGCCCTGACGCGGACGCGAACGGCAAGCCGCTCATCGAGCGCGTCGGCCGCGTCTTTCGGCTGCTCGAAGGCCGCGCTCAAGTCTCCGGCGCCGCCGATGGTCGCGTGATGGACGCGCTCGCCATCCAGCGTGAGTTCGAACTCGTTTGGGTACTCGATGCCCCGCGGGTTGTCGAAGTTCGTCCGGAACAACCTGGTCTGAATGACGTACTCGCCGTCACGCGGAAAGAAATGCGTGATGCGAGTTCCCCCGAGCGTGCCGAGCGGCATCCCGTCGAGGTGCTGATTCTGCGACACGTCGCCGCGCACGTGATAGGTGTCGCTCAGCGTGCCGGCTTCCGCGTCGCCGATCGCCAGCTCTCCGATCTTCTCCGCCGCCGCCAGATAGCGTTCCTGAAGCACCGGCGAGACGTTCAGCGCATCGGAGATGTTGTCGAAGCCGTACGCGGAATCATCGGGTGGCAGCAGGGCCGCGACGTCGACGTCCAGCGCCAGGAGATCGCGCACGGCGTTCGCATACTCCGCGCGATTCAACCGGCGAAGGAGCGGGCGACCGGGATTGGGATGAGCGGCCCATGCGCGATCGAGCTCGGTTTCGATCGATGTCGCGAACGCGTCTCTGGTGCGCGAATCGGGTTGTCGCGCACCGGCCGGTGGCATCAACCCTCCGCGCACTTTGCGTACAACTTTTTCCCAGGTCTCGGCCGAGCCTGCGACGTCATCCAGGTCGAGCTGATCGAGCGCTAGACCGGCGGTCTTCAGCCGCTGGTTATGGCATGTCGTGCAGTAAGTCGCGATGACGTCGCGATGCGCGGACACAGGACGCGCCGCGGAGTTGGTGACTCCTGAGCCAGCGGTCTGCGGGAACACTCCGGCGACGGCGCTAAGCCAGAGAGCTCCGGCGATGAGCAGTCTATTCTTCACGACGACGAGTCACTTACCGCTGCCGGACTGTGGCGCCTGCTTAGCTTTCTCTTCCGCGCGCGCCGCACTGAGGATGTTTCTTAGGCCGTAGTTGCCTTCGTGACATGCGTATTCGAAGGGCCGCTGCGTCGCATCCTTCTTGGTCAGGTTCATGGCAAACGTCCACGGCTTTGTCCACGTCGTCGGATCGTCGACGGTCACCGCCCATTCAACGATGTTCGGACCGGTTGCCGTGAAGCGCTCCGTCAGGCGCAGAGCCTCACCATTGGCGTTTCGGTATGCGATCTGATCCTTGAAGTTGGTCGTTTCGACGACCAGCGTCTCGCCTTCCCAACGGCCGCGCGCGTCGCCCATGTAGCTCGTGACGCCCTTTCCCACGTGCGGTTGGCCATCGAGTGGAATCACACGGGTCTCGTGAACCATCTCGTACACGATCGCCACGAAGTTCGGCCCCTGCACGATCTCGTAGGAGCTTCCGTAAATCGCCGGCATCATCGATCCGGGCAATCCGCGCGAGATGCACCGGTCGTAGAGGCTGCGATCTTGCGGAGCATCGGCTGGTCCGCGACCACTCTTCTTCCGCGCCTCGGCTCGGGCCGCAGCGCGGCTTCGCGCTTCGGGCGTCACCGGCGGGATCTTGCCGTCCGCCGGATCCACGACGAGCCATGCACGACTGTTCACGGCATTCAGGTTCTCCCAGAAGACCTCGCGATCGACGGGACGGTCCTCGGCTACGGAGTTGGAGGCGGTGGCGCCGCGCCGTGCCACCCGAAGATCTTCTAGCTCCTTTGCCGTGATGTCCTCGAGACGACGGCCCTCGAACTGGGCAGGTCGTTCGAATGGAATGCCACTCTCGTCGCTATTTGAATAGATCCCCGCGAGATCGGGATCACCCCACGCGGTACGTGCCGGCTTCCAGGTTGCGCTGCCCGCCTCTCGAGAGGCCGCCGCAGTAGTTCCCTGTGACTGCCCGGCGACGGAGGTGTGCGGAAGCAAGGCGGCTGTGCACGTTAACGCGAGAGCACCGAACGAGGTAAGAGAGTAATGACGCATGGCCACGTCCCCCGGATTCTCGAACGCCCAATGAAAACAGTATGAATCGGGGCGGATGGTAGCACGCAGCCGAACGCCCCAACGCTACAATTCGCGCGTGTTGCGGTCGACTGCCTGCTGGCCCGTTCTTACGGCCGTGGTCGGCGTTACCTTTTTGGGTAATGCCGTGGGCGGCCAACAGCTGCCGCTCGCACAGTCCGGACGGATGTCGGTCGCGACCCCGATTTCATATCGGGACGCGAAACCGATCCTGGAGCGCCTCGCGGCGAGCCTGCCGCCCGAGCTCGCTGGCAAATCGGCGTCCGAGCTCGAATCGGTCTGGAACGATTGGGTGTCGCGACGCAACCGCGAGATTCGCGCGCGGCTCGAGCGCGGCGACGAAGACTCAATCGTCAACTTCCTGCTGTTCGGCACGACGTTCACGAGCCTGCCACGCGCGCTGAACGACGGCGCGAGGATTGGTGGCCGTCAGCGAGCCGACGAGATCGTGCGCGGCCGAACGGCGGACTTGATCGCCGGCATTGCTTCACCGAGTGGGAACGAGCGACTCCAGTTCGTTCGTGACGTGGTGGCGCGACGAGGCATCGACCCAACGACGGCAACTGGTCGAGAGCAGGCACAGGTCTACTTCGGCGACCTCCTCGCGCGCGTGGCCGGCGAGATCGATGGCTACGCTCGCGAGATTCAAGCTGTGAGATCGAAACCGAACGGCCCCGAGTTCGCCGTCCGATCGAGTCTCTACCGCACTCGCGGTCTCTCCTCGGACACCTCGATCCGGCCGGACTTCGCAATCGATCGGGCGCTCGAGAGACTTAGTTCGATGGGGCTCGTCGAGGCCGCGTCGGTGCGCCGCGTCGGCGTCATCGGGCCCGGCCTCGACTTCACCGACAAGGCCGAAGGCTACGACTTCTATCCACCGCAGACCACCCAGCCGTTCTCCGTGATCGACTCGCTGCGCCGGCTTGGTGTGGCGAGAACGAACGATCTCCGTCTGACAACGTTCGACCTCAGTGCGAGAGTCAACCGTCATCTTGAGGCCGCACGCGGACGCGCGGATGCAGGCGAATCCTATGTGGTCGTGTTGCCGCGCGATCGGGATGGCCGATGGCGTCCCGATCTGATCGGGTTCTGGAAGAACTTCGGCAGCCGTATCGGTGAAGACAGGACTCTCACGATCTCTCCTCCCGATGGCATCGACCTGCGCGCAACGCGCATCCGCCCGGAAGTGGTGTCCTCCCTCAATGTCCGCGATCTGAATATCGTGGTGGAACGGCTTGCTCCGCTGGCCGATGAGGACCGCTTCGATCTGATCGTTGCGACCAACATCCTCGTCTACTACAGCGTCTTCGAACAGTCGCTGGCGCTCGCCAACGTTGCGTCGATGCTGCGGCCAGGAGGCCTGCTGCTCTCGAACAACGTGCTCGTCGAGCTGCCGACGACGCCGCTACACGCCATCGGAGACACCAGGGCGATCTATTCCGAGCATCCAGACGATACCGATGACATCGTCTGGTACCGCCGACAGTAGCGGGCGTCGCCGTAGTGTCCGGCTTCTTGACCACCGTAGCCTTCGGCGAAGGTGGTTAGCCGGACTTTTGATGCGGTCCGCCTGAAGGCGGACGCTACGTACAATCAGCCGCTCTACCGCTCCAGCTTTCGCGCTGCGGCGAGAATATTCCGCAGACTGTAGTTCCCCTCGTGGCACGCGTACTCGTATATCGGCTCGGAGATCCGCGTCATGGGGAACTGCACCGTCCACGGCCTGACCCACGTGAGCGGATCGTTGACAGTGAACTCGTACAGCAGCGTACCCGCATCCATAAGGGTGAACTTCTCGGTCAGCGTGAATTTGTCGCTCGCGCTGCGAAACACCATCGGCCGGAAGTTCGTCGTCGAGACGATGAGGGTGTCGCCGTCCCAGCGCGCCTGTGAACTGCCCATCCACAAACGAATCGCCGCGCCAGGTCGCGGCCGCGCGTCCAGCGGGATGACGCGATGGTCGTGCACCATTTCGTTGAGGATGACGACATGGTCGGATGTCTGGACGATCCCAACGTTGTTGTTGTACGCGCCGGGTATCATCGGTGGCCCGGCGACCGTCCAGCCCAGACATCGCTCCTGCATCGGACGATCGGCGTACGAGTCGAAGCTCGCTCCGGCCGCGCCGCCTTCGTACTGACCGTTGGCCATCCACAGGCCACGCTTGTCGAGGGAGCGACGAGCTCCGTCTGGCGTCAGGGCGGGAATCATGCCGTCCGGTGGGTCGATGACCAGCGACGTTCGCCGCGTACCGACGATCTTCGATCCGTACTCCCACCATCCCTGGTTGTACGCGCGGTCCACGTCCGTACGCCCGTCCGAGCCCCGTCCAGTTGAAGTGTCCACATCACGCCGATCGCGATCCTGGATCTTGAGCGTCTTCTGCTCGAACGCAGCGGCTTCCGCTGCTGTCAGAAATGGCTTGTCCTTGAACTCCGCAGGGCGCTCGAGCGTCGTAAGCGTCGCGTAGCTCCACGTGCCTTGCAGGTCAGGATGGCCGTCGTTGGTGCGCGGTATCGTCGTCTTTTGCGCCGCCGATATCGCAACCGCCGTCACAAAGACCAGGCCGATAGCTGCGCCTTTCATGAGGCAGCCCCTTTCTATTCAACGATGATCTGCGCGTACGCCCACGGATGTTCCTTGCAGATGTAGACGTAGGTACCCGGTCGATCGAATGTGACGGCGGCGACGCCCGCCGGATCGATTGGCCCGGTGGACCATGAACCGTCTTGAGCGACGGCCGTGTGCACCATGGTGCCGTTGTTGCGCCATGTGACCGTCGTTCCCACTGGAACTTTCGTGCGGTATGGACTGAACTGGTATTCGTCAGTCATGAAGCGCGCACCCGTGAATGCGTTGTCGCGCTGCAGCGCCGCGGTCTCAATCTGACGCGTCTCGGCGAGTTGCCCGGTAAAGAGCTCAGGCTCGCGAGGCGATGGCGGCGCCGGTCGCGCTGGCAACGTGCCTCCGAGCTTGAACGCCCAGACGTTCGTGCTCGTCACCAGCGACACGAACTGCTCACCATCGAGCTCGAAAGAGGCCGCCGGCCCACCGGCGGGCGCGCCCGTCTGGAACTGCCAGACGATCTCCCCCGTCCTGGCGTCGTGCGCGTTGAAGTGTCCGTCCGGCGCGGCATGAAACAGCAAGCCGCCAGCCGTGGTGAGGACACCGCTCGGGCGCCCGGCGCCGGAAGCAAACTCCCTGCGCCATACGATCTTGTGCGTCGTACCGTCGATCGCGGCCATTACGAAGGACTCGAGCCGATCGAGCCCGGGCACGCGATTGCTGAAGGCGGTGCTGAAGAAGTATCCGTCTTCGGCTCGGCGTAACCATCGGAGCGATCGCTCACCGACGGCATAGAAGTATCCGGTCTGCTGGCTGTACGACATCGGTGCGACGCGCATTCCGTAGTACGGCATCAGCACGTTTGGTTTGTCGAGCGAGACAGCCTCGTAGTAGCAACCCACCTCGAAGCCTTTCGGGATCGGTTGTGTCTTCCTCCACCACTCGCAGTCGGGGAGCACACCCTCGGCGCCAGCGGGAAATGGCTGTGTGGTAGCTGTCTTCTGAAACCGATCTTGAGGGACCTTGCGCTCCTCCAGCTTCATCAAGGGTTTGCCAGTGATTCGATCGAAGGTGAACACGTAGCCGTCAGGTCGAATCGCGCCGATCGCCTTCACCGTCCTGCCTCCGACCTGTGCGTCGTACAGCACGGGGGAGATGGACATGTCGGCCTCCCAGATGTCGTGACGGATCGTCTGATAGTGCCACTTCAGTTTCCCCGTCTTCATGTCGAGGGCGACGATCGAGCAGATGAACAGGTTGTTGCCCTCGCGATGCTCACCGGAGAGCTGCGGCACACCGTTGCCCGTGACGTAATAGACCAGGCCGGCTTCTTCATCCGCCACGCCGGCGAGCCACAACGCGCCCCCGCCAAACTTCCATTGCGCGGTCTTGGGCCAGGTCTCACTTCCTGGCTCGCCTGGCGCAGGCACGGCAAACCACCGCCAGACCTCGCGGCCCGTCTTGCCGTCGAGACCCACCACTTGTCCGCGCCACCCGTTGTCTCCGCTCAGCCCGACCGACACGATGCCGCCCGCATAGACGGGAGCGCCAGCAATGCCCTGTCCTTTGTCACGCGCGTCTTCGCCGACGTATCGGTTCCACACCAGCTCGCCCGTGTCGTCGCGAAGCGCGACGACTCGCGCGTCGGATGTCCCGATGAAGACGAGGCCGTCTCCGAACGCGACTCCCTCGCGATCGGGCGCGCCCATCGCGGGCGGCGTGGAAGCGGAGCCGCCACGTCCGCCACCGCTGCTGGTCGCGAACCGCCACACGACCTGGCCCGTCCTGGCGTTCAACTTGACGACGTTGGGCGGAGCGGTGAAGTACATCATGCCGTTCTTCACGACGGTCATCGATCGCGAATTCGCTGGCGGAGTTAGTCGCTCGGATACCCATGCGGCACCAAGCCGCGACACATTTTGGGTACTGATCTGATCGAGAGCGGAGTAGCGATTTCCCAGATCGCCCATGACGGTCGACCATCCCCGGCCGGCGGCCGGCTCCGGGCTGGACTGGACGAAGACGGTTACGGGAAGGGCAAGTACCGCGACGAACAAGGCCGCACGAATCCACGGTCGAACTCTCCCGACGACTCGTTCACAACCACCCTTGAATGCCACGAATCCCCCCTCACCCTGCCACAACCACCGAGAGCTCGAATCGTTCGGACGCAACGACTGTGCGAAGCGGGTCGGCCGCTTTGGAACTTCATTCGCCGTGCCCAGCTCGGCGGCCGGATAGTAACCGAACTGGAAACCCGATCGCGATGATGATCGAGACGTTGCTCTGCGTCAGTTCTGCGCGAAGTCATCTGCGGCCCGGTTCGTGACTTGATCCCAGCCGGCCGCCACCGACTTCGCGCCTTGCTCCTGCGGCGTGAACTTGATGCCGAGCTTGCCGTAGACGAAGGTGATCGACTCTTCCGGCCCTTCGTCGCCGGCTCCTGACCAGTCGATCTTTGTCGTTAAGACCGTGTCGAACTTGAATCGCAGGTATTCCCTGGCCGCGACCTCGCCACCCGTCCTGCGCATCGACACGGTGACGGTCTTGTAGTGTGCGCCCGCACAGCAGTTCTTGAAGAAGACAGGGGACGCCTGGTCGGTGGTCTTCTTGATGGTGAACTCCTTGAACTTGACCTTGCCGGCGGCCGCACCGGTCGCCGAGCCGATCGTCGTCGGATTCTCGACGCCGAACGAAAAATCCTTGATCTCGAACGCGGCTGGCGCCGAGCCTACGCTGACGCCCTCGAACGTGATGAACGCATCAACGGCCATGATTGAAATCTCCTGAAGGCGATCGCGGGACACAGCCCCGATCACCGGCGCCGATTATGGACGCAACGGGCGCCCGTCTAGTCCGCTTTTTCGAGTGAAGGCCCAAGGACGCTGCAAGTCCACGATAGCGAGGCGTGCGAGAGGTGGGTCTCGTCCAGCACAGCGTGCTTGCGCTTCAACGCCCGTAAGATGGATCGGCCCCGACGCGACGCAGGGAACGTTGACACGATCACGA
>Ga0070674_100000293_pt1 | contig 24580 bp, 20 predicted proteins | sample KBSM33metaG_FD_65344 | JGI IMG/M metagenome (GOLD analysis project Ga0070674, IMG submission 65344) | Miscanthus rhizosphere microbial communities from Kellogg Biological Station, Michigan, USA - KBS M3-3 metaG | ecosystem: Host-associated > Plants > Roots > Rhizosphere > Soil ... | reverse complement strand
CGCCGACACGTCGGACCAGGCGGTCCGCGCGCAAGTGTTCGACCGCGACGGCACCAAGGTCGGCGACGAGTTCGTGGTCAATGCGACCACCTCATCGTTCCAATTCGACCCGACGATCGCGCCGCTGGCGGACGGGCGCTTCACCGTCGCCTGGGCAGACGCCAGCCAGGCCCCGGGCGACGAGTCCGGCCTCGCCATTCGGGCCCAGATCTTCGATACGCGCACGGCCGCGGTGCATATCAAAGGCACCGCGGGAGATGACGACTATATCGGCACCGGTTTCGACGACACGATGCGCGGCGGGCCGGGCAACGATCGTCTCGACGGCGGAGGCGGCGACGACACCGCGATATTTGCCCAGAGCCACGACCAATACAGCGTGCAGGCAACCGAAGGCGGCAAATTCACCGTGTCGGGCCCTGACGGCGTCGATACGCTTTCCAACTTCGAGCACCTGCGCTTCGCCGATGTGACGCTGGACGCCGGCAACCTGCACGCGCCGCAGATCACCTCGGATGGCGGCGGTGATTCCGCGACGCTCGCGGTCAGCGAACACGGCACCGCCGTCACGACCGTCAGCGCCACCGACGCGGATCCCGGCACGACGCTGCGCTACGCGGTCACCGGCGGGGCGGACGCAAGCGCGTTCGTCATCGATCCCGCAACCGGCGCCCTGGCGTTTGCGGCGGCACCGGATTTCGCCACGCCAGCCGACGCCGATCACGACAACAGCTACGTCGTGCAGGTGCGCGCTTCGGACGGTGTCCTGACCGACACGCAGACGATCACTGTCAACGTCGCCGATGTCAGCGAGGCGCCCGGCTTCGTGTGGCTCAAAGGTACGCGAGGCGACGACACGTTCACGGCGCTTCCCGGCAACGAACGCATCGATGCGCGCGGCGGCAACGACACCGTCATCTTCGATTTCAAGCTCACCGACGCCCAGGTGACCTATGCGGGCAACAAGGTGATCATCGACAGCGCGACGAGTCATACGGTCCTGACCGGCTTCGAACGCTACGTCTTCGCCGACGGCACGGTGGACAACAATGACGGCAATCCGCTGGTCGACGACCTGTTCTACTACTCGCAGAATCACGACGTGTGGAACGCGGGCGCCGACGCCGACCGGCACTATCACGAGTTCGGCTGGCACGAGGGCCGCGATCCGAGCGCGTTCTTCTCCACCGCAACCTATCTGTCGCTTTATCCGGACGTGAAGGCGGCGGGCGCCGATCCGCTTGAGCACTTTCATCAGGCCGGATGGAAAGAAGGGCGCGCTCCGTCGTTCGCGTTCGACGATGCCGCCTATCTGGCGGCCAATCCGGATGTCGCGGCCGACCATGTCGATCCGCTCGCGCATTTCCTGGAGTGGGGCGCGCAGGAGGACCGGCAGCCGTTTGCGCTCGATCATTTCTTCGCGCCGAACGGATTCGATTATGTCTACTATCTCCAGCACAATCCCGATGTCGCGGCGGCTCACGCCGATCCGTTGCAGCATTTCGAGACCGTCGGCTGGCGCGAAGGGCGCAACCCGAATGCCTGGTTCGACACCAACGGCTATCTGGCGCACTACGCCGACGTGGCCGCGTCGAACCTGAACCCGCTCACGCACTACGCGCAGTTCGGCTGGCACGAAGGCCGCGATCCTTCTGCCGCCTTCGACACGCTCGGTTATCTGGCGGCCAACCCCGACGTCACGGCGAACCATGCCGACCCACTGCTGCACTTTCTGCAGTTCGGCATCCATGAGGGACGCGCGGCGTTCGCGGACGGCGCATGGGGATAGACGGTCGAAGCGCGCGCTCACACCAGCTTGAGCGCGCGCGCGATCTGCCAGGCCGACAGCGCGATCACCAGGCAGCCGACCGCGACCATCAACACACGCGGTGAGAAATGTTTCACCGCCCAGCCGCCGAGCGGCGCCGCGAGCATGCCGCCGATCACCAGTGCGAACAGTTCGCGCCATGGCGAGGCGCCAAGCTCGACGAAGAAGGTCGTCGCGGCCGCGACGGTGACGAAGAACTCGGTCGTGTTGACCGAGCCGACCACCATGCGCGGTGCGTGACCGGAGCCGACCAGCGAGGAGGTCGCGACCGGTCCCCAGCCCCCTCCTCCGCTCGCATCGAGAAAACCCGCCACGAATCCGATCGGCCCGACCCAGGGCGCGGGCGCGTCGCGCGCGGGCGCCAGCCGCCAGGCTTTCAGCAGAATGAAGATGCCGACCAGGAGCAGATAGCCGGCGATGTAGGGCCGCACGAAACCCGCATCGAGGTTCGACAGCACCCACGCGCCGAGCACCGCGCCGGCGACGCCCGCGACGCCGAGCCGCGTCACCAGCCGCCAGTCGACATTGCGATGCCACAGATGCGAGCCCGCCGACGCGCCGGTGGTGAAGATTTCCGCAGTGTGCACGATCGCGCTCGCCTGCGCCGGCGGCAGGCCCATCGACAGCATCGCGGTCGTGGAGATCACGCCGAACGCCATGCCGAGCGCGCCATCGACCAGCTGCGCGAGAAAGCCGATCGCGCCGAGCAGCAGATAGTCAGGCATCTCGTCGCCCCTGATTCCGCCGTCAACGTACAGGGAAACGTGCGGTTCGAAAAACCGCGACGTAAGGTCACGCCAGCGGCAGCACGTTGGTGTATTTGACCTGCTCGAGCGCGAAACTCGACTCGATGGAACCGATGCCGGAGAGCCGCGTCAGCTTCTGCTTCAGGAACCGCTCGTAAGCCGCGAGATCCGCGACGACGACGCGCAACAGGTAGTCGCGCGGGCCGGTCATCAGATAGCACTCCAGCACCTCCGGCCAGCGCGCGATCGCCTTGGCGAAACGATCGAGCGCCTCCTCGCGCTGGCTCTCGAGCTTGATCGAGACGAACACGCTGACCGGCAGGCCGACCGATTGCTGATCGAGCACCGCGACGTAACGGGCGATGATGCCCGCCTCCTCCAGCATGCGGACGCGGCGCAGGCATGGCGAGGGCGAGAGCCCGACCTGCTCGGCCAATTCGGCGATGCTCTTGCGGCCGTCCTGCTGCAGGACGGCGAGAATCTTGCGGTCGATGGCGTCCAGGTCTGCCGGCATGGTTGCGCTACTGCACCTCTCGATTTTGGCGGATTATGCCAATTCGGACGCCAAAAGGGAATGATTTTGGCGGAAATCGCCGCGACGGCCATGCGAATAATTCAGTGCTAGAATGATGTCCAGATTGGCCGGGCGATGACAATGACGCAGCAAATTTCCGACAACGATCTGAAAATCCTCGCCGAACTGGAGAAGAAAGTTCTCTGGCTGTCGAGCTGGACCATCCATCACGCCAATCATCTGCGCGACAGCGCCGACGGGCTGAAGGTCGGCGGGCATCAGGCTTCCTCCGCCTCGCTCGCCGCCATCATGACGGCGCTCTACTTCCACACGCTGCGGCCGCAGGACCGCGTCGCGGTGAAACCGCATGCGAGCCCGAACTTCCACGCGATCCAGTATCTGCTCGGCAAGCAGACATGCGAGAAGCTCGAGGGCTTCCGCGGCTACAAGGGTGCGCAAAGCTATCCGTCGCGCACCAAGGATACCGACGACGTGGATTTCTCCACGGGGTCGGTCGGCCTCGGCGTCGCGCAGACGCTGTTCTCCTCGCTGGTGCAGGACTACGTGCGCGCGCACTTCCCGTCGAACAAGCCGGAAGGCCGCATGGTGGCGCTGGTCGGCGACGCCGAGATGGATGAGGGCAACATCTTCGAAGCCATGCTGGAAGGCTGGAAGCAGGGTCTGCGCAATTGCTGGTGGGTGATCGACTACAATCGCCAGAGCCTCGACGCGGTCATCCGCGAGGGCCTGTGGTCGCGCTACGAAGCGCTGTTCAAGGCGTTCGGCTGGGACGTCGTCATCGTCAAGCACGGCTCGCTGCAAGAGGCCGCGTTCAAGGAGCCAGGCGGCGAGGCGCTGCGCGGCTGGATCGACGAGTGCCCGAACCAGCTCTATTCGGCGCTCACGTTCCAGGGCGGCGCGGCCTGGCGCAAGCGCCTGATGAACGATCTCGGCGATCAAGGCCCGGTGACGCGGCTGATCGACAAGCGATCGGACGACGAACTCGCACGGCTGATGGGCAATCTCGGCGGGCACGACCTGCCGGCGCTGATCGAGGCGTTCGGCACGGCAACCACCCACGACCGGCCGACCTGCTTCATCTGCTACACAATCAAGGGCTCAGGGCTGGCGCTTGCCGGGCACAAGGACAATCACGCCGGCATGATGACGCCGGCGCAGATGGACCAGTTGCGCGAGCAGATGCAGGTGCGCGCCGGTCACGAGTGGGACAGGTTCGAAGGACTGTCGACGCCGCCGGAGAAGCTGCAGGCGTTCCTCGATCGCGTGCCGTTCGCGACGAAAGAACCACGGCGCTATCAGGCGCCGCACGTCGAGGTGCCGTCCGAGCTCGCGATCACGATCCAGCCGACGATGTCGACGCAGATGGGCTTCGGGCAATTGCTCAATGAGTTGGGCCGCGGCAACTCGGATTTCGTCAAGCGCATCGTGACGACATCGCCCGACGTGACGGTTTCGACCAATCTCGGGCCGTGGGTGAACCGGCGCAATCTGTTCGCGCGCGAAAAGATGGCCGACACTTTCAAGAGCGAGCGCATCGCCTCGACCTTCAACTGGGAATTCGCCCCGACCGGGCAGCACATCGAGCTCGGCATCGCGGAGAACAACCTGTTCATCGCGCTGTCCGCGCTCGGCCTGTCGCATTCGATCAACGGCGAGCGGCTGTTCCCGATCGGCACGCTGTACGATCCGTTCATCGCGCGCGGCCTCGATGCGCTCAATTACGCCTGCTATCAGGAGGCGCGCTTCATTCTGGTCGCGACGCCCTCCGGCATCACGCTCGCGGGCGAAGGCGGCGCGCACCAGTCGATCGGCACGCCGCTGATCGGCATGGCGCAGGACGGGCTTGCGGCGTTCGAGCCGGCCTATGTCGACGAGCTCGCCGCCATCATGGCGTGGTCGTTCGACTACATCCAGAAAGGCGGCGATGCCCAACCGTCGGAGCGCAACTGGCTGCGCGACGAAACCGGCGGCTCGGTGTACCTGCGGCTCTCGACGCGCCCGGTCGAGCAGATCAAGCGCACGATCGACGCCGAGCTGCGCCACGCGATCATCGACGGCGCCTACTGGATGCGCAGGCCGGGACCGAACTGCCAGGTGGTGGTGGCGTACACCGGCGCGGTCGCGCCGGAGGCGATCGAGTCGATCGGCCTGATGGCGGAGGACCGCCGCGACGTCGGGCTGCTCGCGGTGACCTCGGCGGATCGTCTCAACGCCGGCTGGACCGCGGCGCAACGCGCGCGCGAGCGCGGCCTAGTCAATGCGCGCTCGCATATCGAGCGGCTGATGGCCGAGGTGCCGCCGCATTGCGGCATCGTGACGGTGTGCGACGCGCATCCGGCAACGCTCGGCTGGCTCGGCGCGATCCACGGCCACCGCACGCGCGGGCTCGGCGTGGAGCATTTCGGGCAGACCGGCTCGATCCCCGATCTTTATCGCCACTACGGCATCGACGCGAACGCCATCGTGGCGGCGGCCGAGGCGATCGCGCCGGGGCGTCCGATCCGTTATCTGAAGGCGTTGCCCTGATCAAACAAGCCCGAACAATCGCCCGGGCAGAAACAGGATGATCGTCCACACGATGATCGCGCCGACCATCACGGCAAGGAAATAGCCGAGCGCTTTCTCCTCCGGCGCGCGCATCAGCAGGGGCAGGCCCAGGTAGAACAGATAAAGGCTGTAGAGCCCGAGTGCCGCCAGGATGGCAAGCACCGGCAGCGCCATGAATACGCTCGCGAGCCATGCGGCGGTAGGCGCGAAGGCCGCGATCTTCATGGCGCTGGTGAAGTCCTTGCGCCCACCGAAAGTCGGCGCGAGGACATCGATCACGAATGCGACGATGAAGACGCCGCCGAGCGTGACCAGATAGCTGAGGAGCGCGCTGAACAGTCCGGCGAGAAACGGCGTGCGATAGCCGGCAATCCCGACGATCGAGGTGCCGATAAACCCGCACACCGCCGGAATGGCGGCGAGGATCGCAACATAGCTCGCAATGAGCGATGCGGGGCTGGTCCGCTCGCCGGCGATGGCGCGCCACTCGGCCCGCGGGTCGAGGATCAGCCCTTTCGCGCGCGCGACGAGATCCATGGCTTCCCCGCAGGCATTGTTCCGCCTGGGCGGCGCGCTGTCACGGGGGCAAATCGCGCTATCAACGCCTTTGATCGGCCAGCACCATCGCGGTGCCGATCATTCCGGCTTGAGGCCGGCGGCGCGGATCACGTTGCCCCACTTCTCGGTTTCGGCAGCGATGAGCTTGCCGAAATCGGCGGGAGAGCCGGAGAGCGCCGTGGCGCCCGTTTCTGCAAGCCGCGCGTTCATTTTGGGATGGGCCAACGCCGCGTTGATTTCTTTGTTGAGCGTATCGATGACGTGTGCGGGTGTGTTTCTCGGCGCGCTGATTCCAAACCACGTGCTGGCCTCGTAACCCGGCAGAACATCACCCACGGTCGGAATGTCCGGCAGCGCGTCCGAGCGCATCGTCGTGGTCACCGCAAGTGCCCGCAGCTTGCCGGCTCTGATCTGCTCGATCGATGCGGGCAATCCGTCGAACATGACCTGGACGTGTCCGGCGATCAGATCGGCAAGCGCGCCGCTTCGATAAGGAACGTGCAGCATGTCCACGCCTGCCATCATCTTGAACAGCTCTCCGGCGACATGCGGCGTGGACCCCGTACCGGGCGATGCCATGTTGATCTTGCCTGGATTGGCCTTTGCATAGGCAATGAATTCGGAAACAGTTTTTACCGGAAGCGACGGATGCACTTCCAGGACGTTGGGCACGCGCGTAAGGCTTGCGACCGGCGCCATGTCCCGAAGAAAAACAAAGCTCAACTTTTCGTACAGCGTCGCATTGATCGCGCTGCTCGAACCGGTCGAGAGCAGCGTGTAACCGTCGCCAGGCGCGCGCACGACCGATTCAGTGCCGATATTGGTACCGGCACCCGGCCGGTTCTCGATAACAAATGGCTGCCCCAACCGCTCCGCCAGCCATTGGCCCATCAGCCGTGCCACAATATCGCTGTTGCTTCCGGCCGGGAGCGGCACGATGACGCGTACCGGCCGCGCCGGATAGGCTTGCGCTCTTGCCGTGCGCGAGGCGAACGGGAGTGCGACGGCGCCCGCGGCGAGATGCAAACATCGACGACGGGAATATTCCAAGGCGCCGTCCTCCGGTTTTTCATCTCGCGCCACACGGCGGTCGACCGTCGGCGCTCCACGAACCTCGGCCTGACGTTAGCCGGACTTTGCCATACACAAATAATGCTATTAGATGATGACCCCATACCGACTTGGACATGAGTATCGCCATGCAGCTGAGTGATCGCGCCGGACGCCGGATGAAGCTGCAGGACTTGCACATCCTCATGACCGTGGTGGAGGCCGGCAGCATGGGCAAGGCTGCGCAACGCCTCAACAGCACCCAGCCCGCCGTTTCCAGATCGATCGCGGACCTGGAGCACGCGCTCGGCGTGCGCCTGCTGGACCGCCACCGGCAGGGCGTGGAGCCGACAGAACACGGCCGCGCCTTGCTCGCGTGCGGAGTGGCGGTCTTCGACGACCTGCGTCAGGGCGTGAAGAACATCGAGTTTCTTTCGGACCCTTCGACCGGGGATGTGCGGATCGGAAGCACCGCCTTTCTGGCTGCGAGCTTTGTTTCCGCCGTCGTCGAGCAGCTATCCCGACGCTATCCGCGCATCGTGTTTCATCTCACGACGGCGCCGACAGGGACGCTGTATCGCGAATTGAAGGAGCGCGACCTCGATCTCCTGATCGTACGGAGATTCGGCACCGTTGCGGATGAGCGGCTGGAATTCGAGTTTCTGTTTGATGACTCTTTTGTTGTCGCGGCGGGAGCGCAGAATCCTTGGGCCCGGCGGCGCCGCATCGAACTTGCTGATCTGGTCACCGAACCCTGGGTCCTGCCGCCGCCGGAAAGCGAGCTTACGTCGGTCGCCATGGAAGCCTTCCGCATGAGCGGGCTCGATTTTCCGCGCCCCGCTGTGGTCGCCGTTGCCCCCGAGATACGGATCAGTCTCCTCGCGCTCGGGCGATTCCTCACGATCTTCCCGGCGTCCGTATTGAAGTTCCCGACCAAGCGTCCGGAGATCAAGCCGTTGCCTGTCGAACTGCCATTGCCACGCGTGCCGATCGGCATCGCTTCGCTGAAGAACCGCACGCTCAGCCCCGTCGCGCGGATATTCAGCGAGGAGGCACGCCAGGTCGCGAGATCGCTGGTGAAGAGAAAACGGTAGCGCGCCGTATCACAAAGCCGCGCTATCAACGCCTTTGATCGGCCAGCACCATCTGCGCGCCCTTCTCGGCGATCATCATGGTCGGCGAGTTGGTGTTGCCGGAGGTGATTGTCGGCATCACCGAGGCATCGATCACACGCAGGCCCTCGATGCCGAGTACGCGCAGCCGCGCGTCGGTGACGGCGTTCGGATCGCTGGTCAGGCCCATCTTCGCCGTGCCCACGGGGTGGAAGATCGTCGTCCCGATGTCGCCCGCGGCTTTCGCCAGCGCGGCCTCGTCGTCGCTGCGAATGTGCTCGCCCGGCAACGTCTCGACCGGGTTGAATTGCTTCAAGGCAGGCTGCGCCACGATCGCGCGCGCGACGCGCAGCGAGTCGGCAGCGACCCGGCGGTCTTCCTCCGCCGAGAGGTAATTCGGCGCGATCATCGGCTTGTCGGCCGGATCGGCCGAGCGCAGCTTCACCCTGCCCCGGCTCGCGGGCTGGAGATTGCAGACTGACGTGGTGAAGGCCGGATAGGCGTGCAGCGGGTCGCCGAACTTGTCGAGCGAAAGCGGCTGCACGTGGAACTGGATGTTGGCGCGCTCGCGCGAGGGATCGGAGCGGGTGAACAGGCCGAGCTGCGACGGCGCCATGGTGAGCGGGCCGCGGCGGCGCAGCGCATAGTCCAGTCCCATCGCGGCGCGGCCGATCAGCGAATGATAGGTCTCGTTCAAGGTCTTCACGCCCGACACCTTGTAGATCATGCGCAGCTGCAGATGGTCCTGCAGGTTCTGCCCAACGCCCGGCCGGTCGAGCGCGACCGGAATGCCGTGATTCAGCAAATCGATCCCGCGCCCGATGCCGGACAGCATCAGCAGCTGCGGCGAGCCGATCGAGCCGGCCGAGAGAATGACCTCGCCGTTGCAGCGCGCGCTTTTCGTCGCGCCGTCCTGACGCCAGCGCACGCCGGTGGCGCGCCAGCCCTCGAGTTCGACCGCTTCGGCGAGACAGCCGGTCTCGACGCGCAGGTTTGGCCGGTTCATCACGGGCTTGAGGAAGCCGCGCGCCGCCGACCAGCGCCGGCCGCGCCGCTGGTTGACGTGGAAATAGGCCGAGCCCTCGTTGTCGCCGCGGTTGAAATCGTCGATCGGCTGGATGCCGTATTCCTCCGCGGCCTTGCGGAACGCGTCGAGCAGGTCCCAGCGCACGCGCGGCGCCTCGATGCGCCACTCACCGCCGACGCCATGATGCTCGCTGTCACCGAGGAAGTGATCGGTCTGCTTGCGGAACAGCGGCAGCACGTCGTTCCAGCCCCAGCCGGTGAGGCCGAGCTGGCGCCAGTGATCGTAGTCGGCCGCCTGTCCGCGCATGTAGATCATGGCGTTGATCGCCGACGAGCCGCCGATCACCTTGCCGCGCGGATAGGCAAGCGAGCGGCCGTTGAGACCGGGCTCAGGCTCGGTCTTGAACATCCAGTCGGAGCGCGGATTGCCGATCGCGAACAGATAGCCGACCGGGATGTGAAACCAGATCCAGTTGTCCTTGCCGCCGGCCTCGAGCAGCAGCACGCGGTTGCGCGGATCGGCGGAGAGGCGATTGGCGAGCACGCAGCCGGCCGAGCCCGCGCCCACGATGACGTAGTCGTAGCCGCCCTCGATCGGCGTGGCCTCGCCCATTCGCGTCCCCTCCGTGCGTCCATTAACTCCCATCGTGCCGCCCCTGACAACATGCCCGATTTGACGGCGCGGACCGGATGACTAGGATGGCGATGACGGCGCGCTGTGCGCGCGGCCGCAAAGTCCGGAACGGCGGTTCCCGGTCCCACTGCCACCCATGAAGCAGGCTCGTGCGGCTCCCGCACGGGCATGATGGAGAGCCGCCATGATGTCCCGACGCCCTGTCATTCTGTTTTTGGCTGCGATCTGTCTCGCCGTCGCAGGGAGCCCGCCGGCGGGCGCGCAAGCCCAGACACAGGACAAGTCCATCACATTGTTCGCCGCCGCGTCGATGAAGAATGCGCTCGACGACATCAACGCCGCGTTCCTGAAGGCGACCGGCACCAAGGTGACGGTCAGCTACGCGGCCAGTTCCGCGCTCGCCAAGCAGCTCGAGCAAGGCGCGCCGGCGGATATCTTCGCCTCCGCCGACCTCGGATGGATGGACTACAGTGCGGAGAAGAAGACCATCAAGGACGGCACGCGCGTCAATCTGCTCGGCAACAAGCTGGTGCTGATCGCGCCGAAGGACTCGAAGATCGACAACGTGACGATCGCGCAGGGCTTCGATCTAGCGAAGCTGGTCGGCGACGGCCGCATCGCGACCGGCGAGGTCAATTCGGTGCCGGTCGGCAAGTACGCCAAGAGCGCGCTGGAGAAGCTCGGCCTTTGGCCTTCCGTCGAGAAGCGGTTCGCGATGGCCGACAACGTGCGCGCCGCGCTCGCGCTGGTGGCGCGCGGCGAAGCGGTGCTCGGCATCGTGTACGAGACCGACGCCAAGGTGGAGCCGAACGTGAAGATCGTCGGCGCCTTCCCGGCCGATTCGCATGCGCCGATCGTCTATCCGGTCGCCGCGACCGCGAATGCCAAGCCCGAGGCGGCGGCCTATCTTGCGTTCCTGCGCAGCGGCATCGCGAAGGCGGTGTTCGAGCAATACGGGTTCACCTTCCTGGTGCGGCCGACGTCGTAAGTGTTCTCCCTCACCCCGGATGAATGGACCGCGGTCGTCCTCTCGCTGAGGATCGCGGTCGTCGCGACGGTCGTGGCGCTGCCGTTTGCCGTGGCCATCGCCTGGGTGCTGGCGCGGAAGAATTTCTGGGGCAAGGCGCTGCTCGACGGCATCGTGCATCTACCGCTGGTGCTGCCGCCGGTCGTCACCGGCTATCTGCTGCTGATCTGGTTCGGGCGGCGCGGCGTGATCGGCGCGTTCCTCGCCGACACGTTCGGCATCGTGTTCTCGTTCCGCTGGACCGGCGCGGCGCTCGCCTGCGGCGTGATGGGCTTTCCGCTGCTGGTGCGCGCGATCCGGCTGTCGTTCGAAGCGGTCGATGCGAAGCTGGAAGACGCCGCCTGGACGCTCGGCGCCAATCGCCTGCTCGTGTTCGCCACCGTGACCTTGCCGCTCGCTTTGCCCGGCGTCATCGCCGGCATGGTGCTGTGCTTCGCCAAGGCGCTCGGCGAATTCGGCGCGACCATCACGTTCGTGTCGAACATCCCGGGCGAGACGCAGACCATCTCGGCCGCGATCTACACCTACACGCAGATTCCGAACGCCGATGCCGCGGCCGCACGCCTAGTCATGGTCGCAATCGTCATCTCGCTCGCCGCGCTGGTCGTCTCCGAATGGCTCGCGCGTCGCGCCGGCACGCGCTTCCACGGGGAGTGACATGCTGGCGGTCGATGTCGAGAAAAAACTCGGGGACTTCAGCGTCGCGGCGACATTCGAAGCCGCCGATGGCGTCACCGCGCTGTTCGGCCCGTCGGGCTCAGGCAAGACCTCGATCGTCAGCATGGTGGCGGGACTGGTCACGCCCGATCGCGGACGGATCGTGTGCAACGGCACGGTCCTGTTCGATTCCGCGCGCCGGGTGTGCGTATCACCCCACCGGCGCGGCATCGGCTACGTGTTCCAGGACGGCCGGCTGTTTCCGCACATGACAGTGGCGCAGAACCTCGATTACGGGCGGCGGATGTATCGCATTCCCGCCGACGTGGACGAGCGCGAGCGCGTCGTCACGCTGCTCGACATCGCGCGCCTGCTCGACCGAAGGCCCGGCAAGCTGTCGGGCGGCGAGCGCCAGCGCGTCGCGATCGGCCGCGCGCTGCTGATGCGGCCGCAGCTCCTGCTGCTCGACGAGCCGCTCGCCTCGCTCGACGCCTCGCGCAAGCGCGAGATCTTCCCGTATCTGTTGCGCCTGCGCGACGAGACGGTGCCGATGATCTACGTCAGCCACAACGCCGCCGAACTGCGGCGCATCGCCACCACCATCGTGCGCATCGACGACGGGCGCGTGAGCGGCGTCGGCGGCGCGGAACGGCTCGATACGGCGGACGGCGATTTGTTTTAAGTTGAGCATGGTCCTTTCGGAAAACCGGTGCCCACTTTTCCGGACCATGCTCGGGGTTGCCGCGCCTGCGCGATCGGTGCACGCTCCCAGGAAACCGGGAGGAACAATTGCAAACGCTGCTGCGCATCGCGAGTGTGACGCTACTCATCGGCCTGCCGCAGGCGCTGGCGCAACCCGCACCTCAGGTCGAGACGCTGCGCGTCACCCGTACGGCGGATAGCGGCGAGGGCTCGCTGCGCTGGGCGATCGAACGCAACAACACCGCACCCGGCCGCTTCCGCATCGAGATCGATCCCGAAGGGGCCGGCCCGCACGTCATCAAGCCGGCGTCGCTGCTTCCGGCGATCAAAGGTCCGGTGCGGATCGAAGGCATGCCATGGCGGCGCGCCGGCATACTCGTGGCGCTCGACGGCTCCGGCTTCATTGCCGACAAGGGCCAGCGCACCTGCGATGGCGCGACGCCCGGCCAGTACGGCGCCAATGTGCGCACAACGACCAATCCGGGCCTCGCGGCGGTCGACACCCAGGGCGTCGAGATCGCCGGCCTCGAGATCCGCGCCTTCTGCATCGGCGTGCTGATCCACCGCGCGAGCGCCAACACGGTCGAGGACAGCCGCATCGTGGCGAGCCGCGGCGGCGCCGGCGTGATGCTCACCGGCGATGATGGCAATGGCGGCGCGACGGCGACGACCACGATCCATAACAAGGTCCAGCGCAACCAGTTCATCGACAACGGCGACGGCCTCGAACTGACCCGCGGCGCGGCGTTCAATCTCGTCGCCGGTAATGTGTTCCGCTCGACCGACGCGAACCCCGAACCGTCGCAGGGCATCGAGGTGCTGCTCGGCCACGACAACGTCATCGTGAACAACCGCTTCGAGGGCTACTCGGACGGCATCCAGGTCAACGGGGGAGACCGCAACTACATCGGGTCGAACGTGTTCGTCGGCAATGCGCTCGCGCTCAGCATGACCGGCGAGCGCAACGTGGTCGACAGCAACATCATCGCCGGCAATGCGGTCGGCGTCGCGCTGCGCCCCGCCGCGCGCATGGGGGTCACGCGCGTGACGCGCAATATCGTTCACCGCAACGGCCAGGATGTGCTGCGCTGCTGGTCCGGCGGAAGCTGCGATCCGCAGCTGCGGCGCGGCGGAATCGTATTTGGCATCCCGGCGCAGGAGCACGCGGCTTACGTCGGCGAACGCGGCGGCGGCGTGGCGGTCGATCCGGCGAAGTTCACGCATATCTGTCCCGAGGGCGCGCCGGCGTGCCAGGCCCAGCCCAACAACGGGATCACACCGCCGTCGCTCGAGAAGATCACCCGCAGCGGCACGACCTTGACGGCGAGCGGGCGCGCTCTGGCCGGCGGCACGGTCGAGCTGTTCGGCAACCGCAATGCCGGCGACACCGAGGGCGAGGTCTATCTCGGCGAAGCGCGCGTCGGCGACAACGGCCAGTTTTCCATGACCGTCGATGCTCCCTCGGTGAGCGTGCCGACCGGCTTTACCGCCACGGTGACGTCGAACGACGGCGCGACCTCGGAATTCAGCCGCCCGATCGGGATGTCGGATTAGCGCGTCGGCTTGTGGCTCAGGGGGCGTGCCCGGTACCCCACGATTTGATCCCTGAGCGCACGTGCTCGACGAACAGGGGCGTCACCGGATTCAAGGTGCGATTTTTCAGCGTTGCGATCACAATCGGCCATTCGCGCACTGGCAGTTTGATCGGCAACACTTTCAACGACATCCGCGCCGCAAAGAGGTTCATCATCGAGCGCGGAAACACGGTGAGATGCCGCCCACTCGACAGGAGGTTTGAGCGAAGCGCGACAGAAAATGTCACGAGGCTGATTTTTGGCGGGTCCAATCCGCGCGCCCGGAAGGCGTCCATCACGACCATGCTGTTTGTGGTGGGCGCCGGCGGAAGTATCCATTCTGCGCCGGCCAGCTCGGCGAGATCGATCTTTCGCCGGCGCGCCCATCGGCTCTCCATTCCCGCCACGACGACCGTCTCATCGTCGCAAAGCACCTCCACGTTCAGATCGTCGCCGAGAGGATGGCGGGACGGCGCGCCGGTTATCCGCACCAGCGCGACGTCGAGGCTGCGGTCGCGCAGTTGCGGCAAGTCGAGCGTCGGCGCGACCACGTCCGAGACGTGCAGGACCACGCGCGGATAACGGCGCGAGAAGCTTTCGATGATCGGTGGCAGGATCGCCGCAACCGTTTCCGGACATCCGATGCGCAGGTCGCCGGCAGCGGGATCGGCGAGGAATTCGATTTCCTTGATGGTCTGCTTCAAATCATCAAAAGCCACTGCGCCGCCCTTGAGCAGCGCGCGGCCATAGATCGTAGGCTCTACCCCTTGCGGACCACGGTCGAGCAGCGTCACGCCGAGAGCGTGTTCCAGGGCAGCGATGACCTGCGATACCGCGGGCTGCGTGACGCGGAGCTGGTTCGCGGCCTTGGCCATGCTGCCGGATTGCACGACGGTGAAAAACACATGCAGGTCGCGCAACCTCAGGCGCCGCCCGATGTGGCTGTCCAAGTCCGCGACCCTGGCCATTAGCAAAAACTTTGATCCATGAAAGAATAAAGGGCCTTCCGCTTATAGCAGGATGGGTTTCCATCGCAATCCTGCATGACCTGAAGCTGCAGTCGCCTGCACCCTTCCGACCTTGAGAGGAGCAAGTCCATGACAAGACGGATCACAGCCCGGGTCGCCGGCTTGGCGCTCTTCCTCTGTGGCGGCATCGCGTCACTGGCCGGCAGCGCATGCGGCCAGACCGCCAAGGAGATCGCGGGAACGTACACGCTGGTGTCCTTCACGAACCAGCAGGCCGACAAGACGACCGACACGTATGGCCCCAATCCAAAAGGCGTCATGATGCTCGACGCGAATGGACGCTATGTGGTGGTGCTGATGCGGCCTGACCTGCCCAGGTTCGCATCCAACAATCGCAGCACCGGGACCGCGGAAGAATACAAGGCGGTCGCGCTCGGCAGCTTCACCCACTTCGGCACATACAGCGTGGCGGACGGCCAGATTGTCTTCCGTCTCGAGCACACGACGTTCCCCAACTGGGACGGTCAGGAACAGAGGCGCGCGCTGACCGTAACCGGTGCTGAACTTAAATACGTCGTGGCGTCTTCAATCGGCGGGACCTCCACGCTCGTGTGGAGACGCGCGAAATAGTCGCGGCGGTGTGTGTCGGCCGGCGGTCCGGGCAGTCCTTTTTGGGATCATCCTTTCCACCCGCGAGAGGTATGCTGCGGGCATGTTCCCGCCCGACCGCATCGTCTGCCTCACCGAGGAGACCGTGGAGACGCTGTATCTCCTCGGCGAGGAGCGGCGCATCGCCGGCGTGTCCGGCTATGCGGTGCGGCCGCCGCAGGTGCGGCGCGAGAAGCCGCGCGTCTCGGCATTCATCTCGGCGGATTTCGAGAAGATCGTCGCGCTCGAGCCCGATCTGGTGCTCACCTTCTCGGACCTGCAGGCCGACATCGCGGCCGAGCTGATCCGCCGCAACATCGCGGTGCACGCGTTCAACCAGCGCGACGTCGCCGGCATCTTCGCCATGATCCGCACGCTCGGGGCGCTGGTCGGCGCGACCGACAAGGCCGAGGCGCTGGCGGTCTCGCTGGAAGACCGCCTCGACGAAGTGCGCGAGCAGGCCGAGCAGCTGCCGCGCCGGCCGCGGGTCTACTTCGAGGAATGGGACGAGCCGATGATCTCGGGGCTGAAATGGGTCTCGGAACTGATCGAGGCGGCGGGCGGGATCGAGGTGTTTCCGCAGTTGGCGGCGCACAAGAACGCGAAGGACCGCATCGTCGGCCGCGAAGCCGTGATCGCGGCCGCGCCCGACATCATCATCGGCTCATGGTGCGGCAAGAAGTTTGTCCCTTCGAAGGTGAAAGCGCGCATGGGCTTCGCCGCGATCCCGGCGGTGCGCGACAATGAACTGCACGAGATCAAGTCGGCGCTGATCCTGCAGCCCGGGCCCGCCGCGCTGACCGACGGGCTCGATCAGTTGGTGCGCATCGTCGGCGGCTGGGCGAGCCGCGTGAGCAGCTCCGTCAGATAGTCGAGCGCCGCGACCAGCGCGGGGCCGCCGCATAACGTGTAACGCGTCGGCAGGATGATGCGCCGCGCCGGCGGATAGGCAGCGTTCAGTGCCGGATGGGTGAGATTGTAGCTGCCTTGGTCCGCCGCATTGCCCGGCTGATCGTTGAGCACGATCACGTCGGGATGCAGCATGAGCAGCTTTTCCAGCTGCACGTAACCGCCGTAACCGGGCGGCGCGCCGGCGGGTGGTTTCAGCCCGGCTTCTGCGAGCAGTGCGCCCGCCAGGCTCCGTTCGCCCGCCGTGTAGCCTCCGCGATTGACCAGCAGCGCGGTCGCGACATGCGGCTTGGGAGCGGCATGCAGCCGCGCGCGCGCCGCCTCGATCTCGGCGATGAGCTTTTGTCCGCGCTCCGGATGGCCGAGTACGGCCGCGACCTCGGTCACCTGGCGCCGCGCGGTGTCGAGGTCGGCGATCAGCGTTATCTCGTGCAGCCGCAAACCCTGCGCGCGCAGGATGTGCTTGGTCACCGGCCGGTCGCTGTCGCCGATCAGCACCAGATCAGGGCCAAGCGCGATGGTCGACTCCGCCTGCCACGCAAGCCGCGGATAGGCACCGGCTTTCTCGGTCATCACCGAGACGCTCGCATCGGCCGCGTAGGGCGAAAGGCCGGCGATCTGCTCCGGATCGGCGAGCGCCAGCACGAGCTGGTCGGCGCACAGGTTGAACGACACGACGCGACGCGGTGCGTCGGCGAGGGTGACACCGCAAGAGACGACCAACATCAGCAAGGACGCCGGAAGGCGCACAACTCTCTCCTTCGTCATGCCCGGCCTTGTGCCGGGCATCCACGTCTTCGCTGGCTACCAGACAAGACGTGGATGGCCGGGACAAGCCCGGCCATGACGAAAGTCAGATTGCTTTCGCGCGCCGCCGGGAGCCTGTAGGAAAGGCGCGTGAAACGGCGCGGATTTCCCATTGAACTGGCTCTCGCGGCACTGATCGTGGTGCTGGCGATCCTGTCGCTCGCGGTCGGGCCGGCGGGACTGTCGCTACGCGCCGCGATCGCCGGGCTGTTCTCCGGCGACGGGCCGGCCGGCATCATCGTGCGCGACATTCGCCTTCCCCGCATGCTGCTCGCCGCGCTGATCGGCGCGACACTGGGGCTTTCCGGCGCTGCGCTGCAGGGGTTACTGCGCAATCCGCTCGCCGAGCCCGCACTGTTCGGTGCGCCGCAAGCGGCCGCCGCCGCGGCCGCGCTGGTGATCGCGTTCGGCTTCGCGCCGGTGACGTCGTTCGCGGTGCCAGTCGCGGCGATTTTGGGTGCGACCTTGTCGATCGCCGCGCTGGTCGCGGTCGCGGGGCGGCGCGCCAGCCTGACCGTGACGCTGCTTGCCGGGTTGGCGCTCGCGAGCTTCGCGGGTGCGGCGACCGCGCTGATCCTCAACCTCGCGCCGAATCCGTTCATCGCGCTCGAGATCGCGTTCTGGCTCCTCGGCTCGCTGGAAGACCGATCGCGCGATCATCTCGTGATTGCGGCGCCGTTCATGCTGGCGAGCTGGATCGTACTCGCCACGCAGGCGCGCGCGTTCCGCGCGCTGACACTCGGCGAGGATGCCGCAGCCTCCCTCGGCATCGATGTGGCGCGCACGCGCATGCTGGTGGTGATCGGCGTCGCCGTCGGCGTCGGCGCCGCGGTCGCGGTTGCAGGTGCGGTCGGTTTCGTCGGGCTGGTCGCGCCGCATCTGGTACGCCGCGCATCCGGATCGGATCCCGCACGCCTCGTGCTGCCGTCCGCGCTCGCCGGCGCCGCACTGGTGCTCGCCGCCGATATCGCGGTGCGGCTCGGGCCGTCGGCGGTCGAGATCAAGCTCGGCGTCGTCACCGCGCTGATCGGCGTTCCCATATTTCTCTCGATGATCTTTCGCGAGCGCCGCCTGCTCGAAGAGGGCGCGTCGTGAGCGCGCTCGCGGCAAAGAACGTAACCGTGCGGCTCGGCGCGCGTGAGATCGTGCGCGATGCCAGCCTCACGCTCAACGCCGGCGAACTTGTCGCGCTGGTCGGGCCGAACGGCGCCGGCAAGACCACGTTGATGCGCGCGCTCGCCGGTCTCATTCCGGCGGACGGTGCGATCGCGCTCGACGGCCACCCGCTCTCCTCGCTGAAAGCACGGGAACGCGCCCGCGCGATCGCCTATCTGCCGCAGGGCCACGTGTTTCACTGGCCCATGTCGGTTGCGGCGATCGTCATGCTCGGCCGCGCGCCGCATGCCGATACGTTCTCATCCACGACGCCGGACGATCGCGCCGCGGTCGCGCGCGCGCTGGCGATGACCGAGACCGAAGCCTTCGCGGATCGCGCCGTCACCACGCTCTCCGGTGGCGAACGCGCGCGCGTTGCGCTCGCCCGCGCGCTCGCGACGCAGGCACCCGTGCTGCTCGCCGACGAGCCGACCGCGGCGCTCGATCCGCGCCACCAGCTCACCGTGATGGAATTGCTGCGCCAGGCCGCGCGCGGCGGCGGGGCGGTGCTCGCCATCATGCATGATCTCACGCTCGCAGCGCGCTTCGCGGATCGTGTCGCCGTGGTGGATCACGGCGCGATCGTCGCCGACGGCGATCCGGCCGCCGCGATGTCTCACGAGCGGCTCGCCGCGGTGTTTGGCATTGAGTCCGCGACCGTCGAGATCGACAATAAACGCGTGCCCATCGCGGGCCGTGCGATTTAGGGATTGAGCATGTTCGATCTGATCGTCCGCAACGCAACCCTGCCCGACGGGCGCGAGCTCGACATCGGTATTCGCGACGGCAAGATCGCGGCGCTCGAACGCAATCTCGCGGGCGACGCCGGCCGCACCATCGACGCGCAGGGCCTGCTGGTCTCGCCGCCCTTCGTCGATATTCACTTTCACATGGACGCGACACTCTCGCTCGGATTGCCGCGGCTGAACCAGTCCGGCACCCTGCTCGAAGGCATCGCGCTGTGGGGCGAGCTGAAGCCGCTACTGACGCCCGAGGCGGTGGCCGAGCGCGCGTTGCGCTACTGCGATCTCGCGGTTGCCCAGGGCCTGCTGGCGATTCGCAGCCATGTCGATATCTGCGATGATCGTTTGACCGCGGTCGATGCGCTGCTCGACGTGAAACAGAAGATCGCGCCCTATATCGACCTGCAGCTCGTCGCGTTTCCGCAGGACGGCTACTTCCGTTCAGCCGGTGCGGCGAAGAATCTCGACCGTGCGCTCGACAAGGGCGTCGACGTCGTCGGCGGCATTCCGCATTTCGAACGCACGATGGAAGACGGCGCGCGCTCCATCGAGGTGCTGTGCGACATCGCGGCCGAGCGCGGGCTGCGCGTCGACATGCATTGCGACGAGACCGACGATCCGCTGTCGCGCCACATCGAGACGCTGGCGGCCGAGACGCAGCGGCTCGGCCTGTACGGCCGCGTCACCGGCTCGCATCTGACCTCGATGCACAGCATGGACAATTATTATGTGTCGAAGCTCTTGCCGATGATGGCGGAGGCGCAGGTCCATGCGGTCGCCAATCCGCTGATCAACATCGTGATCCAAGGCCGCCACGACACCTATCCGAAGCGGCGCGGCATGACGCGCGTACCGGAACTGCGCAGCTACGGGATCAACGTGGCGTTCGGCCACGACTGCGTGATGGACCCGTGGTACTCGCTCGGCTCGGCCGACATGCTCGACGTCGCCCACATGGCGCTGCACCTCGCGCACATGACCTCGCGCGAGGCGATGCGCTATTGCTACGACGCAGTCACGATGAATGCCGCAAAGGTCATGGGGCTCGACGGCTACGGCCTCGAGGTCGGGTGCAACGGCGATCTGGTGGTGCTGCAGGCGGCCGATCCGATCGAGGCGATCCGGCTGAAGGCGCGGCGGCTGTTCGTCGTGCGGCGCGGCAAGGTGGTCGCCGAAGGCGCGCGGCAGGTGACGCAGATCGATTTGCCGGGACGCACGGGCATGGTCGATCCGGCGAGCTATGCGCCCAAGGCGGCCGCAAGCTAGCCTGTCATCCCGGCCGACCCCGGCCTTCCGGGGGAGAGCCGGGATCCATGCATCACCCCATGATCATGTTGCGAGATGGGTCCCGGCTCGCGCTATCGCGGCTGCGCCGCGACAGCTTGGCCGGGATGACAGTCAGTTATCTGCCTGGTGCTTTTTATGCGCCGCGAGCGCCGCCAGCCGCTGGTCGCGCCGGCGTGTGAGTGCGGCGAGCTGTTCCGGCGTCGCCTGCGTACCCCATTCGCCCAAGATGTTCGCGATGTTGGCGTCCTCGAACACATCGACACTCGCGGGCTTTGACTGCAGGCGCTTGTAGAAACCGGTGTAGCGGGCGCAATAGTCCGCGATGCCCCCGGGCGCGTTCAACTCGATCGTGGCGAACGGCCCCATGAACGACCAGCGCAGGCCGAGGCCGTCCTTGATGGTCTTGTCCAGATCCTGCGGCGAGACGTAGCCCTCGCCCACGAGGCGAAACGCCTCGGCGAGCAGCGCGCCCTGCAGGCGATTCAAAATGAAGCCCTCGATTTCACGGCGCACAACGATCGGGACCTGGTTGATGGATTCGTACACCTGCTTGGCACGCGCGATCGTCTCGGGCGCAGTCCATGGCGCGCCGACCAATTCGACGATCGGCACCAGATGCGGCGGGTTGACCGGATGCGCGACGAGGCATCGCGCTCGGCCTTTCAGATTTTCGGTGAACAGGCTCGCGACGATCGCCGAAGTGGACGAGGCGAGGATCGCGTCGGGCGCGGCCAGCGCATCAAGCTCCGCGAAGATCGCGCGCTTGGCGTCGACCGTCTCGGGCACGTTCTCCTGCACGTAGCTTGCGCCGTCGAGCGCGTCGGCGATGCTCTTCGCGGCGCGCACACGCGCGGCCGAGCCCTTCGGATCGGCGACGAGGCCGTGCTTCGCCAGTTCGTCGAGCCCCGCGGCCACGAGCCCGAGCGCATTGTCGGCCGCGCCATCGACCGAATCGTACAGTGCGGCCTCCCATCCGGCGCGCGCGAACACCATGGCCCAAGCACGGCCGATCAGGCCCGATCCGATGATGGCGATGCGGGGCATGGGTCGGTCCTTTCTTTCTTCATCCCTCCCCCGCAGGGGGAGGGTCGGCGAACCAACGGGCCGGCGCTGCGCGCCGCCCGATGATAAACTCCGTGAGCCGGGGTGGGGCCCGTGCCAACAAGCTCAAACCCCACCCGGCTGCTCGCATCGCTCGCAGCCACCCTCCCCCTGCGGGGGAGGGATCAGCAAGATCACATCCACAGCTTGTGCCGGCGCAGCTCGAGATCGTCGCGCAGCAGCTTGGATTGACCGGTCCAGCTCACCGCGCCGCGCTCGAGGATCACGGTGCGATCGGAGAGAGCGAGCGCGAGATCGAGATGATGGTCGACGATCACGATGGCGATCTCGTAGCGCAGCCGGTTGAAAGCCTCGAACAGCTCCTCGGTGATCGCGGGCGAGAGGCCCTCGAACGGCTCGTCGAGCAGCAGCAGCCGCACGTTGCCGGCAAGCGCACGCGCGACCGCGACCATCTGCTGCTCGCCGCCCGACAGATAGTCGGCCGGCGTATACCAGCGCTGCGCGAGGCGCGGAAACACCCATACGATACGCTCGTCGTCCCAGTGCACGCCCGCGCCGGTCTGGCGCTTCAGCCGGCCGAGCGCGAGATTGTCGGCAACCGTCATGCCGGCGAACAGCGCCCTGCCCTGCGGCACATAGCCGACGCCGCGGCGCGCGATCACCGCGGCGGGAAGCCGCGCGATCTCTTCACCGGCGAGCTTGATCGATCCGGTTTCCGGCGGCGCGATTCCGATCAGCGTTTTCAGCAAGGTGGATTTGCCGGCGCCGTTGCGGCCGAGCAGCGCGACGATCTCGTTCTCCGAGACGTCGAGCGACACGTCGTTGAGGATGTGGCTCTTGCCATAAAACGTATTGACCTTCTCGACCCCGAGCAGCGTGTCGGCGCCGGCAGCCGAGGGCGGCGCGTCGCCGGCATGCGACGTCCCCGCGCCGATATAGATCTCGCGCACCTTGGCGTCGCTGCGCGCGGTCTCGACGCTGCCGTGGACCAGCACCTTGCCGTCGTTCATCACGGTCACGACGTCGGCAATCTGGAACACGCGGTCGATGTCGTGCTCGACCAGCAGCACCGGGATTTCCCGCGAAATATTCTTCACCAGCGCGGCGACGCGCGTGCGCTCGCCTGCCGCCAGGCCGGCGAGCGGCTCGTCGAGCAGCAGGATGTGCGGTGCGGTCGCGAGCGCGAGCCCCATGTCGAGCAGGCGCTGCCCGCCATAGGAGAGCGAGGCCGCCTCGGCGCGCTCCATGCCTTTCAGTCCGAGATAGGCCATGAACGCCGTAGTTTCGGCGTTGATGGCGGCGATGCCGTCGGCCGACGTCCACCAGGCGAAGCGCTTGGCGTGGCGTGCCTGCACGGCGAGGCGCACGTTCTCCTCCACCGTGAGGCCGCCGAACAGATTGGTGATCTGGAACGAGCGGCCGACGCCGGCGCGCGTGATGTCTTCCGGACGGAAGCCGGTGACGGAGCGGTTGGCGACGGTGACGAAGCCGGCGTCGGGCGGGAACATGCCGGAGACCAGATTGAAGGCGGTGGTCTTGCCGGCGCCGTTCGGGCCGATCAGCGCGTGCAGGCTGCGGTTCTCCACCACGATGTCGGCGCCCGCGACCGCGCGGATGCCGCCAAAGCTCTTGGCAAGCTCGCGCGCGATCAGCACCGGGCCGTCGCCGGCTTTGCGATTGGCGAGCGCGTCGGGAAGCGGCGCGTCGCCCGAGTCTTCGCGCGCCGACATGGCGGCGGCTTCATCGACGCGTTTGCGGAACGGCGCGAGTGCTGTCTCGGCGACGCCGACCAGCCCGGTCGGCGAATAAACGATGAAGCCGACGAACAGCAGGCCGAAATAGAGGAGCCAGTTCTCGGTCCAGATCGAGAGGAATTCGCGAAAGAGAATGAAGAACAGCGCGCCGAGCGCCGGCCCGAGGAACGAGCGCATGCCGCCGATCACGACCATTGCCAGCAACTCGCCGGAGAACGCGACCGAAATCGGCTCGGCCGAGGCGAAGCGGTGGTGGAAGACCGAGAGTACGCCGGCTAGTCCGGTGATCGCGGCCGAGATCGTGAAGGCGAACAGCTTGTAGCGGTCGGCCGGGTAGCCGATGAAGCGCGCGCGCTGCTCGTTCTCGCGGATCGCGACCAGCACGTGACCCACCGGCGAACGATGGAAGCGCCAAAGGAGAACGGTGACGGCGAAGCCGATCAGCGCGACGAGGCCGTAATAGGTCCACGCGCGGCCCAGATCAAAACCGAGCACCATGGGGCGCACCACGCCGCCGAGCCCGCTCTCGCCGCCAGTCACCGCGGTCCAGCGGAACGCGATGGTGAACAGCATGGCGGAGAGCGCCAAAGTCAGCAGCGAGAAATACACGCCGCGGCGGCGCAGGATGAGGAACCCCGCGAGCCAGGCGAACAGCGCGACGAAAACGATTGCGAATAAAAAAGGGATCACGATGTCGCCGGGAAACCAGTGGCGCTGAGAGAGTGCCGCGGCGTATCCGGCAAGCCCGAAGAATGCGCCGTGGCCGAACGAGACGAGGCCGGTATGGCCGACCAGGATGTTCAGCCCCATGCAGGCGATGGCGAAGATCACCACGTCGGTCGCGGTGGTGAGCGTCAGGCCGACCGCGGGCAGCACGAGGGGCAGCAGCGCGAGCGTCGCAAGCGCGATCAGCAGCGGCATGTATTTCTGCTGCATCGGCTACTCGAACTTCTGGATGCGCTCGCCGAACAGGCCGCGCGGGCGGAACAGCAGGACCAGCACCATCAGCAGATACATCGAGGCTTCGCTCGCCGCCGGCTCGATGTAGATCGTGACGCCGCGCACCACGCCGACCAGCAGCGCGGCGACGACCACGCCCCAGAACGAGCCGAGCCCGCCGATCACCACCACCACGAAGGCGGCGGTGAGGATCTCCTGCCCCATCGCCGGATGGATGGTGACGATCGAGGCGAGCAGCACGCCGGCAAGGCCGGCGAGGCCCACGCCAATGGCGGCGATCGCCATCATGTA
>Ga0070674_100000289_pt1 | contig 24628 bp, 19 predicted proteins | sample KBSM33metaG_FD_65344 | JGI IMG/M metagenome (GOLD analysis project Ga0070674, IMG submission 65344) | Miscanthus rhizosphere microbial communities from Kellogg Biological Station, Michigan, USA - KBS M3-3 metaG | ecosystem: Host-associated > Plants > Roots > Rhizosphere > Soil ... | reverse complement strand
AGCTTTGTAGCCCTCAGCGATGTAGAGCGGCGTTCTTCCCTCTGTGTCGGCCTGTTTCCAGATGTTGATGTCGGCACCGCGGTCGGCGAGCAACTTCACAATCGTCGGAAAGTTGCCGTACGCCGCGCCATGCATCGCGGTGTCGCCCTTGTTGTCCACGGCGTTGATGTCCGCGCCAAGATCAAGCAGCAGCTTCGTCGCTTCCAGCGCTTCGTCCTCGGTGCCGGCCTCTTCCAGCGGGTCCGACGTGCCGAAGCCCGCCGCGGCCATGAGAGGCGTGCTCTTGTCAGCATTCGGCAGCAACGGGTCTGCGCCCGCCTTCAGGAGCTCGCGCATCAACGGGACATCCGCCCGGTCGGCAGCCATCAGAAAAGGCGTCGCGCCCTCTGTACCGAGCAGCGTTGCCGACGCCGGCGGGCGAGGAACGCCCTTGCCCAGACGCGCATTCACGTTGGCACCCCGTTCCACGAGCGCGCGAACGAACTCCAGGCTCGTCAGCCGTCCCGATCCGATCGGTGCCGGATCGCCGACGTCACTTGCATCCGGCTTCCGCACCCAGCTGATGGCGTGCAGCGGAGTAAATCCTGACCGTTGATCGTTTGGATCGGCTCCAGCCTCGACGAGCGCAATTGCCAGCTCGAAGTGGCCGTTCTCCACCGCGAGCAGCAACGGGCTGGTGCCGTTTCTGATTGGCTTGTAACCCGCGCCGGCTGGTGACTTCTGGGGCTTCAACGTGTCGTTCACGTTCACGCCGGCTTCGAGGAGCGCACGCACCACGTCGATGTGACCCTCGCGAACCGCGAAGAACAGCGGCGTGAATCCGGACGCGAGCGTTGCGTTGGTTGTGGACCCTGCTTCGATGAGGGCTCGCACGACCGTCGCGTGTCCTTCGGCGGCGGCCCACATGAGCGCCGTCTGCTCGCGCCGCTCCTGGGCGTTGGGATTCGCGCCGCGGGCAAGCAGTGCCTTGACGGCTTCGAGATTTCCCACGCGTGCTGCCGTCATGAGTACCGTCTCCCCCCCTGGAAGGGAGAGGTTGGCGTCGGCACCAGCGTCGAGCAGCAGTCTCACGAGGCTTGCATTGCCGTTCGTGCAGGCGATGGACAACGGAGGCACGCCGTATCGATTCGTGGCGTTCACGTTGGCGCGTGATCGCACGAGCACTCCTGCCGTCTCCGCGTCGTCGTTGTAGACCGCCCAGTGCAGTGCCGTCATTCCATCGACCTGCGCGGTATTGACGTCGGCGCCTTTAGCGATGAGCTCTTTGACGAGCGCTTGGTTGCGTTGCTCGGCTGCGTCCGCAAGCGTCGCTTTGTCCGCCGCGTGGGCTGTGCCGGCCAAGGCAAACATCAGCAGAGAGAGTCGAGCGATTCGTCCGTAATCCATGTGACGTCTCCAGCAGCTTGAAATACTGTGAAGGGGTCTGACCCCTTCACACTTCTTCTACAGGGACAACGGATCGAACAGGTCGTCGATCTTGCCTTTACTGTCGCCGAATGAATCCAGGTGGACTCCCGCCTGATCCAACAACGTGAGATGGAGATTGGCTAGCGGCGTGCCCTCTTTGTACTGGATGTGCCGCCCACCCCTCATCCCGCTCGCGGCGCCACCAGCGACCAGAATGGGAAGGTTCTCGTGGTCGTGCAGGCTCGAGTTACCCATCCCGCTTCCGTACAGGTAGACGGTGTTGTCGAGCAACGATCCGTCGCCGTCCGGTGTGGACTTCAGTTTCTCGAGGAACTCCGCGAAGAGCAGCACGTGGAACGTATTGATTTTCGCAATCTTCGCGAGCTTGTCCGGGCTGTTGCCGTGATGACTCGTAGGATGGTGCGGATCAGGGACGCCGATCTCCGGGTACGTGCGGTTACTCAGCTCGCGCGCGAGCTGGAAGGTCACGACTCGCGTGATGTCCGCCTGAAACGCCAGGACCTGCAGATCGAACATCAGCCTCACGTGATCGGCAAACGCGGCCGGGACGCCCACCGGGCGATCGAGATCGGGCGCCGGATTGCTCGCTGCTCCCGCTTCCGCGCGCTGGATCTGGCGCTCGACCTCGCGAACGGAGTCGAGGTACTGATCGACCCGCACGCGGTCGGTCGCTCCGACTTTGCGTTTGAGCCGCGCGATGTCGGCGCTGAACGAGTCGAGCAGGCTGGTCCGATTGCGCAGCGCGGCGCGACGGCCGTCGGCGCTTTCGCCTTCACCGAAGAGGCGCTCGAAGACGACGCGCGGATGCGCCTCGGACGGAAGTGGCGTCGTCGGTGACGACCAGGAGAGACAGTTTTGATAGACGCAGGCGTAGCCGTTGTTGCAGACGCCGGCGAGCGGGTTCAAATCCATCGCCAGCTCGAGCGACGGCAACTGCCGGTCGCGCCCCATTTGTTTCGCCGCAATCTGGTCGACGGTGGTGCCGAGATGGTAGTCCGAGCTCTCTGTGTGTTTGGCGAACGCAGCGCTCAGGAATCCGGCGTTCGATGTGTCGTGCGTGCCCGGGTAGGACTGTTCGAGCCTGAGGTTGGTGACGACCGTCAGCTGTTCCTTGACCGGTTCCAGCGGCGCAAGGATTTGCGACAGCTCATTCAGCTTGCCGCCTTCATCGACTGGAGTCCATCGAGCGCGGTCACACCCCATCGGGATGAACACGAACCCGAGCCTCGACACCGGCTTGGCCGGCGTCTTCGCCAGCGCTGTCACGGCGGGGATCATCGCGTCGAGCAGAGGTAGCGCCAGCGTCGCTTGCACACCCTTGAGGAAGGTGCGACGAGGTAGCGCTTTCTTCGTGATGATCATGACGATCTCCTCATCTGAAACGGCGCACTGTGAACGATTCCGAGAACGAGCGACGAGAAGTGATAGCCACCGGGCTGGGCCTCGCGAAGAATCTTCCGCACCGCCGGCGCATCGTAGTACTCGACGCCACGGCCCAGGGCGAACGTCAACAGCTTCTCCGTCAGCGTTGTGGCGAAGAGTTCCGGACGCTGGAGCAAGGCATCTTCGAGACCAGCGACACCGTTGACTTCTCCAATGCCTGGCAGGGCTGCTGACACGTCGATTGCTCCGCTGTCTCCCTCGTTGTCCCGCCAGCGACCCACCGCATCGAAATTCTCCAACGTGAATCCCACGGGATCAATTGTCCGATGACAACTCGCGCACACGGGACTGGCGCGATGAGCGGCCATCCTCTCGCGCACTGGCAGGTTGGCGGGCACGTTGCCATCGAGCGCCGGCACGTTCGGAAGCGGCGGCGGCGGCGGCGCGCCGACGATGTTGCTCAAGACCCACACGCCACGAAGGACAGGCGACGTCCGTGTCGCATACGACGAAACAGAGAGGATACTGCCCTGCCGCAGCAATCCGCCGCGCCTGCTGTCGCGCCCGAGATCCACGCGCCGGAAGCGGCTGCCATAGACATTGGGAATCCCGTAATGTTTCGCTAGCCGCTCGTTGAGAAACGTGTAGTTTGTTCTCAGCAGGTCGAGCACGCTTCGATCTTCGCGCACGACGCTGTCGACGAAGAGCTCGGTCTCCTGGCGAAACGCCTGACGGAGGTTGTCGTCGAAGTCGGGATACAGACGCACGTTGGGGTCGACCGATGTCAGGTTGCGCACGCGGAGCCACTGTCCGGCGAAGTTGCTCGCGAGATTGATTGAGCGAGGATCTGCGAGCATCCTGCGGACGTGTCGGTCGAGCACGCCTGGCCGCCGGAGCTCTCCGCGAATCGCCGAATCGAGCAGCGCGTCATCGGGCAGGCTGCTCCAGAGAAAAAACGACAGGCGAGATGCCAATTCGAGATCGCTGATGCGATAAGCGGTGCCCGGCGGCGTCTTCTCGGGATCCGCCTCCACGCGGAACAGAAATTCGGGATTGATGAGCACCGCGCTCAACGCTCTGCCGATTCCCGCATCGAAGTCGCCTTCTGACTTCCCTTCGCGATAGAACGCCATCGGCCGTTCCAGATCCGCTTCGGAGATCGATCGGCGATACGCGCGCCGCATCAAGGTGGAGAGGATCTTCTTCGCACATCCTGTTTCACCGCTCGCGTCGGTTGGCGTGCAGACGAAGATCCGTTGGCGGCTCGGCGTATCGTCAGCACCTTGCGGCGCGTATGCTCCGGTGATCGACACCTGCGAAATCGCCGGCGTGACGCGCGGATGACGTCTCTCGTTGAACCGCGACTGGAGAGGCTGGCGCGCACCCTCGATCAGTGAAGAGGAATTCTTGACAAACGTGACGCCCACTTGATGCGGACCGGCCGTGACCGGCACGCGAATCTTCAGGTTCCTGTCGATGAGCGAGTCGTCGCCGTTCTCCGGTTTCTGGATCGTGAACTCTCCGATCGGCGTCCGGTCGAGCAACACCTTGATCTCGTGCGGCTGCGGGTCCTTCAACCCATCGACATCCCCGGAGTAGCCACGCGCCAGGTAGATCTGGATGTCGTACTCGCCGTTCTGCGCGAACGTATAAGGAAAGAGAACGCCGCCGCGGGTACCGACGGGGAGTCCTGCGACTTGCCCTTCTTGCGTGACATCCGGCGGGACACGAATGATGTCGCTCTGCAGAGAGCTCTGCGTGCTCCCGATTGCCAGCGCGCTGATCTTTTGCGCGGCCGAAATGTATCGGTCGAGAAGTGCCGGCGGCAGATCGCCGACCGTCACGTTGTCGAAGCCGTGGCCGCTTTCATCGGCGGGCAGGAGCGATGCGGCGTCGACGTCGACGGACAGCAGATCACGGATCGCGTTTTGATACTCCGTGCGATTGAGACGCCGCAACGTTTCCGTGCGGCCTGGATTCGGCTTCGCGGCGGCGGCCTTGTCGAGCGACGTTTCCAGCCACGAAAGCAGCGCCCGGCGATCCTCCGTCGAGGGCTGCGGCATGTTGGGAGGCGGCATCATCCCCGTACGAAGTTTACGTACGACCTTCTCCCAGATCTCAGCGCCTGCGCCCGGGTTGGCGATATCGGCTTCGTCCAACTTCAAGTCGGCCGTCGCGAGTCGTTGGTTGTGGCAGGTGACGCAGTAGCGATCGACCGTCCCGCGGTGGTTCACCGCGGGTGATACCGCACCGATTGTGGACGATGGCTGGGCGCTTCTCGCCTGGGGAGCCGGTTGTTGTGCCGACGGACGTGCCTGGATGCCCAGGGACACGATCAACACGAACCAGGCCACAGCGATGGCCGCTACTCTCGCACTCGGAAAAGCCTTGGGCGCCATATGTTCATCAGGGCTCGCGGTCTCCGAACGACGATGCAGACAGAGTGTAGCCGAGTACGACGTGCCTGGAACGAGTTTTCCCAGGTTCTGAAAAGCGTTGAGTTCGCCGGAATCTCGAAGAAATTTCGCAGACTGGCGACTCACGGCCGACGCCAGGGGACGAAACTTATCAATAGGTGGCCTACCGGATCCGCGCGTACTTCCTGAGATTGTTGAACCCCACGTCGGCCGCATAGATATTGCCTTGATCGTCCACGGCAATGCCTGACGCCGAGGTGCCGGTATCGGTCATCTTGCTCAGATCGCCGGGATCGGGAATCAAGTACTTCAACTCGCCGGTGATCGCGTTGCCGATCACGATCGCCCGGTCGTTCGGGCCGGCGGTCGGCCGGAGCGCGGTCGTACCTGGTGCGACGCTCTCGTAGGTAGCACCGATGTAGAGGTTGTCGTTCTTGTCGACGTACACCGAGCTGGGTTGACCGAACTGCTTCCACGCGGCGATGAAGCTGCCGCCCTGATCGAACACCTGCACACGATTGTTCTGGCGATCGGCCACGTACACGTAGCCCTTCGAACCTCCCACGTACAGATCGTGCGGCTCTCGGAAGTTACCGGGCTCCGATCCCATACGTCCCCAGGCCGTGACGAACGTCCCGTCCTTCGTGAACTTCACGATGCGCGCGCTGTTCGACTTGTTGCGTGAATGGCCGTCGGCGACGAAGATGTCGCCGTTCGCGCCAATTGCAACGCCGGTCGGGCGATCGAACACGTCCGGTCCGTTGCCGCCCACACCGGGCTTGCCAAGCGTCATCAGCACCTTGCCTTGCGGGCTGATCTTGAAAACCGTCTGCCCCATCATCACGCCCTGTGCGGTCTTCGCGGGCATGTCGAGGATCGTCTCCTGATCGTTCGTGTCGGTCGTCCAGATATTCCCGTCCTTGTCCACAGTGAACCCGTGCGGGTGGGCGAAGAGGCCGGCGCCGAAGCTCTTGAGCAGCCGTCCCGCGGGGTTGAACTCCAGGATCGGCGGGTTGGCCTCACCGCGATTCAGGCACGTGGCATCGCCAGTGGGCTTGTCGTTGAAGCAGCGATGAAAGACCCAGATGTTGCCGTCTGGCGCGAGGTGCACGCGAATGACTTCCCCCCACTTCTTGCCGCTCGGCCCTTTCATGGTCGCGGGAAGCGTCGGCCAATCCGGCACGAGGCGATAGGGGTTTGGCAGCGATGGTTTGGGAACAGAGGCTTCGCCGCCTGCCTGGCCACGCACGGTCGCAGCGAGCGATGCGGCAAGGAGAGCGGAGATCGCGAACCGGGAAAGAACGTCACTGGAGGTCACACTCACCTCTTGTCGCATATTACGTCGACTTCGTCGCCACCCAGCTATATCGCTTCACTCACAGCCTTGAAAGACATCTGGGCCAATTCGCGTATAGATCGTGTCCGGCATCGTCTCAGCAATGTGGTGGCTGCCAGGGAGCGCGACTCCGGGTGAATGTCAACAGGCAGACTCGATTGACCACTCGAAAAGCCGACGCGTTGTAGACCCGGCGTAGGCAGGCGATAATGCGGCCGCGCCGTGGCAACGTGGCGGCGAAGGGGAAAACGATGCAACAGCGATCTCGTGCCGTCATCTGGCTTCTCGCGGTCAGCGCGTACGCGCTCGCCGGCATCAGCCTGACGGCGCAGCAGCAGCCGGACTTCACAGGCGTCTGGACCACATACAACGAGCCTGGAGTCGCTCCTGCGGGACGCGGAGGCGGGCCGCCACTACCAATGAAGGAGGAAGCGCGGCGGAAGGTCGAAAGCTATCAGGCGCTCGTGAAACCGACCGGCGATACTCCCGGAGGGTACTGCCTGGGAACGGGGATGCCCGGGTCGATGCTCGGCTCGGGAGGGTACCCGATGGAGATCCATCAGCGGCCGGAGCAGATCATCATCGTCTACGAGGCGCACAACGAGATTCGCCGCGTCTATCTGGGTGACCGCATCGTCGCCGCCACTGACAGGCTGCCGGGACGAAACGGCCACTCGTCGGGACGATGGGACGGGAACACGCTGGTGGTTGAGACGACGCACCTCGTCGAGCAAGTGGACCAGCGATACGCGCACAGCGCGAATGCGCGCCTGATCGAGCGCTATCACCTCGAAAAAGCGAAGGACGGCGGAGACGTGCTCGTCGCCGAGATGACGATGACGGATCCGGACTTCTATTCAGAGCCAGTGAAGGCAGTCAAGAAGTGGGCGCGCGTGCCCAACGGGCATCTGCTGCCCTACGAGTGCGCTGAGGAGAACTGGCTCAAGCGCCTCGAGGAGCTCGAGCAGGGCGCGAAGAAGTAACGTGATTCGTCGGCACTACATCTTTTGGAGCGCGCAGGTCATGAGACAGATTGCACGTATCGTGGTGGCCCTGATCTTCCTCGCCGTCACCGCCTCGGCGCATCATTCCGCCATTCAGTTCGACTTCGCGAACACGAAAACGGTAACCGGTGTTGTCAAGAAGTTCCGCGCCATCAATCCGCACATGCAGTTGGTGCTGCACGTGAAGGACGAGAAAGGCGAACGGGACATCACGTACGAAGGCCACAGTACGAACAACATGTACCGCAACGGATATCGCGACAACATGATCAAGGTAGGAGACATGATCACCGTCTCGATCGCCCCACTCAGGGACGGGAGCGATGGCGGATACGTGACGGCCGCAGTGACGGCCGATGGCACCCGGTTCGGTGCACGTTCGCGCGCCGAGCTCGCGCGCGAGCAGGAGCGCGCCGAGGGGAAGTAGCGCTCAGCAGGCTCTACTCGACCCTCGGTTTCCAATTCTGGATGATGGTGATGGGCGAGGCGTATGCCTCTCCCACGGCTGACTGCATCAAAAAAGACTGGCCATCCTGGGAAACCATGTACTGCTGTTTGTAGGTCGGACCGGCCGCGCTGCTCAGGATCGTCGCGAACAACGCACTGGGCTTCCCAGGCTCGACAGACGTACCGCCCGAGACGAATTGGAGCGGAACCGCCATGAGCCGGTTATCGGTGGCGACGTAGAACAACTCCATGCCGTTCGAGTTCCATCGCACTTGGGCCCCGCCATCAACAGACACTCGGATGTCCGCTCCCGCGCCGGGAAACGGTCGAAGAAAGATTTCATTGCGACCCGTCCTGTCCGATTGATAGGCGATCCAATGTCCGTCCGGGGAAAACTGCGCCAGGCCTTCATTGAACTCCGTCTCGACCACAGGGGATGGCGTACGGTCTCCTTCGAGCGGCAGCACCCACACGTCAAAGCCTCGCTTCGGATCAAGGACGTCATAGAGCAAGAATCGCCCGTCCGCCGACCAGTCCATTGGAAACTTCGCGAAAGGCGTCGCGAGAAGCAGTTCTTCACGTCCCTGCGGACCGGTGAGGAACGTGCGGTAAAGATCCACGACGTTGGTGGTCCGAACTGAGCCGCTCACGATACTGGTGTCGTCACGAGACCAGATCGGATAGATGTCGTCGCCCGGGTGGAATGTGATCCGGTCCCAGGCGCGGCGGCTCGTGTCGAACGACCAGATGTCCATGTTGCCGTCCTGAAACCGGTACACGGCCACCCGCCGCCCGCCGTGGGACAAGGACCCGCCCAACGCCGCACCATCGGCGTAGACCACCTTGTCAGTTTCGTGACCTGACCGATCGACCCACACGATCTGCCGTTGTCCGCTGTCTCGTGACGCCGTCCGATACGCGATGAGCCCCGCCGCCGATGCAGACAACAGCGTCCCAGCCGTCACATCACCGGGAATCGAATATGGCTCTCCTGTGAGTTCCAGCCGATCCGGATCGAACGCTTGCGCCAGCAATTTTTCCTGGCGGATGAACAGGAGATGCCCAGCGGCGTACACAGCCGGGACATCTGCGTCGAACAGACGCCTCGAGTCCACTCCATCGAGCTGGCCGACATAGACACCGTGAGCCTCACGGCTGCCCGTTACGAAGTAGAGAAAGTGCCGGCCATCGGGGAGGAACGACGGATACATGTGACCCCGCTGCGGCGGCGCGATTCTCGTGGCGACAACCACTTCACCACCGCGAGCGGGGACACGAAAAATCGGACCGCCGGGGTTGTTGCCGAAAATGATCGTGCTTCCGTCGCTGCTCCAGGAGCCCCCGAGGGGTGTTGGAATACCGGAGGCCAGAGTCTGCAGCGATCCGCTGTCGATATCGATGCGCTTCAGACTGGTGCCCGCAACAAAGGCGATGGACCGGCTGTCGGGCGACCAGAACGGTCGTGATGCGCGTTCTGTCCCGGTCAACGGCATCGCCACCGGAGAATCCAGCGAGCGCACCCACAACAGAGAGGGGCCAACAGACCTGGCCACAAAAACGACCTTCAGTCCATCAGGTGAAATCGCGACCGATGCATCCCCAGTCGGGGGCGTGGTCACTTCGAGATGGGTTTCCAGTGCAATCGGAGCCGGGCGGAGAGCCTTCGCGCCCAGCACACCGGCGATCAATGCGAGGATGGCGACCGCCGACGCCCACGCGCGGCGTTCCCATCGACTCGACGGCGCGCGCGTCACACGATCCTTATCGGGTATGGTGCCGTCGACATCCGCAAGGTCAAGCCGCGCATCGCGGATGTCGCGGAGCCGCAGCTTCTGATCCTTCTGCAGGCTGCGGCGCAACAGACGGCGGACTCCTTCCGGCGTCTCGGCCGGTAACCGTTGCCACGCCGGCTCGGTCTTCAGGACGTTGGCGAGAATCTCGCTGACTGTGTCACCGTCGAACGCGCGAGAGCCCGTCAACATCTCGTAAAGGACGCACCCGAACGCCCAGACGTCGGAACTGCGATCCGCATCCTTTCCTTTGGCCTGCTCGGGCGACATATACGCTGCCGTTCCGAGAATGATCCCCGGCGTCGTTGCCATCACGGTTGGAGAATTCGACACGTCAGGGTTGCGGCCTGCGTCGGCATGCCTCGCCAGGCCGAAATCAAGCACCTTCACGTCGCCGTCGAGAGTGATCGCGACATTTGCGGGCTTCAGATCGCGATGAACGATGCCTCGGTCGTGGGCGGCCTCGAGCGCCTCCGCAATCTGGCTGGCGATCGTGACGGTCTCATCGAGAGGAATCCGCCCGCGCGCGAGGCGGTGCGCCAGCGTTTCTCCGTCGAGGTACTCCATCACCAGGAACTCGATCCCGTCCTGGCGACCCACATCGTAGAGCGCGCAGATGTGTCGATGGTTCAGGCTCGAGATCGCCTTCGCTTCGCGCTCGAACCGGTCGCGAAGCAACGGATCAGCCGTCACGCCTCCTGGCAGCACCTTGATCGCGACGATACGATCCAGCCGAGTATCCCTCGCCTTGTAGACCTCTCCCATCCCACCGGCACCGAGCGGTGACTGCACCTCGTAGGGACCGAGAGCTGTGCCTGACGGAATTGGCATCTATGTGGCTGGGAAGTTGCGCCTCAGACTACCGTACTGTCCGAGAACTGCTCTGATCCGCAGCTCGCCCCGTAGCGTGCGCTGCTACATGTCACGACGGAGTGAGTGCGTTCGAGCACCGGCACGAGGGCTTTCATGACGCTGTCCTTCGGGCGCGCGAAAGCAGTGCGCCAAGCACGGCTGCACACGGCCCGATGGTCAGGCAGGCGACGATGAAGGCCGTGGACATCGCTTCCGTACTGAGCGTCGTGATCGATATCGCGGCGAGCAGCATCATCGCGCCCAGCAGCAGCGGTGCTCGACGATCGAATCGCCCCACCATGTACGAGATGAGCGCAATCCCCGGGAGCTCGCCGACGATTCGCAGCGCGCTGGCCGGCTGTGCGGCGTCCGGCCACATCAGTGACAGCAGCAATCTCAACGTCACTTCGAGCACGGCCACCAGCACGTACGCACCGATGGCGATTCGCCACGGGGCGGATCTGGCCGCCTCGGCAAGCCGCAGACGAAGTGCTGCCGCGAGTGATGTACAGAGCTCGGTTCGGTACCATCTCGCCGCTGGGCGCGGCCCGTCGGCCTGGACACGACGCGCGTGCTCTTCTGCGAGATCGCCCATCAACGCATCCCAGTACTCCTCTGTCAGGAGGTAGGACAGGGCCCGACCGAACAGCTGCAGCGGCGCCATCTACGATTTCGCCCGCGCGTCCCGCCATGCGGCGGTCATCGCCTCGAGCCCATACGCATCGGTGCCGAGCGCCAGCACCGCAGCAGGATCAAGTGTTCGAGTGTGCCGAGGAGAATGCCGTCGCGCTCAGTCATTTGCCAGACCATGCCGGGCGCGTTCATCCGACGAGGCACGGCAGCTCGCCGGGCTCGACTTGCGACGCAGACTTGTTGTCTTGAAAGATCACGAACGTGCGCGAGTCTCCGAACCCGCTCTCGGCGACACGCCGGTAATGCTCGTGGATAAAGGCTCCCACGGTCGCGTACATACCATCGAGAGCCGGCATCTCGCTTTCCTCGACGATCACGAAGGGCGTGCTCTGCCGGCGCAGTCGTTCGACGGTCAACTGCTGGTCGGCCGGGCGCGCGAAGTAGCCCGACTGGAAAAACAGCATCCCTCCCGCGAACAGCCGACGGGCGTAGAAGAACACTTCCGGGTAGTAGCCGAAAACGAGAAAACGATCGTCGACTGCGGTGCAGGAGCGCATCCACCTCGCAAGCCCACGCAGGCCCGTCGTTCCCCTGTCATTCTCCCAGGCCGCGAGCGGCTCCGAACCCAGGTAGGCGATCGGCTCCGAGATCGACGTGGGCAGCCTCGCGATTGCGCGAGTCATCCTGCGCGCCGACTGCCATTCAACGAGCTCTTGCACGCTGGCTACGGTCAGTGTGGCCACCACCACCGCCACCGCTGCCAGGATCCATCGCCAATGCGCTGCGCGGGTGCGGCCTGCGTCGAATAGAGCTGCCAGCATCCAGGCCACGAGTACGAAGGACGGGGCCGCGACGTCGGGTAGCCTGGAGTCGATATTGCCACGTATCAGGAACAACGTGAGCGCCGCACACAACACTGCGAGCGTCACGACATGATCGGAGAGCGGGCGCGTGATTCGCCGCGTGAGCCACGCGCCGAACGCGACGAGCGGTGTGAAAAGAAACAAGTAGTACACCCAGATCTCCGCATTGGTCCGGCGCCACCCCGAATTTTCAAATGGACTGACGAACGGTATCCATGAGATCCGAGCCGCCGAGAGGAACCCTTCACCCCCTTCTGCTGCGACCGAACCCAGAGCGTCGATCTGCTGGAGATAAATCAAATAGGGAGCTGCAACGAGCCCGGCAACGGTGGCTACGATGGCGACATTGCGCGCCGTATCTCGAGAGAGTCGCAGCAGCAACGCTGCGAGAGTTGCAACGGCCAGATAGACCCCGAGATCGTGTCGGAACAGAAACCCCAGCCCGCCCCAGGCGCCCAGGCAGGCGGCGCGCGCCATCGATGGCGCGTCCAGGTACCGAACAATGAGCCAGGCGGCAACCATGGGGACGAGAATCTTTGGGTAGTTGTACAAGCGAAGATCGATGGCCAGCATGCAGGATGCCGCCCAATAACCCCACAGTATCGATCCCGTGTACCGCTGCGCCAGCCAATACACCAGCATGACGCCCACGGCAATCGCCCCCATCGTCAGCACCGCTTCTCCCAGCAAGGTGTCGTTTGACAGCGCGAGGACGGCAGCCGACAAGCCAACAGTCAGTGGACGGCCCGGATCGAAGAAATCGCGCACCGGGTATTCGCCGTGGAGCATCTGGCGCGCCTTGGAGAGGTGATCGAAGTGATCGTTGAGGAACGCCGGTCGTGTCACCTGGTAGAAGAAGGCGATCGCGAGAATGGCGATCGCCGATGTGACGTGCACGCCGCGCCGCGTCATCCGCGGTTCCGGAACCGCCAGCACAGGCGCATCAGATCGAACAACATCTTCGGCGGCGACCCGATCACGCTGACGGTCGATCGCGGAGAATTGCGCCACGTGACCGGCACCTCCTTGACGCGAAGACCGCGCCGCTCGCAGAGATAGAGCAACTCGACGTCAAAGGCGAACCCGTCGATGACCATCTCCGCAAAGACGGCCTCGACGCGGGACCGTCTGAGTAGCTTGAAGCCGCATTGCGTGTCGCGATACGGCAGGCCGGTCATGCGGCGCAGAATGATGTTGAACACTTCGCCCAACACCCGGCGTACGATGTGTTGGCTGACCTCGACGCGGGAGCCAGGGAGCGCTCGCGAACCGATCACGACGTCGAGATTCTCCGCGCGCGCGATGGCCGCCAGGCGGTCGTACTCGTCGATGGGCGTCGAAAGATCCGCATCGCTCACGAGCACCCACTCCCCGCGCGACGCGAGCACGCCGCTGCGCACGGCCGCCCCCTTGCCCCGGTTGACTGGCAGCGAAATAACGCGGTGCTGTCCCCGGGACACGAGAGTTGCGGCCAGTTCCGCCGTCGCATCGGTCGATCCGTCGTCGACCACGAGAATCTCGGCGTCGAGCCGGGTGGCCAGCAGATAGGCCTCGATGGCTGGCAGCGAAGTCGTCAGACGCTCACGTTCGTTGTAGGCCGGAATGACGATGGAGATGGAAGGAGAAGGGATCGCAGCCTGCGTCGGCAGCACGGTCTGGTCGTCAGCCTGCAACATCTCTACGACAGTATCTGTACATAGCCTCCATTCAGCAATCGCGGCTTCGCCTTCTCCGAACTAGAATGCGAGCTCAACGCGATGCCCGATCCGTCGGAAGTCGAAGCGGTCGCTCGCGCGCAAGAGATGCCCGGCGGGGCCGAAAGCCGGCAGATGTTCCTGCGCCGACTGAACGATCGGATCTGGCCGCTCGCTGCCCCGTCACACATCCTGGCGGAGACCTGCCGGCTCCTGGGTGCCCACCTCTCGGTCAACCGCGTCTGCTACGGCGAGATCGACGGCGAGAACTGCACCATCGTCAACGACTACGTGGATGGCGTGCCGTCTATGGCCGGCCGGTTCAAGTGGCGCGCCCTGGGCAGCGGACTCGCCGAGCACGTCGCCGCAGGTGCAACGGTCGTCGTCAACGACACGTCGATCGATCCGCGCGTGGCTGGTGAGCGAACGGCACTGCACGCCGCCGGGATCGGCGCATCCATCACTCCTGTGCTCGTCAAGGACGGACGGTTCGTTGGAGCGTTCGGGGTTCACAGCCGCATGCCACGTGCCTGGACGGCGGACGAGATCGCGCTCGTTCAGGAAGTGGCGGATCGCATCTGGGTGACGCTCGAGTACCGGAAGACCGAAACCGAGCTCCGCGAGCAGGGACAGCGGCTCCGTCTCGCCCTCGACGCGTCGAAGGGCGGTTCCTGGACCTGGAATGCCGCCACCAACGAGGTGGATTGGGACGAGCGGTTTCGTGCGCTCTACGGCCTTGGCCCTGACCAACCCGCCAGGGCGGATGCCTGGATGCCGCTGGTGCACGAGGACGACCGCCCGAAGATGTTCGCGTCGCAACAGGAGATTCTGACCTCGACGACCAAAGACACCTGGGAGAACACCTTCCGCATCATTCGCGCCGACGGCGCCATGGTGTGGATTCAGAGCCGCGGGCGGGCCGAACGCGACGCCAATGGCCAGGTGACCCGTCTCACCGGACTCGACCTCGACTTCAGCCAGCACTACCAGGCGGAAGAGGCGCTGCGGGCACGCCGCGAGGCAGAACACGATCGGGCGTTGAGAACGCTGCTCGAAACCGCCACTCAGGGCATCGTGTCCGTGGACGCCCACGGTGTAATCGTCACGGCCAATCGTGCGTTCGAAGACATGTTCGGGTTGCCCGAAGGGACGTCGATTGGCCAGCCGATCGAGCCGCTCATCCCGGGGGCCTTCGGCGGCGGGCACGAACGCCGCGGTGAACTGTACCTTGTCGGCGCGCGAACGGACCGATCGACGTTTCCAATCGAGGTCAGCGTGAACTCCGTCCTGACGGCGAGCGGCCCGACGGCATTCGCGTTCGTGACGGACATCAGCGAGCGTCAGCGCACCGCCGCGGCGCTCGAGGCGCGAACAGCCGAATTGGAACATCGCACGACCCAACTGCGGCGAATGGCGTCGGACCTGACGCTCGCCGAGCAACATGCGCGCGAGCAGATGGCCAGAACGCTCCACGACGGGCTCCAGCAATTGCTGGTCATCGCCGCGATGAACGTGGAACACCATCTGAAAGGCCAGGACGAGGCCGGCGAGGCGGCGAGCGCGCCCCTCCTGGAAGCGAAGAAGCATCTCGACCAGGCGATCGTTGCCGCGCGGTCGTTGAACTTCGAGCTCTTTCCTCCCGTGCTGCAACGCTCTGGCCTGCCAGCCGCGCTCGAGTGGCTGGCAGGGTGGATGCGCGACAAATACCGGATCGACGTCACCGTCTCCGCCGATCCGCGCGCCGATTCACAACGGAAAGATGTCCGCGCGCTCCTGTTCGAGTCGGTGCGAGAGCTGATCTTCAACGCGGTCAAGCACGCGGGAGCCGACCGCGTCTCGTTGGCGTTGTCGCTCGACGAGAACGATCGGCTGTGTATCACCGTCGCCGACGAGGGCATCGGGTTCGATCCGGCGAGGCTGGACGACCGAAGCAGCGACAAGCAAGCGGGGTGGGGCCTGTTCAGTATCCGCGAGCGGCTCACGCTGCTTGGCGGCTGCATGGACATCGAAAGCGCGCCCGCACGTGGCACTCGAATCCGACTCCTCGCGCCCCGCGCCATAGTCCGTGACGCCACCGCCGACGAGGCGTTGCCAATTGCACGCACGAGTTCTTCCGCGGCGGCCGACGGACTCCGCATCCTGATCGTGGACGATCACGCGGGGGTGAGGAACGCACTGCGCGACCTTCTCCAGAAGCACTCGCAATTCGCCATCGTCGGTGACGCTGCCGACGGTCTCGAGGCGGTCGCCAAAGCGCGCGCGTTGCAGCCCGACGTGATTCTCATGGACGTGGCCATGCCGCACATGGACGGCATCGAGGCAACCGCGCAGATCAGGGCCGAACGTCCGAGCATCCGGATCCTCGGTCTCTCGGCGCAACCGCGCGGCGAGACGCTGCACCCGATCGAGCGAGCCGGAGCCGAGAGCTTCTTCGTCAAAGGCATCGACACCCGCCGGCTGATCGATCATTTGCAGCTGGTCTACGCCTCGCGCACGGTGCGATAGGAATGCAAATCAGGGCACTTGGCCATTGCGGTTCCATCCGTGCGTGGTTTTCACGTTGAGACACATGCATCGCGCCGCTGCAGCCATGATCGCGATCCTGTGGTTAAGCGCAGCTTTCGCTGCGCAAGAATTTCCGACAGGCAACGCGACTGCTCTGACGTTCGACGTCGTCTCGATCAAATCACTCGCGGGTATTGCGAGAGCACGGATGCCGGGCGCGCGACAATCCCAGGGTCGATTCGCACGCGCCGCGGCCACGCTTCGACAGCTGATCCAATACGCATACGACATGCAGCCGTTGCAGGTGACGGGCGGACCAGCCTGGGTGTCCACGAGCCGTTTTCAGGTCGATGCGCGAACTGAACGAACCACTACGCCGGCGCAGATGCGGGCGATGGTGCGACAGATGCTGGCGGAACGGTTCGCGCTGAAGGCGCATACCGACGTCCGGGAACGTCCGATCTACCGAATGGTCGTAGCGCGCGGGGACGGGAAGCTCGGACCCTCGATCTATCGCATGGACGATGCGGAGTGCGGAGGTAGTAACCCGCAGCCGTGCGACCTTTCGGCGTGGTCGGGAGGGCTGATGAGTTCGGGGATGGGGCTGCAAGAGCTGGCAGTAGCGCTATTCAATAGATCCGAAACCACTGGCGTGGATCGGCCAGTCGTCGACCACACCGGCCTCGCGGGTATGTTCGGATTCACGCTGATGTTCTCGTCGTTCGACACAGTGCCGCTCGTGTCCAACAATCCCTCGATCTTTACCGCCCTTCGGGAACAACTCGGGTTGAAGCTCGAACCTGCGCGGGGCCCCGTCGAACTGCTGGTGATCGACTCGGTTGAGCGGCCGGCACCGAACTGAAGGCGCGGACAGCTGCGGTTGTACTGGGTCGAGCCGTGGCTTGACTCTCCATAAGCGAGCCGCGGCATGGTCCTCAGAGGTTCATTCGATGAGCAATAGAACGCTTGGCCAGGTTGGAGGGACGGTCATCATTCGCTTGTCTCGGGCACAGCCGGTGCACCGGATGATCAAGCTGCTGCTCAATTCGTTGCCCACGCGCACCCGCGCGTGGCTCAGGGCGCGACGATCGGAGCTGGCGGTTGCGGCCGGTGAGCGGCTGGTTCCAGAGAAAGAGCTCGAGCGCAAGTACGAAGAGGCGCTTCGCTTTCTCGCCAACCAGCACGGCACGGATGCGCTCGGCGATTATCTCGAGTTCGGCGTGTTCCATGGCGCCTCACTCGCCTGCATGCACCGCGCGCTCAAGTCGCAAGGCATCGAACACGTTCGGCTTTTCGGCTTCGACTCCTTTGCCGGACTTCCAGCGGCGGCAGACATCGAAGATGACGGGGCATTCCACGCGGGACAGTTCACGGCCGACGAGCCGCTCGTGCGACGGCTGCTGACCGATCAGGGACTGGATTGGCAGCGCACCGTGCTGGTGAAAGGCTGGTTCAGCGACGCGCTTACCGAGGAACTCGCCGCCAGGTACCGCATGACCAAGGCAAGCATCATCATGGTCGACTGCGACATCTATTCCTCGACCAGGGACGCGCTCCGCTTCTGCGCTCCGCTCATTCGTGACGAGACCATCATCTTCTTCGATGACTGGACGGCCAGCGACCTCGATGTCAAGAACATGGGCGAGAAGCGCGCCTTCGACGAGTTTCTTCAAGAGAATCCGCAGCTGACGGCCGAGGAGATCGGCCGCTACGTGCACCACGAACTTCCTCCGCCTGCGCCCGAAGGACTGATTTTCAGGGTCCGGCGCCGGACCGCGAATTCCGACTCGTTCTAGTGACTCTCCCCGTCATCCCTTCTTGGGTTCTTTCAGTTCCTCGATCGACTGCTCCAGTCCGGTGATCCGCTTCACGAGCTGATCGAGCTCGCTCGCGATTTCCGAGAGGCGAATCTCGATACCGGGAATCTTGTCCGGCATGAAGCGCTTGGACTCGAGCAGATCCTTCGGGATCTCCCGCAAACTGATCTTTCCGTCAAACACCCCGTCCTTGTGGTCCTTGTGGTCTTTGTGGTCCTTCGAATCCTTCTGGTCCTTCTCGTCTTTCTGGTCCTTCTGGTCCTTCTGATCCTTGTGATCTTTCGATTCTTTCCGATCCTTCGCGTCCTTCTGTTGCTTGTGGTCGGGCTGATCCTTCGAGTCTTTGAAATCTTTCGCATTCTTGCGTTCATTCGGCCGGTTCTTGCCCTTGGCATCCCCTTCGGGCAAGAAGCCCAGGACGTCGGCCAGCTCACGAACGGTGAGGTCACCGACCTTACGTTCCAGATCCACGGTCATGTCCGGCCGGTCGTCGCTCGCGATAAACGGTTCATCTGACATCAGCAGCTCCTGTCTTCTCGATGCTCACGAGTGCGCCCGTGTCGAGCCACTACGCAACAGCCTAGCAACGGCTTCACTGATCGGCTGGCCAGTGGTACGTTCATAGAAAACAAAACCGGGAGAGGGATTCATTTCAAAGCAGTAGTACTTGTTATCGCTGGTCCTGCGCAGATCGATTCCGGACACCATCAAGCCAGAACTCCTGGTGAGCCGAACGCAGGCCGCCGCCAATTCAGGCGGGATCTCGATTGCCCGCGCCGTCAGAGAATCGCCGGTGGCGGCGGCATATCGATAGTCGGTTGCCGTCGACTTCAACTCGGTGGCGAAGACGTCTTCACCGACAACGTGCACGCGAACGTCTACTCCTTCGACGACCTCCTGAAACTGCGTGGGACAGTTCCGCACACGTTCCAGCCGTGGCAGGTCCTCGTCTTCAAGCCGCTGCACGACCGAGCGAATGCCGCTCACGGACTTGTAGACCACTCGCTTCCGGCAGCTTTGATAAAAGGCCGCTGCTTGTTCCGGCACGGTGGTGACCAATGTCCTGGGTGTCAAGAAGCCGAAGGCCGAGAGCTGGAGCTGCTGGTACAACTTGGAGTCGTTCGAGACAGAGGCGCGTGCGCGATTGACGACGACAGAAGGCATCGCATCGAACAAGTGCATGAGCGAGGCCTGGTACTCGGCCCTGATCAGTTCCTCTTCGCGATTGCTGATCCCATCGCGCGCTTTCTTGCCGCGGTAATCGACATACCGCACATACACTCCGGTGATGTCATTCAAGGTGACCTTACCAGACGGCGATGACACATAGCCAGCCACGCTGTTCTCGCTGATGCTCCAGTTCACGTGAAACTCTCCTGGAAGCCTCGACTCGTCCAGGAACACGTACTCATAGCCCATGTCGTTCAGACGGGCGCACATCAGCTCAATCATCGCGTCCGCCAGAACCCCGCATACCAGAATCATTCGGCCCCTCTGGACGCGCCCGAGCACAGTGTGTCCACCAGGTATCCCACGATGGTGTCTCGCGTGTGTTCCGCACATTCAACGAGACTAGGCATGCAGTCCAGGCTCATGCAGTAACACTCGTCTTCGAGTGTCCGAACGAGGCGGAGATGACAGAACGTCAGCCCCGACGACGTCGCGAGCTCCTGGCACATTGCCGCGACAGAGTTGTGTGACGCACCGTCGAACACGACGCGTGTGCCGACAACGTATGCGTCGATTGGATCGCCGGAAACAACTTCACTGAGATGGAGCGGCAGGATGTGCGAGAGCGGCTCCAGCTTCTCGAGGTCCTCTTGAGTGTCGATGACGTAGTTGGAGGACATGGTGAGGGGGGAATAGCGAATCCGTCTCCCCGAGAGATCGAAGAACGCCTGGATGTCTTCGAACCGGGTGGCAACCAGCGTCCGAGGAAGCCGGAATGGCGAGTCCGAGACGAGAGAGATGAGTTCAGGTGCCCTGAGAAAACGTCGATACCACAGCTCCGGACTCGGTCGATTGATCACAGGACACGACAGGCTGCTCATGTACCCGCGCATCAGCGCGTGCCATTCGGAGCTCAGATATCGGCCGTCCTTGGTATGGAAATCGTCGGGCGTCGTCGCAATACCTGAAAAACGCGCGAGCACGCCGTCGATCTGGTCGAATCCGATCGTGCTGTCTCCCGATTCGAGGGTTCCGGATGATTGACCATCCCTCAGCTCCCAACTAAAAAAGAGTCCGGGGAACAATCGACCTTCCGGAAGGTACACGACGTCTCGACCAAGGCTCGCCAGATATCGCTTCACCATCAAGCAGCAGACATCTTCGTCTCGCCCGATGACCAAGATGCATCCCACGCACGCCCTCGTTTCACCGACAGCAGCCGGACAGTCCGGTCGAAAATCAACCTGTGAAAGCGCAACGCGGAAAGTTCGTAGCGGCTTGCCGGCTCATCCTCGCACACTTTCGGGCCAGGAAATGTGCGGAGGGCCAAGAATTTCTCGCCCAGGTCGCGGCTGGTTAGGTGTTGTCACGCATGAGGTGGCTGTCGCATTCGTGGAGACGCTGCTTCTTGTGCTCGTTACTGCCTTCGGCTCGCTAGCGGTCTACGAACTGCTGGTGCGTCAATGGAAGATGCCGAGGCTTCTGTTCGGCCTGAAGATTGCAGCTCCTATCGCGCAACGTGCAGCGAGTGTCTGACACTGCTTATTGACGTCTACGGCGTCGGACGGTCGATGCGCGGCCCCTTGAAGGCGCCTTCAACGGCGTGCACGATGAGATACGTGACCTCGCCTTTCTCGTTCTCCACGAATTCGACGACGGCGCCACGGAACGCGAACATCGTTGACGACTGCGGGACCATCCGTCCGCTTCCGAATCCGATCACATCCGCCATCAGTTGATCCCCCTGCACCGACATCGTCGCCGTCGACTTGCCGCGTGGAGTCATTACCTCGTACACGCCGGCGTATTTTGCGAGCACGGCTGGATCCACACGAATCTCCGACGTCTGCGCGCTCTTCGGCTGCACGAAGTGCTGACGGTCCTTCTCGTTCTCATTGCACACGAACTCCAGCAGCTCTGTATCCGGGTCGTAGAGCAGTTCCGTCGTCATCGTCCAAGTCCGCGTGAAAGTCTTTGGGTCGTCGACCGTCATCTGCAGATCGATGTGTCCGAAGTCACGGCGTCGATATCGTTCCGTGATCCGGAGCCCTTCGGTATGAGGGTGAGCAGGACGCCCCACCAGTGATTTGTCGTTGAACCCGATCGTCTCCACGACCAGCGCATCGCCGTCCCAGCGCCCGACGGAATATCCCTGCCATGTGGGGTTGGGATCGTTGGGAAGGGCGCGGCCGTCCATGAAGATCTGCCGGAAGTTGTTCGGCACCTCGTACAGAACGGTCACGAGATGAGGAGTCTGAATGATTTTGAGCGGACCGGTGAAGTTAATCATCGGCCCAGGCGGGAGACAGAGCGTTGACCAGGAGTCGGCGGCCGGGTTTGCGTCTCGCTCGCTTACCTTCGCCCGCGCCCACGATTGCGCGTCGGCCGCCTTGAAGTCGGAGTCGTACTTCGGGCCAGCGTGCCAGAGTCCGGACAGGTCCGGTTTTCCATCGGAGGTGCGCGGTGTCGGAGCGGACAGATTCGGCTTCCCGTCGGCGGTTCGCGGAATGCCCACGGTCGGATGGGTCAACCACTGTCCACCGGCGGCTGATGGGATCAGAAAGGCAGTCGCGAGTGCCAGCGCAAGGTCACGGACGGGACAGATCCTCATTGCAGCATCCCGCGAATTCGAAGTCTATTCCTATCAACGACGCCGGACGCACAGGCGAACAGAGAGCCACTGCGTCAGCGCCCGCGCAGCAGTTCTGTCACCGGCGACGGCGGTTCGTCGGCAGCGACGACCGCCCTGAGATAGGCGGTGTCGTCCGCGGTGCCCGGCTCGGGAAACTCGATCTTCGTCTGCCGATGCCACACGTACGCCGACGGGCCCTCCAACACGAGGCACGCCGGCGGCCGGCGGTAGAACCGCGACAGACCGATGTCGACGTTGACCACGCGGGCGTTGTATCTGGGAAGGATGGCGGTGAGCGTCACGGTGTGGCCAATGACGATTCGCTGAACCTTTTGCGCCGCGAGTACCCGCTCGACGTGCGAGTCGGGTGCCTTGTCCTCGTCCTCGGCAAGGCCGCGGTAGCGCAACGGCGAGACAACCTCCTCCGCCATCGGTGCGGGCGAGTCGGGAGGCTGCGCAAGTTCCGCGCGGATGCCGTCGTTGATCGTCGATGGGCTCGTCGCCGCGTACTTCGGTGAGATGCCGCCGTGCACGAACAGCGTGTCATTGATCTTGACGATGGCGTTGTTGCGCCGAATCCACGATCCGTAGGTTCCCGTCGGCGCGAAGGCCTCGCGATGCTCGACCCAGCCGGGCGGACGTCGCTCGAACCACGAGTTGCGGAACGCATCTCGTGCTGTCGCCGTCGTTGGCCATTCGCCTCGGCGCCGCATTTCTGCCACCTCACGGTCGTACGCAGCTTGCAGGCGCATCTCGGAATTCGCGGTCCGAAACTCTTCGAATTCAGCGGGCAGCACGTTACGCAGATCGCCCCGCACGAAACCCGTCTCATGATTGCCAATCAGCGCGTGGACCCTGCCGCCGGCGGCAAGCGCTTCACGCTCGAGGCGCATCAAGAGATCAAGGGCTTGGCGTGTCTGCGGTCCGCGGGCGGGCACGTCTCCCACTTGCACCACGTGCGCCGTCCCGCCAATCCATCGGTCATTGGAATCGATGAGAGCCGCCATGCGGAGCACCGCCGTCAGCGCGTCCTTGTCCCCGTGCACGTCGCCAATCGCGACAACTCGATTCACGCCCTGCCAGTCGTATCTCGTCGCACTGGTCTGGCCGCGAGCGGCGGCCGACATCGCGAGCCACGCGAGGAAGGACCGGCGGCCGAGCCTCACCGTGCCGCACCGGCGGGAGCGAGCAACGCTGGAGGGGTGGCAAGCGTCGCCGCGGCGAGGCTGATCCAGCGCCATTGCCCCTGTCGCTTCTCGAAGAACGCGCGATGGCCGACGGGGCTGTAGACGTCCGTTCCGGCGACGTAGCAGAGGCCGAGTTCGGGGTGCTGCACTGCGACAAACGGCTGCTGACAGAGCATGGCCGGCGGCTTCAGCGGGGTCACGAGCGGCACGATGGCGTTTTTTAACATGCCGACACGAGCGCTGGTGGGATTCGATTGCGCGTGAAGCGGCACGTCGCCGGTCGCGACGACGTGGCTCAGTCGATCGAGGTCGTGAGGGAAACGTGTGTAGACGTACGGCGCCGCGAAGAGCGTATTCGAATAGAACGTGCCGCCAAGGGCGAGGATCCGGTCCAGGACCGGCCACACCGCGCTGGTGGAAGTGTCACTCTCCCAGTGGCGCCGGAACACTTCGGGACCCTTGCCGAGGTCGAACTCCACTTTGAAGTCAGGGGCCATCAGCGCACCGAGGGCCTTGCTGTCCTTGCGTCGAACGATCGCCCTCATCGAGCCGAGCAGTGCCTGCAGCGACTTGTCCCGAGTCGATTCGTCTTCAGGCCGCAGCACTCGCAGGTCGGCCTCCGCTGCAGACGCATAGGATGTCGCCGCGACGCCTGTCGCCACCAACTGCAGCCACGATCGTCTGGTGAGCCTGAGGCTGTGCGGCTCACCCGAACAGGACATTCTTCTCGCCTTTTGCTTTCGCCTCTTCGTTGAAGAACGCCACGAGGCGATCGCGGCGCGCGAGCACGGCCGTGATTTCGACGCGAGTCAACGACGTGCCGACGCTTTTCGCGACCGCACTCTCGGTGAGTGCCGACATTCGCGCGAGCAGCGCGCGGCTGCAGCGGGTGAGGTTCGCTATGTTGCGGATGTTCTTGTACGGTGTGAACGAGCGCGTGTGATCGATGAGCACCACCTGCCATGAGTTGGTGATCAGCATGTTGCCAAGGTTCCGATCGATGTTGATGATCAGTTCGTCGAACACCGCGGCGACGGCACGCTGCTGCGCGAATCGCTCGGGATCAGGTGCCGTCCATTGCTCGCGCACCCGCTGCGTCTCCTGTCCCTTCACATCGTCGACCCACCAGGTGAAGGCGCCAGGAGTGCCTTCGTAACTGCGCGCCACTGAAACCGGCACCATGTTCAGCTGAAGCAGTCGATCGAGCCGATAGGCGGCAACGTTGAACCGCCAGGCATCACGCGCCGGCAGCACGGTGCCGTCCTTGCCGAAGAAGTCCGGCAGCGGGCGATCGACCCGCTGGATCTGCGCGGAGTGCATGACGCCCTTCCAACTCAACTCTGCCCGAATCGGCTTGGTCACGCCTTCTCCGATGTCCTGGATGGAGGCGACCATGCCGCCACGGAGGAATGCCTCGCGGTCGGCGTCGGTGTAGGAGGCGAACTCCTGCGCGTAGACGCTTGCGAATCG
>Ga0070674_100000283_pt1 | contig 24838 bp, 12 predicted proteins | sample KBSM33metaG_FD_65344 | JGI IMG/M metagenome (GOLD analysis project Ga0070674, IMG submission 65344) | Miscanthus rhizosphere microbial communities from Kellogg Biological Station, Michigan, USA - KBS M3-3 metaG | ecosystem: Host-associated > Plants > Roots > Rhizosphere > Soil ... | reverse complement strand
TTGACGGAAGCGGCAGACTTTGCCCCTTTAGTTGGCTTGAACCTGCCGGGAATCGACAAGTTTCAGGTTCCTCATCACGGTTCGCGGCGCGGCGTCACCAGTGAACTACTTGACCGGTGGTTGGGTCCACGTCTGCCGCATCCGCTTTCGACCGGACAGGAGACTTTTGTCGGAATGATTAGCTCGGCTCTGGAGGACAAGGATCACCCTCGAAATGCGGTGGTTCGGGCGATGTACCATCGCGGTGGCGTTGTCACCGCGACTGAAGGAAGCACCAAATGCTTCGGCTATAACGCTCCTTATCGGGGTTGGGGACCTGCGGTTCCCATCGCATATCCATGGGATCAAGAGGAGTAAGCAAATGGCTAAGATATTCATTTCGCACAGCAAACAGGACAAAGGCATAAAAGACTTTTTCCTCGAAGCATTCGCCGGTACGAATGTGAAGCCTCACCTCGAGGAGTTAGAGAAGCCAGTACCGTCAGGCGTCACGGCGGTGAAGATCGAAAAGGATATCTTTCAGTCCAACGCCCTATTCGTCCTACTTAGCACGAATGTCGGGGAACTTAAACACACACGCGACTGGATTGCTTGGGAATGTGGCCGGGCTTCTAACAAACATGTGTGGGTTTTTGAGCCTGCGGAAACAATCGGGACGATCGACGTTGTTATACCGAAGATTGATCATTACGTAGTTTATGAGCAGAACGAGGTGTGGCGCGAAGAGATACGTTCCTTAGTAGATGGTTTAGATGACTCGCATATCTTGCCGCTCGTAGCGGGCGGTGGTGCCGCAGGTGCGATGTTAGCCGAAAAAGATAAGGCGGCGGGTATGTTTTTCGGCGCGATCGCTGGTCTCGCTGCTGCGATGTTGAAAGATGCGGCAACGCCGCCTAAGGGCATAATGATTAGATGTGCACAATGCGCTTCCGTGTACAAAGTATATAGTTTTGGCGAATTGCGATGTCCGGTATGCAATCGGACGTATCGACTATCGCAGGCCACTGCGCCTTTATCTGCTCAAACGATCGCTGAATTGGTGCAAGAGTTTCCGAAAGGCTATAGGTATTAGACGAACACTCGATAATAAGCCCGTAAACACGTGCGTTTGGTGCACTTTGAAGCCGTCAGGCTTCAGCTAGTACACAAACGCATTCTCGACCGGGTTGTCGCAAGTCAGACCGAACGGCTGTGAGTACATCCCGCCCGTTGAACCGAAGATGTACCACATCGAGTTGGAAGGCCGGAAGACCGCGAGGTCTTGTCGGCCGTCGCCGTCGTAATTGCCGGGTGTCTGGAGATCGCCCGGTATGCCCCAAGTGATTATCTGGACGGCGAAGTTATCCGAATTGATGCTGTACCAGGTTTTATTCGACGGGCGAAAGACCGCAAAGTCTGATCTTCTGTCGCCCGAATAATCTACCGGTATCGGAAGGTCCGTCCAGGCCCCACGTGAATTCCGATATCGCAGTATTGCAAGATTGGCCACTGTCTCGCGTTGACCCTGTCTCGCGAAATCGTTTTAGTAGCCCGCACGTAAGCTAAGACCCAACCGACAACCGTTAATTGTCTTGCAGAATCAATCGTTTAGCTCGCTCATCATATGAGTCGATTGGTTGACGATCATAGATTGAAACTGTCAATGCTTTAGTGTAGTCCGAGTTTGAGACGTGCGAATGATGTACGCCTATATTTGTTAAAAGTGCCTCAAGCGAATCTCTTAGTTCACTCGCCTTAGAGGCCGTCAGGCGGTCAACCAAGAGAGTCGCCCATGCGCCGGGTTGTAGTGTCTGGCTTGAGCATATTCGAGGCCCGATTCCCCGTCTTTCTGATAACCGTGTAACGTGCCGCCCGTCCCTCGCATCGTAACAATTGCCACTTGCACCGTCGAACCTTCACAGGATTGACTCCGGACCTTTTTGAGATGCTTATTGTCGCGTGGGTTTAAGTATCCTGTGATTGTGCGATGATTCGCCACATTTCGACGTCAATGTTCAGAAGTTCGTCGATTATTTCATTTTCACTTAGACCTTTCTCACGCATCTCAACGTAAGCACCTATCGAACGAGCCCGCCACCCACGATTTCGATTAGCGCGTGTTTGAGCATCAATGAGGCCATCGAAGGACAATCGATGGGTTGCGAGCATGTATCCGCGCGCCAGGCTTCGTAAATGACGGAACAGTTCTTCGGGCGTCACTGGCTGAATATGCTGCCCTGGAGATCGCCGTATCCACTCCAAGTCTTCAATAATAGGTTTAACGTCAATCGTGACGTCAGAGTTTGGCATACACACGAGTATTAGGGTGTCGGTGGTCTTTGGTAAATAGGGTACATAAACGAACGAACGTAATCCTCCCATGTGGCTCCCGTTGCTCCAGTTACCGCGTCGTAGTATAGACCATTCGATCTTACCGCATAGTGCGTACCGTTGCTGGAAATCATCAGGCCGTCCTTCGAGCCGTCGTTGAGGTGTATATAATTTGTGCCTGACGTGAGAGGAACTAGTTCAGCTTCGATCCCGGCCCGTTCGAATGCCTCAAGCGTTTCTTGCGCTGCCAGATCACAATTGTAACTGCAGGCGGGGTATCGCGTGTAAATATCAGCAAGCTCTTTTGAGAGCTGATCCGGCAATTTTTCGCCGCAAGGGCCTTCGCCTCCACATGCTGTTGACTCAGAAAGCAAAATTATTTCCGCCGCCCCGATAGCCTGAAATGCGCCGATTATCGTAGCAGCGCTCGGAGTTCCGATCGCGGTTGCGCCGCCGGCCGTGGCTGCGCCCGCGATAGCCGGAACAACAACCACTATCATAGGAATCGCAGCTACGGTTGTGATGTTTAACAGTGCTGGCGCCCGGGCACCCATATTTTGAATCAGTCCTAGGCCGCCGCTATTTAATCCACCTTCCGAACGTAGGGACTCCTTCCCTAACATCGTTGAGCGGTTAGACTCCAATCGGTAGCGGTAACCGTCCGATGCGACAACTTCAATTGGTCGACCTTCATATGGTTTCAAACCGAGCTGCGGGTTCGCTCTTGCATAACCGGCGGAACCGAACGCAGGGCCGCCATTCGGACCATTCGGATTGAAGTAGATTGTCCCCGTATAGCTACCCATCTGCAGTCCCGACGAGTCAGTATGTTCGATAGGATTGTTTACAACATAAGAATAGCGATTGAATGACTGAGGGTTCGATGCTTTTCCAGACGAAAGTAACGGATCGACCGAAGTAAATCGTCCGAATTGTTTGTTGTAGTAGCGCGCTTCCGCAAAATCGAGGCCTGTTTCCGGATCTTTCGCATAAGTTGTAAATCCCCTGCGAATCGACCCATCGCTCGATACAGAGTATTTGTTGCCCGTAGTCCTAATGGACCCATCAGCAAATAGCTCCTCGCCAAACGGCAAAAAGTCGCGACGAGACAAGACGGCGCCGAATTTATCCGTTATTGCTCGGGGCGAGCCGATGTGATCCGTTGCTACGTATTTAATGTCGGGCACGGATGAAGGCGTAGAATTGGAATATTCGGCGATAAGCTTTCCCATGCCGTCGTAAACAAAAAGTGTCGTTTCAGATCCAGTAACTTTTTTTATTCGTTTCCCTGCACCGTCGAAAAAATTGGTCAAAATTATTTGGTTGTTTGAGTCCTTAACTTGAACCTGCCTATTATCGGCATTGAAAATGAAACTTCGACCATCGTCCACGGGATCAGAAAGTACGTTTCCGTTATTGTCGTAGGAGTAGCCCTGGCCACTTTCAAATCGATTGGAAGTTTCATTTACAATAGGTAAGGTCAAATTGTTGATGGGAAGTTCAGAGGCTCCTACGATACCGTAGTAATCGGACCTGTTTCCGTACCGGTCATAATCGAATGTCTGCTTCCAAGTTTGATTTCCATTGACTTTCTCAGTAGCCTCCGCTAACCGGTCCAAGTGATCATATTGGTAGGTTTGAACAAATGGGTTGCTCAACCCTTCGAAACTCACTGTTTGGCGCGCAATATTTCCGGCGTTACTCGATTCATCGACCGTTCCATTTGAACGTAATAAACCATATTCGTAGTTGATCTTTAGCCGAGCACCGTCCCCGACCGAATGACCAAGAGCCAGCTCCTTGATTTGTAATCTTCTGTTGAGTTGTGCAGACTCCCAAAGGCCATTGCCGAGCCTAAGAAAACTGATTCTGCCATCCGCAAAATAACCAAAACCTGTAGCGTATACTTGCTCGGTTGCTGTTATTGCGGCCTTTCCATAGACGCGGGATAATTCACCATTTGAATTTATGTCGCTTCGAACGACCCTTCCTGACGGATACGTTTCTTTGGTTAAAGCGCCTGTCAAATTGTATTCGTACGCCGTGGTATAAACCTTCCCATCAGTGAACTGAGTGTATTCTAAACTCTTTCCTAGTGGGTCAAATGCAGTGTAACGAGATTCGGAGACCGCGTTACTTATTTTTGTAAGTTTGCCTTTTGAAAAATCCGGGATCGAGGGGAGCCCCGAACCGTCGTAGAAAAATTGGACGGTTGAAGTCTGGGGCGAGTCGTTATAGCTTCGTTGTGTTAATCGACCAAGCGTATCGTAAATATTAGTAATTGTAGTATTGTTTGCATCTGTCGCGGTTAGCACCTTGCCAGTCGCATCGTATGTGAAACCGCCCGTCCAAGAATTGTTATATGTGCCGTCAGTAGTGCTCAAACTTGGATTAATTATCTGCTCGGGCTGTCGAACCCGACGTAAACGTCCAAGAGAGTCATAAAGGAAATAACGATTCTGAACGCCTTGTTGAATACGGGCCAATTTTCCAAGACCATCATAAGTGAAGTATGTCGGTTGGTTTGGCGATACGATCGAACCAAGCTCACTGTCATCACCGGGCTCATCTAGGCGAACGAGTTGCCCGAGAGCGTTGAAGATAGATCGCCTTAGACGTCCTGCTTGATCCTCGACGGTCGTGGAGTTGCCTTCGAATTTTATTACGACATCCGCATCGTCTGCTGTTTTAATCTTGGTTATTCGACCAAGGGAGTCGTAGGTAGTTTGGGTCCACAGAACTGGGCTTGTACCGTTTATCTCAGCAGGTCTAAAGGGAGCCGATTGTTTGGCAGGGCGGCTTAATGAATCATGTTCTGTAAGGACTGTCCTGTAGTTTCCGTCTGCTTCATATCTGCGCGCCTCATAGATCCTTCCAAGTTCATCGTAAAAACTAACAGTTTTGATCAAATTGTCGTTGAGGACGTTCAGATCATTGGTGATAACAATTCGGTGATTTGTGTCGTCGTATTCGACCGACGTTTGCGATTCGTATTCCGTGCCAACGGCTGAAACCTTTTGAGTTGGGCGGTCGAGATCGTCTTGATAAGTCGTTTTCGTTATTATTCCGTTTATATTTTGAGTATTAACGGGCTTGCCAGTGAAATAGTCATACTGAATATACGCAATCCAATTCGACGAATTTGAAGTGCTCGTTGGGAAACAGAATGTGCTCAAGGTACCTAACTGCGAAGGCGCTGTATTCGTTGTAGCATTTCCGTCGGGACTTCCGAAATTATCTTCAAAGTTTATGGATGTCGCAGCACCATTACCGTCGATGAGTTTTATCACGTTGCCAAGTACATCGTATTGGGAATATGTTCGTATTTCTCCACTTTGACTCTGTGCATTCTCATAATTTGTAACCGCGGTCACATTCCCGCGGCGTGTAAAACTCGAGCTGTAATTGGTCGAATCATGTCCCGCGACCGAAGTTCTCGGAAACAGGTTGTTGTGATTCGAGTCTTCTGAATAGTTGTCATATTCAAAACGCGCTCTCGAAGCGATGTTGCTTCCGGAAATGTCGGTGGAAGTCCAGGTCTCCGAGGGAAGATTGCGAAGGTGCGGACCGCCACCGGCTATGTAATTCTCATCTGAAACGAAACTAGTATGTGTACGGCGTTTGAAGGAACCGGGGGAGCCATTACCAAAATCGTACTCCCATATATCCGTTTGGTTATTAAACTGGTCGAACCCTACGGTCTGCCCGGAGGTATCAGCGGGATTTATCGATGTCACCTTTGAGACTTGGTTCGTGTCGTTAAGAGTCGTAACGGTTTCGATGATCCGAGGATCATTTGCCGGAGCGTTTATATCTTGAAGACATGGCGACGTGCACCAAGAAACAGGCGCTCGTTGGCGCCAAGTTTTCTCCACGGTTCTTAACAGCGTCGAGCCATCAGAATCGTAAAACTCTGTTTTGATTTCCTTTCCTTTCCACCAAGGGTCTTCGTTGTAAAGACTGTTACTTACAGAGTAATAAGAAACTGGAAAAGGGTCCCCCAAGAAGTAGTGCCGCACCCGATTGATCCGAATCGAATCTGAAGTCCGTTCGTCGAAATTATCGACAGCAACTCCGCCCCCTCCGAAATAGTTGTAAGAGTAAGTAGTCCTAAGTTCGAGCTCATCGTCATTGAATACCCTTCGTTCCTTTACTCGGCGAAGGATTTCCCCGTCATTAGCATTTGTATACGGCGTAAATGGGTGTTCCCACTCATACTCGACTGCTCCGCCGGTCGGTAATTCAATGCGCGATAATTCAGCATAACTGTTATAGAGAAATCGGTACTTACCGCCGTCTGGCATCCACACTGCGGACCTAATTTCTGGGTCCACATCTGTATTATGACCCTGGTTGATGAAATCAGGACTGGTGGGAGGGAAGAGCTCATTAAGCGTCTGAAGCGAAAACCCTTCGGACAAGTTGTTGCTTAACGATCCGTAAGAGACACGAATTATCCTTTCCGCACCGTTAGTGCCCTTGTATTTCAAGCGGTCACATTTTCCGTATGGTGCAACGTCGTTCACAGCGTATTCAATGGTTGTTTCCCGGCCCAATGAATCCTTGGCAAGCGTCAAACGACGGTTAGTGTACGTAAAAGTAATCTGATTACCGTTTCGGTCCTTTATCCAGGTAACCAGTCCGGCATCGATTCGATACACAACTCCGTTCTTCTTCTTTAGTGTCCCGAAGAGACTATCGATGGAATAAGTATATTGGTCGTAAATGGTATTGTCTGAGATAAATGTTGCGGAGGAGCCGTCGACCGATACGAATGTAGTTCCTCGCGATGAAAAATATGCCGAAGGTGGGATGCCTGCCAAATTCGTTTGCGGGGCTCCACCAGTCAAGGTGTCCCGCATTACAATCTGAGTCCCTCCGGGCTCAGTAAAAATCAGTCGAGTCATTCCCTCATATACATTGGGCAGCGTTGGGTTGGAATGATGTGTGTACATCTTTTGTGCTAGAAAACCCGGTCCGTAGCCGGGTCGTGTTCCATTCAACTCGTCCATGTTGAGCATTGGAGTTGGGTTCATGAAGCCCCCAGATCCATCTGAAAAGAACCGAAAATTCGTCCATCGCGCTTCGATCTGCAATATTACGGAACTTGATGCCTCACCGCGACCGCCAATCTTCGCAAGCGGCATGGCAAAATTCAGGTTGCCAGAAAACAAGTTCATGTTTTCCATTCCGCTCAATGCATATGATCCAGCGGGCGCACCTTGGGCCAATCCAGCGGGATCCGAATTGTCATAAATACTCTGGGCCTGAACGCGCGAGCCAAGAAAAATAACGCCATGTAGAAAGAAAAGGCTGAGTATTACGAAGTTGCGAAAATGGGGAAGCATATGTCTCGATCGTAAGGAAGTATTCATGTACATCATTTGTTTTCGTTAGTTAAATCATCTTCCAGCTTTAAATGCTGCTCTTACCATCTGGCCTATAGTTTATCGTCGAAAATACGCCGGTACGGGAATATCGCCGGTGATGCCCCAGGGTTGGATTCGCCACGATTGGTCGTGGCTGTTGATGATGTACCAAGTACCGGTTGAAGGTCGCCAGATGGCGATGTCGCATTTACCGTCACCGTCGTAGTCGTTTGGCACCGGGATATCGCCTGGAAGGCCAAACGTGACGGTTGGAAGCATGGTGCCGGAAGCGCTGCTGCGGATGTACCACTTTGTGTACGGCGAATCGGCCCCGTCGAACACGGCGAAATCCGCCTTTCCATCGCCGTCGTAGTCAGAACTTACCGGAACTCCTGTAGCGGAAAAGTCGATCGTCGGCGTGGATGAATCAGACGAGAGTTTTGGGTAAAAGTTCGTGTTGCTCGCCCGCCAGACCGCGATGTCGGCCATGCCGTCACCGTCGTAATCGGCCGGAGCGGGGACATCGCCGGAGGAACCGTGAATGGTCTCACCGCTGTTACCGGTGGAGCTGTAAGTTATCCACCAAGCCTGGTTTGATGGCCGGAAGACCGCTCGATCGGTTTTCCCGTCACCGTCGTAGTCAGCTTGAGCGGGAAGGTCAGCATTCAAGCCCCATTGAACTGAGTTCAGCGAGGTGTCGCTGCTGTACATGATGTACCACTTGGTAATTCCCGATGACGGATCATCTTTGCGCAGAACAGAGAAATCGGTTTTCCCGTCACCGTCGTAATCGCCCGGAACCGGCTTGTCGTCCTGCACACCCCATCCCTGAATGACCGCAGCGGAACCTGGACCTCCAAAAACATACCAATTTGCACAGCAGTTCCCGCTGGAACCCCCGGGTGGTCGCCAAACAGCGAGGTCAGCCGGTGGTGCGGCATTCGCATTTGCATCTTCTACAGCTAAAAGCCTTGACCCTGCATAGATGTACTCCTTTGAAAGCTGCGGCGTCGGCGTTGGTGTCGGCGGTGCGAGAAAAGGATTTACTTTCGAAAGAAGCGAACGGTCTTTCGGCTTTAACGTTTTCTGCTGTATCGCGTCTTGCTCAAGGAACTTCAACCCTGCGCCGAATGCTCCGAGAGAAACGACAAGGACCACGACCGTCAGCCAAATCCGTTTGCGAAGATACCTCGCGATGCGGCCGAATGCATTTGGACCCGAATCCGGGCCGTTGGTAAAAATCGACATAATTATTCAATCCATCCGCGCGCACATGGGCACAGCAGGTTCGTAAACCTCAGAACATGCGGCTCACTTTTAGGAAACTTCTTTATCCGAGGATATTCGCGGGGCCAGTCTCGCTTTGGTGTTGCAGCAAAGTTGTAGACCATACCGAAGCCGTCAGGGTCTGTCAATTGCACTCGCGAATACTTACAAAACTTTACATGGGGTCGTATACACCTTCGGAATTCCAAAAAAACAAAGCTCGGATCCGACGTGGTCAAAGGCGCCGTGGACTACATCTCTCACAAAGAGGGAATGACGATGCAATACGGCCTCGATTGCTCGCAAATTTCCGAAATGATGCCTAAACCTCTTAGCAGTTCCTGACGCGGTCCAGTTTTAGGACCCGACCTGCGCATTTTGTTTTCAATTCTTTTCAGGAGGCAAATACCATGGCTGACGACACACTCGCACATTCTTGATAAGTTTCGGGGCTTATTGGTGCGTTGATATTTGACAGGGAATTACTAAATATTTTTCCCCTTCGTTCGGTTTCGAACCGTACCGAGTCACTTCACGCAGTCTAGGACTGGACGACTCGACTAGCGTGACATAAAGCTATGGCGTCCAGGTGGCGATTCTTTCACGGAGGTAACCATGACGCATGTACTTGGACGCAGGATCCCAGACGGACGAACTTTTAATCAAGTAAATGGGCTGAACCTGATACCAGGCCCCGGACCGAACGGCCCGGCGCGGTTTGTAATCCTGCATTTCGGCGACGTTGTACTTAATGGCGGCGCCAAATTGACCGTCGACTTAGGATACGGTACCGACATATTCAACTCGAGTTCCGGATCAAACTTCTGGTCGCGACCCATTGACACTTCCGTTGGCACAATTCCAATAAAAATCTCAGGCGGGACTGGAAGCGCGCGGTTGATCGAATTCGGCAGCGGCGAACCAAGCATTCCTCCGGGACAAACGCCCGGAAATCCCGAAGGCAGCCTAACCAACCCCGACGTGTTCCTTCAAACCAACCCATACCAGGAACCGATCTACGAGACGCGTCTCAAATGCAACGGGAGTTTTGATTGGCGAAATGCCGCGTGTTCCTTATCGCCCACCATCCCAGATGGAGTGAAAGACCGCGTAAAGGCCGCCAGCGGGATAATCGTCGAGGTTCATGGGAATCATGTGAGCAGTTGTTCGGGAACTCTGATAGGCTCCGATCTTTTCGTTACGGCCCGGCATTGTTTAGAAGACCCCCTACACGAGGACATGCGGAGTGCCTCCGTCACGTTCGATTATGCCACCGCCTGCGACGGCGGCAGACCGACTGGACATGTGACCCGCTTCTTTAAGGTAATAGAGGAAGTAGTCTCCGGAAGCCCTCCCACCGGATTTGACCCTCCCGTCTCCACCGATTGGGTGGTCCTGCGCCTTGACGCTGCACCGGGAGACTTGCCTCCACCTCTTCCGCTCAGAAATGCGGCACTGATGGTCGGTGAAACGATCTTCACGATGCATCATCCCAACGGGGCCGTCAAAAAAACGCAGGCCGGCATTTACGACGGAGGCGACATTTCCGGTTTCGACTACGCGGGCGGCAGCTCAGGCTCCGGGTTGTTCGACATAAACGGCAGTTTGGTGGGCGGGCCACTCAGCAAAGGATTCGGCTGCGGCGTGTCTTACGCTCCGGTCGCTCCGATCAAGGCCGCTCTTACGACGCCTCCCGCCCCGCCGAAACCTCTCGACGTATTTATCGTGTTCGATCGGTCAGGGAGTATGACGGACAGTGCACCGCCGATCGGCCGCAGCAAACTGGACGAGGCCCAGGATGCCGCCTCCTTGTTCGTGCAGCTCGTCCGTGAAGGCCAAGGCGATCGACTGGGTCTCGTCACGTTCAGTTCTACAGCCAGTTTCGACGCGGGGCTTGCGCCCGCGGCGACCGCGAAACCGGCATTGGTCGGTGCAGCGCCCTTTACTGCGGGAAAAATAGGTGCGATCACCGCGGGTGGCGCTACAAGCATCGGTGCAGGAATGGGAATTGCGATCCTCGGTTACGGCGGTTCAAGCGGGAACGACCGCGCAATGCTGCTCCTCACGGACGGACTGCAGAATACCGATCCGATGATCGAGGACATTGAAGGTTCTCTCGGTGCGATCAAACTTAACGCTATCGGATTCGGCTCCGACGCCGATATCAACGGGCCTTTGCTTAACCGCGTTGCCCGAGATCACGGCGGCCACTTCACGCGTGCTTTGGACGGATTGGCCTTACGGAAATTTTTCGGGATCAGCTTCGGAAACATATTCGAAAGCGGGGCGTTGAACGATCCCGATTTCGTACTAAAAGCTAATAAGAACGAGTCGGAACCGCATCGTTTCGATGTCTGCGGCGAGGAGCGGATCACCGTCATTATCGGTTGGGATGATCCGACAGTCGCCCTGCGAGCCCAAATAAGGACGCCAAGCGGCGCGGTGGTGAGCGAGCGACGAATTCGGCCGGTACGGGGGCAAACGTGGGTCTTCTGGCGCATACCCCTTCCTTACGCCGGCGAGCGGGATGGAACCTGGGAATTTGTGGTTCAGCGCCCCGGGACGAAGATCGACGTAAGTCCTACGCCGAAAGATATTCGATATTTCGCCTTGGTGGTCTGTTCCGGCGGTCCCAAATTGAACTCGTTGATAAACCGCACGCGCGTTTACACAGGCGATCCGATCGATCCCCTTGTTGGGCTTCACTATCCCGATCGCACAACACCGCACGATGCGAAGGTCGAACTTACGATCGTCGCGCCAAGCATCGCTCTCGGACAATTGGCGATGGATGCGGGACTCTCCTCCCCGGTGACGATGGGTGATACGGTCGATGCGTTCCATGCCACGCTGCAGGCGGTGGCACGGCGGGCGGGCGGCGTCCTTCCCGTTGGTTCGTCCACGATAACAGTGCCGCTTTTCGACGACGCGGCACATGGCGATGGAGCGATGGAACCCGACGGAATCTTCAACAACCGGCTCAAAGATCTGACCCGCGTCGAGGGCACTTACCAGTTCCGAGCGGTCGCGACTTACGGTGAAGGGTGCCGGGCGACGCGCGAGGCTCACTGGTCTGTGCACGTGGAACCCGCGATCGACCCCGATCGCACCGATGTAAAGCTCGTGGACATTCTTGATAACCCCGACGGCCGTCACGGCACGCTCGTTATCACGCCACGCGATCCGTACGGAAATCCGCTCGGACCTGGGCGTCCAGGCGTATTCACCGTCGCTCCTCTCCCCGGGGTAAAAGGTCCCGGAAAGATCAAGGACCGGGGCGACGGCAGTTACGGTATCGATATCGTTTGGGATCCGACTAAAACGCCCGGCGTGTGGGTGCAGCAGCCCGATCGAGACCCCGTGCCGGTCACACCTCCTTCGGCGGATCTGCAACCCTGCGAAGGAACGGACTGCACGAAAGCGGCCAGCGAACTTTTAGACTGTCTCGGTTTGTGCGATACGGACGTGGAGCGCGTGCGCATAAAGAAAGTAAGTCTCGAGATCGACATGAAAGATCCGGACTGCAATGAGAAAGACGAGCCGGATAAGAAATGAACAGGATGACTGTAAATCGCGGCTAACGCCGTAAATGGAGGTGAACATGAGCAGTCCGGTAAAATCGTATGTCGAGAATGGTTACAAGTTTGTCGAAACGAGCGAAGAATGGAAACAGCTCTGTACCGTACTTCCCTGTTTCAAACAAGTTGAGTGGCCGGATTATGAGACGGCTATATTCGAGGATGAGATCAACGGCAAACCTGTTGTCATTCAGGTTTGGAAAGGATGGTGCCAACAATTCTTGAACCGCGAAGATTTCCCTGGTGGAATCGGCGCTGAGGTCGGAGTATACGAACGGGTCGCCGGTCGTGGATTCCCCGCCGCACGGCCCGATTTCTTCGACGAGACGACTTGGATATTTCTTCAGCGCGGGAGCAAGCTTGCTAACGACGATTTCTGGTGGCCGGTAGCGCAAATGCACGAGATCGAGTTTGATTTTATCAATCCAATAACCGGGACCGTCATGTTCCGCGCGGGGTCGGAGAAAACTTATTGGATGAATAAATGGATGGATACCGACAGTTACGACGATTACCGAAGGACACAAGGCAAGCGTTGGTGGTGGCTTCCGGAATGGTTTCCTAAAAACTCGCGAACGCCGATACTTGCCCAACAGTACATTCTCGAATATAAGATAAACGGAAAAACCTATCCTCGCTGGTGAACTGCCGATAGACCAATTAATGATATGAAAAAACTGAAGCGACGCCGCATGGTTGGTTGGTACAACCCGATTCAGCTCGGTCGGACTGCAAAAGACGTCCTCGTCTCCACGTTGCTCGGCAAGCACAATGACAAACGCGTCCTGCAGGCGATCGCGGATTCCGGCGAACTCAGGCCGAAATACTTTTATGAGGTCAATAAACCCGCGGATGAGGAATTTTGGTTTGATTACATCGCTGATATGGGTGACGGCTTCAATTCAACCTATACCATGGCGTATCACATCACACGTCATGAGCTGACGTTGAAGACGCCGGAGAACAAAACGGAAGAAACTCAAAAAGGCGACATTCTGATTTTTGGGGGCGACGAGGTCTATCCGGTCGCCGATTGGAAAGTCTATGAGGAACGCCTGGTCAATCTCTACGATCTTGCTTATCGAAAAAAGACAGAAGGGCAGGCTAAAGATCCCGCAAACCACCCTTACCCCGCCCTATTCGCTATCCCAGGCAATCATGACTGGTACGACAGCCTTGTAGCCTTTATGACGCTGTTTGGGCGCGAGAAGGAATTCTGCGGCTGGGAGTGCCCGCAGAATCGCAGTTATTTCGCGATCAAATTGCCGCGAGGATGGTGGCTCTTCGGAACGGACGTACAACTAGGCTCCTCACTAGACCAGGCCCAGATGGATTATTTCGAAAGGGTCGTAAAGAAACATATGAAACCGGCCGACCGGATCATCTTCTGTAACGCCGAACCGCACTGGATCACCGACACGATGTACGAAAAAGAGCGTGGATTTGCCGAGGCGAATATGGGTTTCTTCGAAGGTCATATCCTGAATCACCAGGTAGCTGTTTACATCGCCGGCGACCGGCACTATTACAAACGACACGAAGAGATCGAGAATTGGGACAAGAAGATCCCAAAGGACCGAACTTGGAAGATTCAGAAAATTGTCGCAGGTGGAGGCGGAGCATTTCTTCACCCGACGCATCGTGAGAGCGACAAAATCGTCGGCAAGCGACATAAATTCGAAAGGTGTTCACGGTATCCGTCAGCACTCACGTCGTTTCTTCTGACGTTTCTCAATCTCCCTTTATTGTTTTGGAATCTCAGCCTTGGTTTTGTTACGGGAGCACTTTACCTCTTAACCGCACAAGCATTCTTAGCGGATCTCGGGCCCTTTAGCCTCGGCCGCATCGTCGACGTGATTCCGGTTGTCGGCACCGCATTGGTAACCAAACCGATCGCATTATTTTGGTCTCTGCTGATCCTTATCGGCTTCTTTTTGTTCACTGATGTTAATTCGAAAATATTTCGGGTTATCGGAGGCTTCTTACATGCCACGGCACATTTGTTGGCGGTTCTGGTAATCGCGTGGTGGGCAGCCGACTACGTCGGAAACGGACGTCTGATTGCGCAGTTAACTATGTCGGAATTGCTGAAGATGGGATTTTGGACTTTCCTGGGCGGGTTCATTGTTGGGCCAACGATTCTAGGGATTTACCTCCTGCTTTCGCTGAATGTATTCGGCTGGCATCACAACGAGGCTTTTTCGGGATTGAAGATCAAAGGATATAAAAACTTCGTCCGTTTCAAGATCGACGCTAAAGGCGATCTGACGATCTACCCGGTCGGTGTCGATAGAGTGGTCACGAATTGGCGGGAGGGCGATAAGAAAAAAGGTGAAGCCGGCCTTGAGCCAACGCAAATGGAGTCAAGCAACAAGCCCTTCCTGATCGAAGGGCCTGTCAAGTTTTGCAAATCCGAAATGAATCTGCTCGAGCCAAAAGAAAAGGAGGAAGAGTCGAAACATCCCCAAATGATTACAAAGATCGAGCTGGACAGTAATGCGAATCTCGACGCTTAGTTCCAAACGTTCCTATCCAACGAACGAAACGCGATCATCTTGCTCAGGTGTGCAGCCAAGTTGTGAGCAGAACCTCGATCGAACGGTGACCATAAAGTTGGTCTTCAGGAGTATTTCGCGTTAGTTATTTGGTCAGCATCGCGTTTTGAGCAATTTCAACCAAATCGTGTACACAATTGTCATAAAACATCGATTCTTGCCCCGTCCCACTCCGGTGGGATACCCAATCAAAACAGCGGGAACATCGAACACAGCGGGAAACATGGAATCGTGATTCGTCATCTTTCATTCGTCACCGTTGATGACCGCTGAGTTCTCGAACTCGCGAGTCTAAACGTGACGACCGTCTTGGGCTTGCATATTAACGAGAGGATTGGGAAATGGACGAATATCGCAGAATCACAAGTCAGACCCGATGCTTGTTCCATGCTTGTTGACCCCGTGCTTGTTCCCATGCTCATTCCACTATTTTCTTGAGCGAAGCCAAGTCACGAGAAGCCCGATCAAAAACCACTGGATAAAAACCGCCGAATAGAAAAACCAGTGTCCCGTGTTGTCGGGAATACGAAATGCGAGCATCAAAAGGAAAATATGAAAATGAAGACCGGTCCACAATTCATTTAATGGGACCGGATTCGGTTCAAAGTATTTCACCAAAGGTGAACTTTCGTCTTTGACGAGCCAAAGCAGCAACACCGCAACGAGCCCTAGTAAAGCCGCTATGACGTATTTTTTTCTCACGCCAATATCCATATTAAATCCTACTTACGGTACCGAGCGGACATATGGATGGCCGTCATATCGGTCATCCACGTAGTCATCGATAAAGAAATCAGATGGCATCGAAGCCCCGTTGAAATAATCCCAAGCCAAACTAGTTTGAAAATAGGCAACACTACCTTCTCCTGGATTAAAATTCTCTTTCGCATAGTGCTGAAAATTCCAAAACGTCGACCCGAGTGTGTTTGGCCACGCCTGTTGAAAGTTGAAATGCGCAGGTGATGCGGAGTCCTGTACCGTATGCATGGCACGTGCCAACGCCTGCATCGCTTGGTTCTCCAATCCTTTTGCATAAAGGTCGCGCGCCAAACAAATATTCTGTCTCACAAATCGATTAGCTTCGTCGCGAGCATCTGCAGCGCTTTGGCCCGGTCGAGCCATGGCGTGTTGCGGAGCATAAGCTGCGTCTTGTGTATCCCAGTCAAACTGACCGTTTGCTCCGGTCAATGCCTTGATTTGAGACGGGGTAGCTCGCCCCGCGAGAGCGCGTCGCGTGATATCTTGGTGATAGTCGAAAGGCCATACTGATGGAAAAAGTCCAAGCGGATCTATAAACTTCATCGGCTGATTGGCCACATATCCATAAATATTGACGTCTCCCGCAGCAAATCCAATCGGGTCTTCTGATATAAAACGACCAATCCTTGGGTCATACCAGCGGGCGCGGGAGAATTGTAGGCCGGTAAAGGAATCGAATTCACGCCCGGTGAATTGGTAGCGGCTTGCAAAACCGGCGTTCGACGGATTTCCGAATGAATCGTAGCTCGATGACGAGCTCACATTTCCGGAACTATCCGCAAGCCCGTTGGTCGATCCCAAATGATCCGTGAGGAAGTAATTGACGGTGGTCCCGGTCTGCGAACGCAGCTTGTTGTCGATTCCCTCACCGTTGAGATACTGGGTCAGGGTTCCGGCGTCGTCGTCAACAAGAACGTCCTCACCGTCGTACGTGAATTTCGTGTCTTCGACATTGCCGGTCGTGTACCGCCTCACTCGGCGCCCTAGAGCATCGTAGACATACGTCACGGCTGACCCGCCTGCTAGGGTCGCCTCCGTCATCCGGTTCTCATGGTCCCAGGCATAGGTCCACTGATTTGCTCCCTGCGTGCTCGAAGTGGTGTTCCCGTTAGCATCAAACCCGTAGCTCGCACTCGTCGTTGAGGTCAATCGATTGAACTGCCCGGACTGATAACCATAGGTCGTCGATAGATGCGAACTGGTCCTGTTCCCGACATCGTCGAAGCCGTATGATTCGCTCGCGGAGCCGATCACGCTCGTCAAACGGTCCACCAGATCGTATCCGAACGTCCGCGTGCCCGAAGCATCCGTGATCGTGGAAATCTGTTTTGCCGAGTTGTAAGTGTATTGGCGGTCGAAGTGTGTCGTAGCCGAAGTGAAATCCTTGAGGCGTTTCAGAGTATCGTCTTCGAAATATTCGTAGGTTGTCGTAACGCCGTTCGGATAAGCCCTGGAGATCAATTTATCCTCGTTGTCGTAACCGAAACTGATCGTGGAACTGTCCGAAGCATTAACGATATTCGACAATCGCTCCGCGTCGTCGTAGTTGTAAGTCGCGTACAGGGAGCTATTCAGTTTCAGCCGTTTCTGGTTTACAGCCGTTGACCGTTCGTATTCGTAGCTTAATGCTTGTCCGAAAACGTCAGTTGTAGACGTGAGGCGGTTGCGGTTGTCGTAGGCGAAACTGACGGTTCCGTTATCATTCACTGCCGACGTGAGCCTCGAAATATCGTCGTAACCGTACGCGGAGGTTGGGTTTGGTATGGTACCGCCGCTGCCGTTGTCGTATTCGATACCGGTGAGGCGATTCAGGTTGTCGTAACTGTAGTTGGTGATTCGCGCGGCGTAATCTGTTCGTTTTGTACGATTCCCAACATCGTCGTAAATGAAACTCATCGTTCCGCCGGCACGTGACTGCGATAGCAGTCTTCCCATTGCGTCGTAGCCGAATGTGTACGTCTGATTCAGAGCATCCTTCACCTCGGTGGTCTGAAAGCGGAGGTTGTATTTCGTAGTAGTGACTTCAGTCGCAGCATTCGTGACCGTGTTTGTTCGCGTCGCGTCGTCGTACGCATAAATAGTGTCGCGGTTGGCTGTGTCGGTGTACTTCGTAATTCGTCCCGTCTTGTCGTACTCGAACTTTTCCTTCAGTCTGGTTCCGCCCGAAACCGCCGCCGGATATTCAACCTCTTTTACGCGGCCAAAGTCGTCCGGTACATAGTTGGTCACCTTTCCGAGCGGATCGGTATACGTGGTTTTGAACGACATCAAGTCGTAGCCGAACTCTTTTATGTGGCCTAAGGGATCGGTGATCTTTTTCAGTCGGTACTGCGGATCGAATTCGTAGGTAATGATCTTCCCGCGTTCATCCGTAACGGATTCTAGCGTCCTGCGAATGTCGTATTTGTACGTGATCTTGTCCAAGTTCGGATAGACCAACTCAACCTTTCGCTGCGTGTCATCGAAATAGTTGTAATCCGTCACGTGTCCTAGTGGGTTCGTGATCGTGTCTGTCCGACCGCGAGCGTCATAAGTGAAATTCGTTTTCTTCAGATTCGCGTCTTCGATCTCCTGCAAAAGTCCCGATCCCGAAAACCATTTGAAATTGGTTGTTTTGTTTCTGGCGTTAGTTATCGAATCTGGAAGACCTTTGTTGTTAGAAGTGGGGTAAACGAGAGTCGTTGTTTTCCCAAGAGCATCGGTTGCGGTCAAAAGATTACCGGCGCTGTCATAGGTGTAAACGGCAGTATTGTTGCTGCCAGATGAATCGACACGATCCTTGTATGTCAATACCTGACCGAACGCATTGTAGGTATAGGACTGAGTACCGAATACGTCCGTTACCGATGCGATATTCAGGCCCGGATCATAGGTGTAGCTGGTGTCATGCAAAAGTGCATCCGTCTTCTTGATCAAATTAAGTTTCGAATCATAGAAGAATTCCGTCGTTTCCGAACCGCCGCCGCCGCAGCCACAGACCCCTTCGATCTTTTTCACGACATTGCGGGAATTCGTTTTATCGAAATAGTATTTTGTAGCGCGGCCCAGGAGGTCAGTTACCGTGGTGAATGCGCTGTTCGAATAGTCGAACGTGTATTTTTCCTGCGAACCGTGAACTTCGGAGGTGGTCGCTCGCCCCTGACTGTCGTAAAGGTGCGTTTCGACGATGTTGTTTAGAGCGTCCTTTACCGTCTTGAGCAAAACTTTACCTGCCGCTGACGTAGTGTCGTACTCAAACTGGTACTTCGATCCATCCGAATAAGTCACCGTCTTTAAGCGGTTGGTCGACGTAAAGTACTCATAATCCGCAACCACGCCGAGCGAATCGGAGATCTGCGATACGAAACCGTTTGCACCGATAGTGATCGTTAGCGTTCTGCCGGATGCATCTGTAACTCCGGTCAAAACACCGCTTGTGTTGTAGTTCACCGTAGTTTGGTTGCCGTTGCGGTCCTTCAGCCAGAGCACTTTACCCGCAGAGCTGTATTTATTCGAACGGCCGTCTTTCAAAGTTAAAGTGAAGGTGCCGTCGCCGTTTATTACAAGGTCGCCGGGATATCCCGGAGTGATTCCCGAAAAAGAAGTAGCCGTCGTTTCCCGGGCGAAATAAACGCCTCGTCCATCCGGCATTTGAAGGCGAACGTTCTTCGAATCGATCTGTGTAATGTACTGGTCGTATTCTGTCGTCCATCCGAGACCGAATATTCCCGCGACCTGGAGCATGCTGTTGTAGTTCCGTGAAAGATCGACGACTCGTCCAATGCCCGGCAGTTGATAATCCGTTTGTGAAAGGTACATGTTTCCGCTAATAGCGTTCACAGGTTTGTGCACCATCGGTGACGGAATCATCTGTATCGTCCACGGATTTCCGCACGACCCTAAGTCTTGGTCCGTGGAAAGCCGGACCATATAAGTCGGCGTACGCCTAATTTCGGCGCCATTGATGATCCTTGCATAAAAGTAATAAGTCTTGTTCGCAGCAATTGGGATATTGATCGGGGGATCTAAACCGTTTTGAGGAAGTCGTTGCCAAACGGAATGGCTCGAAAACGTGTCGCCAGTGTTGGACCACATGATCTGACTGTTCAAATCGGGATTAATGGCTCCCGACTGGACATAAAGCGAATTGCCAGCGCCCGGCCATACATTCATCCATGGTTGGTCGACATCGAATGTCGTCGCAGAGGCATTGATATAGCCCGTGCATCCACCACCATTCGTCGCTCGAAAATTGACAGTCTGGTTGTGAGAGAACGGTCCCCGGACGAAGTTGCCCGTCACATTCGTGTAGAACTGCGTCTGCCAAACGCCATTGGCACCAAGTTGTTGCACCGCAGCCGTCCCATTGATCTGGCCCCCGATCGTCAACGTGATCTGGTGGTAACCTGGGCCCGCTGCAGCAGAAAAAGTAAATGGCGGGCATTGACCGAATGTGGTACTTCGTGCAGAGAAAAGAATTAACAAAAACATGCAAACGATCGCAATGCGGATTACAGGTGGTCGATTGGCCGAGGTTACCAGGAGCTTCATAGGTTTAATCTCTTGCGAGTCGAAGTTTGGGATCGTGGAGCGAAAAGGCTGGCGGAATTCTAATCTCCTTTTCGAATTATTGTCAATTCAGCCAGTCAATTCTCGTATTTTGTCGTTACCAAGAGCTGAAAAACACCTAGACCGTAAAGAAACAGATTGCATGCTTGCAGAAAAAGACTCGAATAAAAAGCTCAATTGCTAATTGTAGTCGGAGGAGAGCGCAACGGTTTGAGCGCGATGCATTTATGTCGACGAAATGCGCGATCCATCTCGCGATGGACCGACGAATCGCTCTACCGGCACGCGATCCTGCAGAAATCTCCGATCATTCTGTACCCCACTCGCACGGAATTTACGTCTGGCGTCGCGAACGGAGGTCCTTGACCCTTCTCGTAGACCACGAACAGACCATGCGACAGCCGGTTCCGGCTCGAGCGAAACAACTTGAAATCTCCCTGAGCCTTAAAAAGATTCTTAGATCTGTCATCGGACGATTCCCAACGTATGTAATAAGTATCTTCAGCCGTTAGGGAGATACGTGAGGTGATGTCGAGTCCGAGCTTTACGCCAAAATTCAAACGTCTTATGATGTCGCTTTCCTCTATCGCAGCAACAGGGTTCCTGCGGCTGTAAGTCTTTCCAAAATCGAATCCGGCAGACGGCTCGAAAGTGAATCCCCAGCCCTTCGGCCCTCCGGCGGCCGTGTAGTTCAGTCGATACGGCTTATAAAGTGAATCCCAAACCGGCTTGTAACTGATCGATGCGTAGATCTCTTTCTGTTTGAAATCGCGATCGGATGCGTGAGTTCCTCCCCATTCGATCCGGTGAATGGCGGTGAATGGTGTTGTTCCGTCCGCTTTCTTAACGCGTTTACGGTAGCGGGTTTCGCCCTCAAACCCAAACAGAACTCTATTCTGGCTCAAAGTATCCTTGTCGATCTTCCCTGTGGAGACAGTTGCCTTGAGAAAAAAGGGTGTCAGGAACCACATCCAATCATTCGCCCGGTACACTGTGTTTAGGACCTGAGGATATTCGAAACCAATATCGAGGACGCCCCGATTGTGCCTTTTTCTGATGGTTGCGGCAGGGGTGCCTTCTTTTACCTCGACATCTTCTGTTTCTACCGAGCTCGTGAACGCAACTCCGATGTCGAGTGTATGCTCAAGCTCTTTCTTTTCCGGGGCATCGGCTTCCTTGTCCTCGGGAAATGGGGTCGCAACGGTCCCGGCGAGTTTTTTTGCAGTTACGGTTGTATTGATGTCCGGCGGAGGCTTGGTTAGCGGATTGATCTGGAGTTCGGCATCGAAAGCACCGATCGGCAGATCATCATCGAGCGCCAAGCAGACCGGGACGATGTTCCCAGTTGCCCCGAGGACCATGGACGGGTGGATGCTAACTTTATAGTTTCTGTCCGCTTCGCCCGTTTGTTTTACGACGAGACCTGCGAAATTTTTTCTGTTGTTCTTAACGTCGTTCAACCAATCGAGCACCGTCGTCCAGTCATATGGGTTGTTGATCGGGTCGACGTTTGGAGCGGAGATGAAAAGCTTCATCCTGTTGTCCCCGACACACCCTACCGCACCACGTTCCAGTTTAAGATTGAGAGTCGGTTCGACGTTAAGAACCAACCGTCTTTTGTACCTGGTTCCGCTATCGGTCGTATCAAAAGTCAGAACGGTTTCATAATTCAGAGCCTTCGAGGCGTCGTAGCCGGGAAAATCGATATAGAAATCACGGTAAGGAGCGGTGAGATTCCTAGGCGTAACGGTGATCACTTTCGTCAGCTTTTTGTCGATCGCGACCACTGTCACATCCGGCAGACTTTCCGGCGTATCGTCTTCTGACAATGTCACGTGGATCACACCGGTGGTGCCCGATGCTTGAAGCACGGCCTTTGTATCCTTCGGACCTGTCTGTCCCGCCGCTGCATAAGCGAGAAAAGCAATAAGAACGCTCGGCAAGAAAAAACTGACACTTGTTTTCATCTTTTTAGCTCCTTGATTATCCGATCGACCCCTTAAATTGCTTTGTTGGTTTTTTTCGTTCAAGGGAATAGGATCGCGTTCCGCATCTCCGGCAAGATGTCCTCCGGCGTAGTATCCAGGGTCACTTCGGCCTGAAGACGGATCTGATTTTCTTTCGTAACGAACCTTTTATAGGCGGCGGCAACTTTCAGTGTCGCGTCGAGAACGACGATCTTGGGATCATCTTCGAAATCTGTGTAGTCTTTGAAAGCGGTCTCCTTCCACGCTTCGGGGTCGAACTTATCGGGCCAGGTGCGCTTGATCTCGTTTTCAAGCGTAGTTTCAAGATCGCCCTCCAGATCGCCGGTAGGGATCCCGTCGTTTTCGACACTGCCAACCGTCGCCAGTATGCTTCGCGTAATTCCCAGCTTTCGATCATTAGCGATCGCGGTTTTCACTACCGCGTCCGCCTTTTTCGTTTCCTTCGAGTAGCTCAGAAATTTCAAGATCGAGTTGAACCCCTCGGTGCCGGCGCTTATGACGAGTGCCGATAACACGAGATCGAGAGCTGCATAAACTTCGGAAGTATTCCCGGGACCGAACACTGAGGTGAGCACCTTTATCCCGAGACCGTACGCGAGAATGAACCCGGAAACGAGAGACGCAAATGAGAGAATTGCTTTTCTCCATTCCGGTGTCGTTTTTTTGTCGAGCCCGATCCAAGAATCAAGGATCTCGAGTAGTCGCTGCACGCCGAACCCGGCAACAAATGCCGGTCCGACCGCCGTAACAAATTGCGAAGCATTCACTGCTGTATTTTCGAAAAACATGTGTGTCTCCTTTGCGTTTGCGACGAGCCGTTCCGTCTACCCAGGACAACCCGCATCGATCCAATCGGCCATGGGTTTGATCTGATCGTCGGTCAGAAAGGGAGGACCGTCGGCGGGCATGCGGCCGACGCTGCCCATATTCGGATCGAAGATCGTTCCCGCGGCTCCCAGCAACGATAAAATGAAGTTCGAATGCACCGCATCGCCCTTCACAAGGATGGGCAATTTGTCCCCAGTGTCCGGGTTAACAACACCGGGCACGTTCCCGTTCACGAACTGTTCGTAAGAAAGATCGTTCCAGAATGTTCCATGCGGGGCATTCTCCGAGTCGGATTGCTGAGTGTTGCCCGTCTGCGATGAAATATTTTCCGTCAGGATCTTTGTGAAATACTCCTGAAACTCCGCGTATGACGTAATGGTCATAGAACTCCTCCTTTTTCCCCTTTGGCTCCTGCTCACCCTATTGCGGTTGTTTGTCAATCTTCAGTTTCTGTGGGTTGTGCTTCGGCAGAGCAGCTTTCAGTACCGGCCGGTCTTCCGACAAGAGCTTTTGCAGCTGTCGTAGGGGTTCGTTCTTGAATAGAAAGCCCGGCACGTCCGCCGGGAATGCATGATCGTTCAGCGCCCATAGAAAGTCTGTTTTCGTCCTTGTGGAATTGTGGCAAGCCATGCAGCTCCTACTGATCCTTTTCTGATCGAAGGTTTCCATCGATGTGTTAGAGAATGCAGTTTGATCGGAACCTAAACCGGGAAAGGTGAATTGCGGACTGCCAGGGTTCGCCGGACTATTTTCCGGTACCGGCCATTGTGTCACTACTAGTTGGTAGAACTGCCAGACGGAGTTCACCGCTCTCAGCTTTGCTCGATATGCGGCATTTGTGCTCTGCGTGGATGCGTGGATCGGTTTTATCCGGAGAATATTGAACGGCGTCGGAACGGGCAAAATGAGCGGGTCGATCGGAAACGGATTCGAAATCGGCATCGCTGTAACCGTTCCATCGTGCAGATTGAACTTTCCGGAAGTGTCCGGCCCGCCGGGAACATTATCGATCTGCTCGAAGCTCGACCAGATCCATTGCGGCCGTGAGGGTGTTTTCTGAACGATGTGGAGACCGACAAGTCCAACAGTTTTTGGTGAACAATCGCCGGTTACCGGATCCATCACGATCGCGGTGCGCTTGTAATAACGATCCGGATTCGGAACACCCGCCATTTCGATCCAGGCGGATTTAATATCGATCGCGCCGTTCTGAAAGGTCAGATTGGTTGCTTTGTCGAGTTCGCTTCGCAGATACAACGTGTTTTGAGTTATCTGGTCGAATTCGATCCGATCGAAGCCCGTCGAGAACCGGACGTAGGTCCGATTTTGAGCTACTATCGGGCCAACCAAATCACCGAATCCCGCCTGTCCCAGGTCAGCGAATTTTGAGAAAGAGGCGAGCATCACCTCCCCGAACTGCATAGCCGTCCTGCAAGGGTTTACGGAATCGTACACGCCCCAAGGAGCCGGTACGGAGCCGTCATTGTGAAAGATCTCGAACTGAGCTTTGTAGGTCTCGAAGACCTTCGGACCGGGATCGCTTACGGTTTTCGCGGGATCGGGGATTCCGCGCTGGCCGTTTTGAACGGGCCACACCAAAGCTATGAAACTCTTCCAAGAAAAATCGTCGAAATACT
>Ga0070674_100000275_pt1 | contig 25078 bp, 19 predicted proteins | sample KBSM33metaG_FD_65344 | JGI IMG/M metagenome (GOLD analysis project Ga0070674, IMG submission 65344) | Miscanthus rhizosphere microbial communities from Kellogg Biological Station, Michigan, USA - KBS M3-3 metaG | ecosystem: Host-associated > Plants > Roots > Rhizosphere > Soil ... | reverse complement strand
GCGCTCGCCACCGGCGCCGGCGCCGAGAGCCGCCAGGATATCGGCTGGGTCATCGTCGGCGGCCTGCTGGTCGGCACGCTGTTCACGCTGTTCGTGATCCCCGTGGTCTACACCTATCTCAGCCGGCGCGAGTTCCTGGAGGCCGATCTCGAAGGCACACAGGACGCGCCTGCGTTACCCAGGCCGCGCGGCGTGCTCGAGCCAGCCGAATAGAGGCTGAAGGCGTCGCGCGCTGAGAGGCGCGAAAACGGTTCACTTGGGTGTCGAGATGCGAGGCGGCTGCCGCAAAAAGAAGAGCCCCGGCGCGGGGAGTGCCGAGGCTCGTACGCATTACACAGAACGCACTACCTACCCAGACCGAACACAACTGGGCACATAGAGCATGCCTTGGGCCTGTGGCAGTTTTTTGACGATTCCTTGTCAGTCTTTTTAATAGCCACAAGCATTTGCACGCGCGCCTTAAGACCGCATGGCGCATCTAACCGGGACCAAAACGCCGCGCTATCTCAAAGGTTCCGCCTGGGAAGCGCGAAGCTTGTGCAGGGGCCCGCGTCATGCACTATGATGAAAATCCGGGCGAACCTAAATGAGTTAGAGGACCATGCGCTGGCGCGGCGAAAGAGAAAGCCAGAACGTCGAGGACCGACGCGACGAAGGCGGCGGCTTCGGCTTTCCGATGCCTGGCGGCGGGGTCAGCTTTCCCAGCGGCGGCGGCGGGCGCGGCGGCATCGGCATTGTCGGCATTCTCATCATTCTCGGGCTCATGCTGTTCTTCGGCATCGACCCGAGGGTGATCTTGCAGGGAGGGGGAGGTGACGAGGATAACTTCCCGAACATTCAACTTCCGCAGTCTCGTCCCGAGAGCACCAATGTCCCGGCCCCCGGCACGGAGCACCAAGGTCCGCCGGTCCAGCATCCACAATCGACGAGCGAGGACGATCTCAAGCAATTCGTAAGCGTGGTGCTCGCCGACACCGAGGACGTCTGGCAAGATCTGTTCAAACAATACGGCCAGCGTTATAGCGACCCCAAGCTCGTGCTGTACTCAGGCGCGATCCGTTCGGCTTGCGGGCTTGGCCAGTCGGCCATGGGGCCTTTTTACTGTCCGAACGACGAGAAGGTGTATATCGACCTCGACTTCTACCAGGAGCTCAAGAACCGCTTCAAAGCGCCGGGCGATTTCGCCCAGGCCTATGTCATCGCGCACGAAGTCGGCCATCACGTGCAGAAGCTGCTCGGCATCATGGATCAGGTCGAGGCGGTGCGGCAGCGCATGGATTCGGCCGAAGCGAATGCTTTGCAGGTTCGGGTCGAGCTGCAGGCCGATTGCTTCGCCGGCGTGTGGGCCAATCACGCGCAAGAAAGCAAGAATATCATCGAGCCCGGTGACATCGAGGAGGCGCTGAACGCGGCGAGCGCCATCGGAGACGATCGCATCCAGAGGCAGACGCAAGGCTATGTCGTGCCCGATGCATTCACTCACGGCTCTTCCGCGCAGCGGGTGCGCTGGTTCAAGCGCGGCTACGAAAGCGGGAAGCTCGAGAGCTGCGATACCTTCAACACGGATCAGCTCTAGCTCGTTGGCTGCGCAAGCTCGGTAGCCGGGTGACTAGAGCGAGTCTCCGGCAAAGACCGTCGCCTCGCACGACTTCTGCGCCTTCTTGAACAGGAGGCAGGCTTGGTTCGCCTCTGCGGCGTTGGCGAACGGCCCGGCGATCAGCCGCCACTTCTTGTCGGGGGCCAGCACGCGACGAGGCTGAAGCCCCGCTACCAAAGCTGCGTGATTGGTGAGCAACTCGCGCCACAATGGTCGCAATCCATCCTGCTTCGCCACGATCCCGATCTCGATGCCGTAGCGCGTGGACCCGTCGTTGGCTGCCGGCGGCAGAGTGGTGGGGCTAAGAGCTGCAATTTCGGTGTTGGGTGTTGGTGCCGTGCTCTCGCTGCCGGATTCCGATGACGAGGAGGCACTGTCGGTCGCGGCCGGACTTGGCGCCGACAGATTGCTGCTGAGGCTTGGAGTCGGCGTTACTTCGGTCAAGGGCTCGTCGGGAACCTCCGACACCGTCACCGGCGGCGGCGTAGGCTCGTGCTCGTTCTCCGCGTCGGCTGGCTCTTCAGAAGGAGGCGGACTGCTCGAAGGCGTCGCCGAGGGTTTGACTTCCGCGGGCTTCACGTCCGCAGGCTTTGCCGCGGGAGGCGGTTCTGGCGCGGGAACCTGGGCCGCCTTGGGTGCTTCGGCAGGTTTCGCCGGCTCGGCGGGTTTCTCGGCAGGCTGCGCCAAGGCGACACTAGGCTTCTTCGCTTGAGGAGCGGGTGGCTCGGGCGAAGGCACCGGCTCTGACTCCGGGGTCGAGGGGCTCGCGTTCTCCGACAATGAGCCGGCCGGCCGCACAGCCTTCTCAAGCGGCTCAAGACGCGTGTTGATCTCAGCGATCTGCTGCGACAGTTCGCGCAAGGTGGACTCGATCTTCCCCGTCTCAGCAGCGCCGACGGCGCTTGCAGCTTGCTCCGAGCTAATTGACGTCTCGCCTGGCGCGACCTGGCTGCCAAGGGCACCGGGATTGGTCAGGAGGGTGAACAAGTATACGCCCGACAGGCCGCCGAGAACGATCCAGAAGAACGCAAACGCGCTCCGAACCACATTTCGCGAACTGGTTTGACGATCCTTGATCATTGAGAGTGAACCCCCTCTCGCCTGGAAAATCAGGCTGAAAAACGACCTGAATATGGCTTAGCCTGCGATATGGCGCCGCCCCATCTGAGGGAGATTACTCCGTCCATCCAGCCGGTCAATTTTCCCCTGCTGGGCCCTCCTGACGCAGGTTATGGCCCTAGCCCCTCGTTTGGACTAGACAATCGCCGTCCGCGTGCCTTTGGACGGCGATTCGGCTTTGCCGCCATCAATACAGGATTGACGCCCTTAACTGTACCTAAGCTTTGCGCGCTTAAGTCAGCTCCGTGCTGCCGCGCAATTTGAGTGAAGTGTCAGCGATTCAAGCCTCATGAACCAAACCTCCTCCCTCGCCATCATCCTTGCCGCGGGTAAGGGCACGCGGATGAAGTCCGAACTGCCCAAGGTGATGCACAAGCTTGCCGGGGCCACGCTACTCGCTCATGTTCTGAAGGCCGCCAAAGCTGCCGGCATCGACCGCATGGCCGTGGTGGTCGGCCCCGGCATGGAAGAGGTTGGCGCGGCGGTTGCGGCCGTCGATCCGAAGGCACAGTCATTCGTGCAGGCGAAACAGCTTGGGACAGCTGACGCGGTTAAGTCCGCCCGGGAAGCGCTCGAAGATTTCAAGGGCGACGTCCTCGTGCTTTATGGTGATACACCCCTCTTGACTTCCGAAACCCTCAACCGCGTGCGCGCCGAGCTCAAGGCGGGCGCCGATCTGGTGGTGATCGGCTTCGAGGCAGCCGATCCTAGTGGCTATGGACGGTTCCTGCTCGACGATCGGGGAAGTCTCGCAGCGATCCGCGAGGAGAAAGATGCGAGCGACGAGGAGCGCGCGCTCACCCTGTGCAATTCCGGAATCATGGCGTTCCGCTCGGCCAAGATCCTGCTCGATCTGCTCGGCCGCATCGGCAATGACAACGCAAAGAGCGAGTTCTACCTCACCGACGCCGTGGCGCTCGCCCGAGGCGACCGGCTTGAAGCGCGCATCGTGCTGTCCAACGGAGAGGAGGTGCTTGGCGTCAACTCGCGCGCCGAGCTCGCCGAGGCCGAAGTAGCAATGCAGCAGCGGCTTCGCGACAAGGCAATGGCCAACGGCGCGACGCTCGTTGCGCCCGAGACGGTGTTCATCAGCCATGACACGCGCATCGGCAGGGACGTGGTGATCGAGCCTAACGTCGTGATTGGTCCAGGCGTGGTTATCGAGGACGGCGCCACCGTCAGAGGCTTCTCCCATATCGAAGGCGCCCATATCGGTCCCGGCGCAATCGTCGGGCCGTTCGCGCGGCTCCGCCCCGGCGCCACGCTCGGCGAGAATGCTCATGTCGGCAATTTCGTCGAGATCAAGCAGGCTGAGATCGGCGAGGGCGCCAAGGTCAACCATCTCACCTATATCGGCGATGCTAGCGTCGGCGCGCGCGCCAATATCGGGGCGGGAACCATCACCTGCAACTACGACGGCTTCGCCAAGCATCGCACCGAGATCGGCGCGGGGGCCTTTGTCGGCTCGAACTCTTCGCTCGTGGCTCCGGTCAAGATCGGGGACGGCGCCTATATCGGATCGGGCAGCGTGATCTCCAAGGACGTCTCGCCTGACGCGCTTGCGCTCACCCGTTCGCCGCAAGAGGAACGCAAAGGCTGGGCTGCACGTAGGCGCGAGCAGCGCGGCAAGTCCAAAGCCAAGGCAGCCGCTGGTACCGGCAACAAAGGGACATAGCTCGTGAATTGCGACCGGCGGTTCCGCCAATTACCAGTTGGCAAAATTCGATGGAGTAGGGAACGATGTGCGGCATTGTTGGCATCCTCGGCAAAGATGCGGTCGCCGAGCAGCTGGTTGACGCGCTGAAGCGCCTCGAGTATCGCGGTTATGACTCCGCCGGCGTCGCCACCGTGGAGAATGGAAGACTCGGGCGTCGGCGCGCCGAAGGCAAGCTGCGCAATCTCGAAACTGTGCTCAAGGCCAATCCGCTGTTCGGCGACACCGGCATCGGCCACACGCGCTGGGCCACGCACGGCAAGCCCGTCGAGTCCAATGCACATCCGCATATGACGGCAAAGGCGGCGGTGGTGCATAACGGCATCATCGAGAATTTTCGCGCCCTGAAGCAGGAGCTTGTTGCGGCGGGCGCGCAATTCACGAGCGACACCGACACAGAGGTCATCGCTCATCTTGTCACGCGCGAATTGAACGCCGGCAACGATCCCGTACAGGCGGTCTATGCGACGTTGAGCCGTCTCGAAGGCGCGTTTGCTCTCGCCATGATCTTCGCCGGCTACGACGATCTTTTGATCGTGGCGCGGCGAGGTAGCCCGCTCGCGATCGGTTACGGCAATGGCGAGATGTTCGTGGGCTCCGACGCGATCGCGCTCGCGCCGTTCACCGACTCCATTGCCTATCTCGAAGACGGCGACTGGGCCGTGCTCACTCGCAAAGGCGTCGCCGTGCGCGACCGCAACGGCCAGGCGGTGGAGCGCCTGGTCACTCGCTCGCAGGCCACGGCTTTCATCGTCGACAAGGGCAACCACCGCCACTTCATGGCGAAGGAGATCCACGAGCAGCCCGAGGTCATTGGCCACACACTTGCCGCGTACGTCGATCTCGCCACGAACCGCGTGGACATTCCTGCTCTGCCCTTCGACTTTGCCGATCTCAGACGCTTGTCGATCTCGGCGTGCGGCACGGCGTTCTATGCCGGTTTGGTCGCCAAATATTGGTTCGAGCGCTGGGCCAAGCTTCCGGTCGATGTCGATATCGCGTCTGAGTTCCGCTACCGCGAGACGCCGCTCGACCATGGCGGCGCCGCTCTGTTCGTTTCGCAATCTGGCGAGACGGCGGATACGCTCGCGACGCTCCGATATTGCCGCGGGCAAGGACAGTACATCGCCTCGGTGGTCAACGTTCGCGAGTCGTCGATTGCGCGGGAGTCAGACGCCGTTCTCCCAACTCTGGCAGGACCGGAGATTGGTGTTGCCTCGACCAAGGCTTTCACCTGTCAGCTTGCGGTGCTCGCCTGCCTCGCCATCGCCGCCGGCAAAGCGCGCGGGGTGATCGACCCTTCGCTCGAAATTGAGCTCGTGCAGGCTCTCGCCGAGGTCCCGCGCCACATGTCGACGGTGCTACGCGACGAGGAGCCTTACGAGACGCTTGCTCATAGCCTGTTCAAGGCGCGCGATGTTCTTTACCTCGGCCGCGGCCCGTCCTTCCCGATCGCGCTCGAGGGCGCGCTCAAGCTGAAGGAAATTTCCTATATCCATGCCGAAGGCTATGCCGCGGGCGAGCTAAAGCACGGCCCAATTGCGCTGATCGATGAGAACATGCCCGTTATCGTCATCGCGCCACGCGACGATCTTTATGACAAGACCGTTTCTAACATGCAGGAGGTCGCGGCGCGAGGCGGGCAAATCGTGCTTGTCAGCGACGCCGATCCGGCGACCACCGGCTGCGAGATCGCGACCGATCTCGCGGTGCCTTCGGTGCATCGCTTCGTCACCCCGCTCGTCTACGCTGTGCCCGTCCAGCTCATCGCCTATCACACGGCGGTGTTCATTGGCACCGATGTCGATCAGCCGCGAAACCTCGCAAAATCTGTGACTGTGGAATAAACTACAGCCTCGGATTTGCCTGATTTCTTTGTTTGAGCAAAGACATGGCGGATCATTGGAAGTTCTTCCGGCCGCGCCGTCTTGCTTTCGGCGGGCGCCTTTTCCCGCACGCGTGTTTTTTGGCTGTTTCCTTTACGTTTTTCAACTTGGCCCAGGCGGAAGATGCAGGGCTGAAGAACGGCGCAGTTTCGCTTGCCGCCGGTAAATACGACACGGCCGTGCGGCAGTTCTCGGCCACGATCAACGCGGATAACGTCGTGCCGGGGGAAGCTGCCAAGGCGCTCTATCTGCGCGGCATCGCCTACCGCAAGCTCAACCAACCGTCGCGCGCCATTGCCGATTTCGGCGCAGCGATGTGGCTCGGGCTGCCTGAGGGCGACCGCGTCAAGGCGCTGGTGAACCGCGGCCTTGCCTATCAGTCCGCGGGCCTCGCGAACCAGGGCCAGGCAGATATCGCGCTGGCGCGCAAATCCGGTGGCGGAGAGGTCGATCAGCTGATCGCCGAAGGCGGCGGCTCTGCCGAAGGCGCCGCTTCGGTTGCCGCGTTCTCGACCTCGGTCACGCCCGAGTCACAAGGCTCGAGCGCTCAGGCAGCTGCGGCGCCCGCTAGTGAGGCGCCGACCAAGACCGCGAGCAGCTCGGGCAAGTGGACGACGACCGCAAGTGCCGAGACGGGCGGGACATCGAGCGGCAATCGCGTGAGCCGCTGGTGGGGCTCACTCACCGGCTCCTCTTCTTCAGTGTCGCCTGCCGAGAGCGCGGCGCCAACTCCGGCTCCCGCGAAACCTCAATCATCGGCACCGAGCACAGGGTGGGGAGCTCAGACGCAAGCGGGTGAAGCCGCCGCTGCGAGCGCTCCGCCGCCGGCGCCGAGCACCGGATGGGGTGCGCAGACTCAGCAAACCGCCAGCGCCACCGAGCCAACCAGCGCACCTCCGGCGCCGGCCAGCCCAGCTCGAGCGCCAAGCACGGGATGGGGCGCGCAGACGCAAGGGGGCGAAACCGTGGTGGCGACCGATGCGAACCCAAGCGGAAGCAGGTGGAGCCGCTGGTTCTCCAAGTCTGCCGAGGCCGAAACTCCGGCCGCCGCGCCCGCAGCCGCAGCCGCGACGTCGGCCCCAGGCGGCGGTGGCTTCCAATTGCAGCTCGCGACCAGCCGGTCGGAGCAGGAAGCTCAGGCGCTGTGGAAGAAAGTGTCGAGTGAGAACCAGCAGGTTGCCGCCGCTCAGCCCGTGATTGAGAAAGTGGACATCGGCAATTTCGGCACCTTTTACAGTCTCAAGATCGGACCCTTCCCGGACAAGGCGGAAAGCCTTAAGGTTTGCAGTGCGCTAAAGCGAAACGGAGTGGACTGCTCTCTCGTGACGCAGTAATGCGCGCTAGGCCGCGTGACGCATAGGACTGGCACGCGTCTGCGCGCAGAGTCCGTCAGCCTTTATTCCGGGTCCATGAAAGCTAAAGACAAGTCTGATCTCGTTGCCAAGCCGGACGACGAGACATCTTCGCAGGCGGACCGGCTCGCCTTGCTTGCCGCAGCGGGCGAGCCTGCCTCGCTGCATATCGGCGCGCGGCTCCGCGGTTATTTCCTCACTGGACTCATCGTGGTTGGCCCGGTCGCCGTCACCCTCTACGTCGTGTGGTGGTTCATCAATCTGGTTGATGCCTGGGTGAAGCCGCTCGTTCCGCAGGCTTATCTGCCGGACACATATCTTCCCTTCCGCGTGCCTGGCGTCGGCCTAATCGTCGGCATTGTGCTCCTCATGGTGGTGGGGGCGCTCACCGCCAATCTGTTCGGGCGCAGCATCGTGAGCTACGGCGAGATGATGCTCGACCGCATGCCCGTGGTACGCGGGGTGTACCGGCTGGTGAAGCAGATCTTCACCACGGTGTTCTCCAAGAGCGGGACGTCGTTCAAGCGCGTGGGGCTGATCGAGTTTCCCCGGCGTGGGCTCTATTGCATCGTGTTCATGGCCGGCGACCCGCCGGTCGAGGTTGACGAGAAGATCGGCGGAGGCAAGCCGCTCATCACCGTGTTCATGCCGAACGGGCCAAACCCGACCACCGGCTTCATCGTGTTCGTACCGGCGAGCGAGGTGATCCCGCTCGACCTTGCGGTCGAAGACGCCGCCAAGCTCGTGGTCTCTGCCGGCCTAGTCGGGCCTGACCAGCAGCAGGAAGAACTGCGCAAGCTTGCCAAAGCGAGTGCCGCAAAGTCCGTGCATGAGGAAGAGCCTATCGTTTAGGCTACGGCCTCAGCCCGCGCACATCAGCTTGATCGCGTCGTCACGCTCGAACAAATAGAGCAGCAGCTTGAGCGGATCGGCATCCGGCGCCTTCAGGTCCGGATCGCGCGTGAGCTTGAGCCGCGCCTCGTCGCGCGCAGCCTCGAGCAGAGCCCCATGCTCCGGCAGGCTCGCGATACGAAACGCGGGCAGACCGCTCTGCCGGGTGCCCAGCACCTCGCCGCCGCCTCTGAGCTTCAGGTCCTCCTCGGCGATGACGAAGCCGTCCTCGGTACGGCGCATGACGCCAAGCCTCTCGCGCGCCGTGTCGGATAAGGGCTGGCGGTAGAGCAGGATGCAAGAAGACTCCTTGGCGCCGCGGCCGACGCGTCCGCGCAACTGATGGAGCTGGGCGAGACCGAAGCGCTCGGCATGCTCGATGATCATGATGCTTGCATTCGGAACATCGACGCCGACCTCGATCACCGTGGTGGACACCAGGATCAAGAGCGCGCCCGAGGCAAACGCGGCCATCACGCGATCCTTGTCCTTGCCGGCGAGCTTGCCGTGCACCAGGCCCACCTTGTCGCCGAAGCGAGCACGGAGCTCGGCGTGGCGCGCCTCCGCCGCGGCGATGTCGAGCACCTCGGATTCGGCGACGAGCGGACAGACCCAATAGACTTGTGCGCCGCTTTTGATCGCGCGGGTGATGCCGTCGATCACCTCGTCGATGCGCTCGAGCGGTACGGTGCGGGTGGCGACCGGCTTGCGCTCTGGTGGCTTCTCGTCGAGTCGCGACACATCCATGTCACCGTAGCTCGTAAGGAGAAGCGTGCGCGGAATGGGCGTCGCGGTCATCACCAGAAGCTCAGCGCCGCTGCCGCCGCCCTTCTTTTGCAAAGCGAGCCGCTGATGCACGCCGAACCTGTGCTGCTCGTCGATCACCACGAGACCAAGATCCCGGAACGCGACATGCTCCTGGAACAGCGCGTGGGTGCCTATGAGGATGTCGATGCTGCCGCTGGCGAGACGCTCCACAATGGCGGCTCGCTCTCTCCCGCGTTCGCGTCCGGTGAGCAGCGCGATGCGCAAACCCGCGGGCGCGCCGAACTGGGTGATGGTCGTGAGATGCTGACGGGCAAGAAGCTCGGTTGGCGCCATCAGCGCGGCCTGCGCCCCGGCTTCGACCGCGGTGGCCATGGCGAGCAGAGCGACAACCGTTTTGCCGCTGCCGACATCGCCTTGCAGCAAGCGGAGCATGCGGTGAGGGCTCGCGAGATCGGCATCGATCTCGACGAGCGCGCGCTTCTGCGCCACGGTCAGCACGAACGGAAGGGCTGAGACAATTGCCTTGCGCAGTTTGCCAGGTGCGGCGAGCTTCCGCCCGGCGCGCCGCTTGAGCCTCGCGCGAATGACGGCAAGCGCAAGCTGGTTGGCGAGAAGCTCGTCATGAGCCAATCGCGCTCGGGCAGGCGCCGAGGCCGCGACATCTGCCTCACCCTCGGGTGCATGAAGGCGCCGGAGTGCGTCGGCAAAGGAAGGCCAAACATTCTTCGCGCGGTACCCTTCGTCCATCCATTCTGGAAATGCCGGCAGCCGCGCCAGCGCCTCGCCGATCGCTTTGCGCAGCGTGGTGTTGGTCAGGCCCGCAGTCAGCGGATAGATCGGCTCGTGCATCGGGAGAGCTGCCGTAGCATCGCGCTCGCCCTCGATGTCCACCACATGATCGGGATGAGGGATTTGCAGCCAGCCGTCATAGGATTCGAGCTTGCCCGAGACGAGGCGGCGACTGCCCACAGGCAAGAGGCGCTTCAGATATCCCGGGTCGGCATTGAAATAGACAAGCTCGAGCGCGGCGCCTGCGGAGTCCTCGACCAGGACCTTGTACGGCGCTCGTCCGCCGCGCCGCCCGCCGCCTGACCTGTGCTCCGTCACGGTCACTTCGAGGGTCGCAAGCTCGCCGATGCGCGCGTCGGCGAAGCGTGGCGTGATGGTACGGTTGATCACGCCGACCGGGAGATGCCATAGAAGGTCAATGATCCGCGCGTGGCTCGAGCGCTGCCCAACGAGCTTGTTGAGGAGCGCCTCAACCTTTGGGCCGACGCCCTTTAATGAGCGTACTGTGGCAAAGAGGGGCGCAAGCAGGGGAGGCCGCGTCGCGGACATTCCATCACCGTAAAGCAAATTTCGAGCGGCTTGACAGAGGCTAGCGCGCCCGGTCTAAACCATCCTCTCAGGCAAAAACCATGGTCATGTCCGGCAGTGATCTCGGAATGCGCCGCCGCCGCGCGCTTTGGCGGGCGACGCACCGGGGTTCCAAGGAGATGGACTTCCTGCTTGGCCGATTCGCCGAAGCGGCGCTCGACGGAATGAATGCCGCCGAGATCGGCGTGTTCGAGCGCCTGATCGACACGCCAGACCCCGACATCGAGATGTCGCTGTTCGGGGGTCAGTCGCTCGGTGAGACCGATCTCGACAAACTGATCGCCCGGCTCAGGCGTTTCCACGGCCTTGAGCAGGCGGACTAAACTCTAACGCTCTCATGGCAGTTAAGCCCTCGTTTCCATCCTTACCGGTCGAACGCCTGCTCAAAGCGCCGCATATGATCGCAAGCGGCGTTCCTGAAGGCCTGGATGCGCTCCTCCTCGGCGAGCTTGCCCGCCAGACCCCGCGCGGCGCGCCGATCTTGCACATCGCGCGCGATGCCAACCGCCTCGTCACGCTCGAAGATGCGCTCGCATTCTTCGCCCCCGACGTGACCGTGCTGACTTTTCCTGCCTGGGACGGCGTCCCTTACGACCGCGTCGCACCCAATGCCGACACCATCGCGCGCCGCATCGCCACACTTTCCGAGCTAACGCATCGGGAGACCGCGGGCAACACGTCGTCTCTTATCGTCCTCACCACGGTGAACGCCGTGGTGCAGAGAGTGCCCCCACGGGCGTTCATCGCCGCGTCGAGCATGAGGCTCGCAGCCGGCAATGCCGTGAGCATGCAGGAGCTCGTCGAGCGCCTCGAAGTTTCCGCTTACGGGCACGCGGGCACCGTGACCGATCCAGGCCAATATGCAGTGCGCGGCGGCATCCTCGATCTCTATCCGCCGGGAGCCCAGCCGGTTCGCCTTGACTTCTTCGGCGACACGCTCGAATCGATCAGGGCCTTCGATCCGGAGACGCAGCGCACTGCTGCGCGGCTCGACAGTGTCGAGCTTCTGCCAATGAGCGAGCTCGTGCTCACGCCGGACGTCCGCCGCGCCTTCCGACAGCGCTATGTGGAGCTGTTCGGGCCGGTTACAGGCGACGACCCGCTCTACGAGTCGATCTCCGCCGGGCGCCAGCATCAGGGCATGGAGCATTGGCTGCCGCTGTTCCATGACCGCCTCGACACGCTATTCGACTATCTGCCCGGCGCCCTGGTCAGCCTCGACCCGCTAGTCGATGACGCCCGCACCAAGAGGCTCGAGCAGGTCGCCGATCACTATGAGGCGCGAGCGCAGGCGCTCGAGCGCAAGGCATTCGGCGCGCCGCCTTATCATCCTGTGCCTCCGGAAAGCATGTTTCTGAGCGAGGCCGAGTGGCAGCAAGCCCTCGCGTCGCGGCAGACGATTGCGCTCGATCCCTTCGAGCACCCCGAGACGCCTGGCGGCAAGATCGTCTCATTCGGCGGCCGGCAAGGCCACTCCTTTGCGGCCGAGCGCCAAACCGAAGGCGGCTATGTGTTCGACGCGGTGGTAGCTCACGCCAAACGTCTCAAGGGCGAGGACAAGCGCGTGATCGTGGCGTGCTGGAGCAATGGCGCCCGCGAACGGCTCGCCACGCTGCTGTGGGAACATGGCATAGGCGAGACTATGGGTGTGGAGAGCTTCGCTGACGCGATTGCGCTTCCGCACGCGACGACGGCGTTCGCCGTGCTCCCGCTGGAGACCGGCTTCGAGGCGCCTGGTCTTGCTGTGATCGACGAGCAGGACATCCTTGGCGACCGGCTGGTGCGCAAGACACGGGGCAAGCGCGGGGCGGACGTGCTCACCGAGGTGTCGAGCCTATCCGTCGGCGATCTCGTGGTGCACGCCGACCACGGCATCGGCCGTTTTGTCGGACTTACTGCCATCGAGGCGGCCGAGAAGCCACATGATTGCCTCGAGCTGCACTACTCCGGTGGCGACAAGCTCTATCTGCCCGTCGAGAATATCGAGCTACTCAGCCGCTACGGGTCGGATGAGGCAGGCGTTCAGCTCGACCGGCTCGGCGGCGTCGCTTGGCAGACGCGCAAAGCACGCCTGAAGAAGCGCATCCGCGATATGGCGGAGAAGCTGATCAAGGTTGCGGCGCTGCGCGAGCTGCGCCAAGCGCCGGTGCTTACGCCGCCTGACGGCCTCTATGATGAGTTCTCGGCGAGATTCCCCTACGAGGAGACCGAGGATCAAGAGACAAGCATCGAAGCTGTGCTCGATGATCTCGCGAGCGGACGGCCAATGGACCGCCTGATATGCGGCGATGTCGGCTTCGGCAAGACCGAGGTGGCGCTGCGCGCGAGCCTCATCGCCGTCCTCGCCGGGAAGCAGGTTGCAGTGGTGGTTCCGACCACACTGCTCGCTCGCCAGCACTTTTATACCTTCACCGAGCGCTTCCGCGGCTTCCCGGTGAAGATCGCGCAAGCTTCACGACTAGTGACCGCCAAGGACCGCGCCGAGGTCAAGAAGGGCTTGAAGTCTGGCGACATCGACATCGTCATCGGCACCCACGCGCTGCTGGCTAAATCGGCCGAGTTCGCCAATCTCGGGCTCCTTATCGTGGACGAGGAGCAGCATTTTGGTGTGCAGCACAAGGAGCGGCTGAAGCAGCTTCGCGAAGACGTGCATGTGCTGACGCTGACCGCGACGCCGATTCCGCGCACTTTGCAATTGGCGCTGTCGGGCGTGCGCGAGATGTCGCTGATATCGACCCCTCCGGTCGATCGCCTCGCCGTGCGCACCTATGTGACGCCGTTCGATCCCGTCATTCTGCGCGAGGCGCTACTGCGCGAGCGCTTCCGTGGCGGCCAGACATTTTATGTGGTGCCGCGCATCTCTGATCTCGACGACGCGGCGGCGTTCCTCGAAGAGCACGCGCCTGAGCTAAAGGTTGCGCGTGCTCACGGCCAGATCGGAAGCCGCGAGCTCGATTCTGTGATGAACGCCTTCTACGACCGCCAATTCGACGTGCTGCTCTCGACCTCGATCGTGGAATCGGGCCTCGACATCCCTTCCGCCAACACCCTGATTGTGCATCGCGCCGACATGTTCGGGCTTGCCCAGCTCTATCAATTGCGGGGCAGAGTGGGGCGGTCGAAGATCAGGGCCTATGCCTATTTCACTATTCCCGCCGATGCGCGGCTCACGCCTGGCGCCGAGAGGCGGCTCAAGGTGCTTCAGTCGCTCGACACCCTTGGTGCAGGCTTCGTGCTGGCGAGCCATGACCTTGACATCAGAGGCGCCGGCAATCTGCTCGGCGAGGAACAGTCTGGCCATATCAGAGAGGTCGGCGTCGAGCTTTATCAGTCCATGCTCGAAGAAGCCGTGGCCGCGCTGAGGGGCGGACAGGAAGGCGAAGTCGAGGATCAATGGTCGCCGCGCATCAATCTCGGCACTTCGGTTCTAATTCCCGAGGATTATGTGCCTGACCTGCAAGTGCGGCTCGGTCTCTACCGTCGGCTGTCCGGCGTCGAGACCCACGATGCGATCGAGGCATTTGCCGCCGAGCTGATCGACAGGTTCGGACCGCTACCCGAAGAGGTGCGGCACCTGCTCGATGTCGTCGAGATCAAAGGGCTGTGCCGTCAGGCTGGCATCGAGCAGATCGACGCCGGGCCCAAGGGCGCGGTGATCGCCTTCCGCAACAAGACCTTCGCCAATCCCGAGGGGCTCATCGCTTTCATCCGCGAGGAGGGGGCACGCGTGAAGCTGCAGCCGGACCATCGGCTCATCTACTACGCCAATTGGGCGACGCCAGAGGCCCGCCTTCAAGGCACCCGCGAATTGCTGAAGCGGTTGGTCAAGATCGCTGCCGCGGTCAAGCAAGCGGCCTAACCCTCGCTCAGGGCGTGCTCGCGCCGTTGTTGGTCGCCGCCGTGCCCGAGGAGGGATCGATCCACCAAGTGTCGATCTGATAGCCGTAAAGCGGCGTGGTTGCGGGCCGCTTCAACTCACGCCAATGCGCGACCCACTGGCGCGGCAGGTGGAACAGCGGGATGACGTAGTCGCCCGACAGCAGCACGCGATCGAGGGCGCGCACCGCCGAGACGAAGCTTTGTTGGCCCTCGGCCTTCAGCATCGCATCGATCATGGCATCGACCGCGGCGCTCTTCACGCCAGGATAATTAAACGAGCCTTCGGTCACCGCTGCCTCGCTTCCCCAGCGGAACGACTGCTCGTTCCCCGGCGACAGCGATGCCGGCCAGAAATACTGGATCATGTCGAAATCGTAAGTCTGCTTGCGCCGCTGATATTGCGCCGAGTCGATCTGGCGGATGCGCGCGTTGATGCCGACCTGCTTGAGCGCGCTGGCAAAGGTCAGGAGCAATCTCTCCTGCACCCGGGTTGCCGCCAGAATTTCGAATTGGAACGGCTCTCCCGTGGCGACATTGACGAGCTTGCCATCCTTGAGCTGATAGCCGGCGTCTTGCAGGAGCTGCAACGCCTCGCGCCGTCCATCGCGGTTCTCGCCCGAGCCGTCGCTGACGGGGAAGGAGAAGGTCCCGTCCATGATGGAGGGCTTCACCTCGTTGGCGTAAGGCGCAAGCAGCGCGCGCTCCGTCGCATCGGCAGCACGCCCGTGCGAGGACAGGTCAGATCGTGCGAAATAGCTTTCAGTGCGCGCATATTGGCCGTGGTACAGCGTGCGGTTCACCCATTCGAAATCGAACAGCTTGATAAGCGCCTGGCGGACGCGCGCATCGGCGAACAACGGCCGCCGTGTGTTGAACACGAGCGCCGACATGCCGGCTGGCGTTTCGACCGGCAGCTCCTCCTTGACGACGCGCCCGTCGCGGACGGCAGGAAAGTCGTAGCCTTCGGTCCAGCGGATCGGGTCCTCCTCGTTGCGAAATTGGACAAGGCCCGACTTGAATGCTTCGAACATCGAGCCGGCGTCACGGTAATAGTCGAAGCGGATCTCGTCGAAATTGTAGAGTCCGCGATTGACCGGAAGATCGCGGCCCCAATAGTTCGGGTCGCGCTTGAAGCTGATCGACTTGCCGGGATCGACCTTGTCGATCAGGTAGGGACCGCTGCCGATGAGCGGGGTCAGCGTTGTCTTCTCGAATTGATCCGGATTGATGAGGTGCTTCGGGAGGACCGGCATCAAGCCCATGATCAGCGGCATCTCGCGGTCGCCGCTTTGATCGAAGGTGAAGCGCACCTTGCGCTCACCGGTCTGCTCCACCTTGGCGACTTTACGATAATAGGAGCGATGGTTTGGCCGCCCGTGATCGCGCAGCAAGGCATGTGAGAAGATGACGTCGTCGACGGTGATCGGCGTCCCATCGGAGAACTTCGCATTCGGGTTCAGCGTGAACTCGACGTAGCTCCGATCGGGCGGCGTCTCGACGCGCTCGGCGATCAGCGCATAGATCGTGAAGGGCTCGTCATTGGCCCGCGCGAGCAAGCTCTCATAGACATAGTCGCGGACGCCGTCGGCCGGCGCGCCCTTGACGATCAACGAATTGAGACTGTCGTAAGAGCCCTGCATGGCGAAGACGGCGCGGCCCCCCTTGGGTGCATCTGGATTGGCATAGGGAAAATGCGTGAAGCTAGTGGCCTCGAGCGGCTTGCCGTGCATTGCGATGCCTGAAGCGGGCTCTCCCCAGGCACTGCCAGGAAGCAACAGGAGGAAGGCCAGGGCCGGCCATGAAATAGGGGCTTTCAACGGGCAGCGCGCGTGGCTATAGATGCATTCCGCATTGCAGCAGGAGTTAAGGGTAACATCGCCCGCAACGCAATCTTGCGCTAGGGCTGTCACGCGGTATGGAAGGGTTACGGGGCGCTGGCGAAGGACCTGCAAAGTCCTGCGTTTCAAGGCTAGCAGCCACGGCTACGCCTCAATTCGGGTATTGACCCTATAGACACGGGACGCGGGACACGGGGGTCGTCCGGTCACAGACCCAAACCTGCCCGCCAAGAGAGGAAAGGTCGTAATGGTCTGGTCCAGGGTTCGATCGAACAAGCTGAGCCGCTACATGGCTCGACTGATGTCGTGTGCCGGCGCGGGTGCGCTTGTCTTGGGGTTGGCGCTGCCTGTGGCGCTCGCCCAGCAGGTGCAGCCCAAATCATCCGCAGCGCCAAAATCGCAACCGGCCGCGCCCTCCGCACAAGCTCCTGCCGGCACTACTCCTGTCGCCGGCACTGCTCCTGTCGCTGGGACTGCTGGTGACGCCGCTGCCGGCGGGTCGCCGGATGATGCGTGGGTCAAGCTGTGCATGAAGAGCGAGCAGACCCAGAACAAGGAGATCTGCCTCACCAATCATGAGGGCCTCGAGCCCAACACGGGCATGGTTCTAATCGCCGCCGCCGTGCGCAAGGTGGAGGGCGAAGATAAGCAGCAGCTTCTCGTCAGAGTGCCGACCGCTTACGCGCTGGTGATCCCGGCCGGTGTGCAGATCAAGATCGACGACGGCCAACCGATCCAGCTGCAGTACACGATCTGCTTTCCGACAAGCTGCCAGGTCCAGCTCGAACTGACCAAGGAAATGTTCGACAACATGCGGAAGGGCAAGCAGATGGTCGTCGCTGCGATGAACATTCAGCAGAAGACCATGGGCTTTCCCGTTCCGCTGACCGGCTTCGCCAAGGCTTATGACGGCCCGCCGGTCGATAGCGCGAAATACGAAGAGTCGCGGCGCCAGCTAATGGAGATGTTCCGCAAACGTCAGGCCGAGCTTGCCGCGAAAGCCCAAGAGGCGCAGCAGAAGAAAGAGGCGCAGCAGACGCCACCGGCAGGCGCCGGCGCTCCTGCCGCCGCAGCACAGAAGAAGCCTGCGGCACCAGCTCCGGCGACGCCATAAGAAGACAGAGATCTTTAGTAGATCAAAATGGCCGCTCCGGCATCCGGGGCGGCCTTTCGCTTTCCCGGGTCAGCAGACGCTGCTCAGTGCTCTTGCAGGTAGCGGAACTGGAAGACGCCGTTCTTCAAGTCTTCGAACAGCTCAGACACCTGCGGATGCCGCAACGGCTCGTCGGAGGCGTCTGGCACGAGGTTCTGCTCCGAGACATAGGCGATGTACTCCGTCTCCGCATTCTCGGCGAGCAGATGATAGAAGGGCTGATCCTTGCTCGGCCTCACGTCCTGGGGAATGGAACGGTACCACTCCTCGGTGTTGCTGAAGGTCGGATCGACGTCGAAGATTACGCCGCGAAACGGATAGACGCGGTGGCGCACCACCTGGCCGATCTGAAACTTGGCGTTGCGGGAATGCATATCGACACCTAGCCCCTGCGAGTCCTTGTTAACGATAAGACCGAAGGTCAGTCTGGCTGTCAACGTCCCTTACGGGTTGTCCTCAAGACCGGGTTGTCCTCAAGACCACCGGCGATTTGACCACATGAACTGCTCAGGCGTCTCGCGGATCCAGGTCTCGAAATAACGCTGGATCGCCGCGGTGATGGAGCGGATGTCCTCTGCCTGGTTGCTGGTGCGCGGGATCGACAGCTCGTTGACATTGACGTCGAAGCAGGCGCGCTTGCCGATGCGCATGCAACGCCCGATCCAGATGCGTGCGCCTACCCTTCGCGCGATCATGGCGGCGATCGGCATGCTCTTGGCAGGGTGGCCGAAGAACGGCACCTCGATGCCGTTGGCGTCGTAGAGGTCGGAGATGAAGCCGAGGCGCCCGCCTTGGCGCACGTAATCCATGATGAGGCGCGCGGTTTTTTGCGTCTCGTCCTGGCCTGCGGCGCGGCCGCGTCCGAACAGCCCGCCAGGATAGAGCCTTTCGCGCTGGGAGCGGAGATACCGGTCGACGTAAGGATTCTTGACTTGCCGGTAGACTCCGGCAGGACGGACACCGGCGAGCGTCACCGGCCACATGCCAAGCTCCCAGTTGCCCATATGCATAGTCACGATCAGCACCGGGCCCATCTTCTCCCGGTAGCGGGTGATCCAATGGCCGTTGGTGACATGGAGCCTGTCAGGCTCGTTCAGGATGCGGTCGATACACATAGTCTCGACCATGACGCGGCCGAGATTCTCCCACATGGCGCGTGCGATGCGCTCGCGCTCTTCCGGTGTCTTCTCCGGGAAGGCGCGTTCGAGATTGGCGAGCGCGCGCTTGTGCCTTCGGTTATATGGCGCAATCCACCGCCACATCTTGGCGGAGATGGCGCACGCCGCGTCGAGCGGCAACAGGCGCACGAGCCCGATCAGGAAGCGCAAGCCGACATACTCGACCTGGTAACGCAGGTCGAGAAGCCGCGAGACTTTGATAGGCTTAGCCAAGAGGACCGCGTCCTCCCGTTGTTAGACCTGAAGAGCAGTGAGAGGAACCTCGTGGCAAAATGGCGGCAACGGCGTCAAGTCTGGCGGCTAAAATCAGCCAGCGCCGGGCCGCATCAACGTCGGAAGCTCGCTCGGAGGCGTCAATCCGAGGCGCATCACCATGCGCCGCAAAGGGGACAGCGCCTTAAGCCCATGCGAGATGAGTCCCCGCGCCGCCTGAACCGGAAGAAATGGGCTGAGCAACGAACGGCTCAACAGATCGACGCCCAGCGTGCGCGACATGATGTCGAGCTGGCGCGTACGCCGATAGGAGGCGAGCACGTCATCCGCGCCCGGATCGCCGTTTCGTCCGAGCGCGGCAGCAACGCAGTCCGCGAGCGCCGCGGTGTCGCGGAAGCCGAGATTGAGGCCTTGTGCGCCGATCGGCGGCAGGATGTGCGCCGCTTCACCGACCAGTGCCGTGCGGTTTGCGGCAAGCGTATCGGCGCTGAGCCCCGCCACGGGGAATTCGACGCGCGGTCCAAGCGAGGAGATTGAGCCGAGTAGACCTCCAAGCCGCGCGCCGAGCTCCTCCTCGAAGCGCTCAGGATCGAGTTGCATCAGGGTCGCGATCTCGGAGCGAGCCCCGACCAAGATCAAGCTCGAGGCGTAAGCGTCGGGCAGGGGCACGGTAGTTACCGACCCATTCTCCTTGTACAGCTCGGTCGAGACACCTCGGTGCGGCACGGCATGGCGGAAGCTCGAGGCGATGGCGGCCTGATCGTAGCGGCGCTCGGTGATATTGATGCCGGCGCTCTTGCGGCAGACTGAGCGCCGGCCGTCAGCACCGACGACGAGACGCGCCGCAATCCGCGCGCCATCGCTTAAGTTGAGGACTGCTCTACTACGGTCGATAGCGATCGCTTCGACATTCGCCGCCTCGACCGAAGGCAAAACCTCGCAAGCGCGCGCGTAGAGCGCCGAGATGAGCGCGGTGTTGGGGATGTTGTAGCCGAAGGCCTCCAGCCCAAGCTCGCTTGCCTTGAACTCGATATCGGGCGCGCGGAGCAGGCTGCGTGAAGCATCGACGATCCGGATTGCCTTGAGCGGCGCAACCTCGCTTCTGAGCCTGTCCCAGACCTTGAGGGTCTTGAGCAGATCGACCGAGCTCGCGAGCAGCGCCGCGCTTCTCGTATCCACGGCATTTGAAACGTCATTGTTCGGCAGTGGCCCAAGCGTGACCACGCTCGCGCCGACTGTTCCGAGAGCGAGCGCGGCGACAAGGCCGGAAGGACCTGTCCCCACAACCGCAACATCATAGATTCTGTCGGCTGAAGGGCTTTGGCTTGCCGCGTTCATTACGGCTTTGAAATCCCGAGAGAAGAAAGAGAGTTGATTGCTCACCGTAGCTTCGTCCTACGGAGCGCGCCATGGGGGAACCACCGGCTTTGTCCAGGGGTACATCACCGGCAGGAAACTGAGCATGTTGCACATGTGTCACGGTGAAAAGTCCTTGTAAGGACCAGGCAAATAAAGAAAAGCAGGCACATTGCCCAACACGATCCGTTTGGTAGGGTTTAGCCACATAAAACGGGGGTCGAGGAGCGCGTCGCCGAGTTCGAAGCCACGAGGGCGCGCAAGGGCGACAAAAAGGTCTCGGTGACCCTCTACGGCCAGGTCAACAAGTCCGTGCTCTGGTGGGATGACGGGGCGGAGAAGAATACCTACGTCGTCGACAACAACTACGAGTCGTCGCGCTTCGGCTTCAAAGGTTCAGCCAAGATCGGCGGCGACTGGTCGGCTGGTTATCGCATGGAGATTGAGACCATCACCGCGCAATCGAACCTGGTGAACCAGTTCAATCCCGGTGACGATCCGAGCTTCGGTCTCCTGAACGTCCGCCACAGCTACATGTATCTCGACAACAAGAAATGGGGTCAGGTGCGCTGGGGCCTGACCGCAACCCCGATCTACAACATCACCAAGGACACGAACGTCACCGAGCTCGAGGACACGATGCATTCGGACAACCGGATGAATCAGGCGTTCTTCTTACGCCCGAAGGGCTCCAACACCGAAGCTGGTCTTTCCAACTTGCGATGGTCGGACATCTCCCGGTGCTATGACTCGAGCAACGCATCGTATGCTCGACGCGCAAGAACGGCGTCGCGTATTGGTCGCCCGAATGGTACGGCTTCACCGCCTCATGGGGCTAGTTCGAAGACGACATGTGGGGCGGCGCCCTCCGCTACAAGAAAGAGTGGGGCGAGAACTGGGACGTCGGCGCTGGCATCGGTTACGAGAAGACGACCGACGAGCGGTTGCTGACTGGCGGTGGCGGCTTGGCCGGCTTCCGGCGCGACATTCAGGATTGGGCGGGTTCGGCCTCGATCAAGCATAAGCCGACCGGTCCCTTCGTGATGGGCGCCTTCAGCTTCTCCGATAACGACGACTCCAACACGAAGCATGCCGGCATCTTCACCGGAACCAGCGATCCGCAAATGCGCGCCGGGGACATCGAGTTCGGCATTCAGCGTGGCGTGCCGTGGTTCAATCTCGACAAGCTCGGCGAAACCTCGGTCTTCGGCAGCATCAGCAACATTCATAACGGTCTCGGCGCCGGAACCGGCCTTGGCCGCATTGGGCCCACCCGTTTCCTCCCGGCCGGCACCTTCAACAACGTCACCGTCGGTGCCGAGATTACCGGCGCTGACGTTGATCGCTGGGCCGTTGGCGTCGAACAGGCGCTCGACTCGGCCAATATGCACCTCTACGCGGTCTATCAGCACTTCACCGCCGATGTGGACCTGGTCGACGCGAGCTTGAACCACGTCGCCGCGCCGCTCGATGACTTCCAGCTCTTCTATGCGGGCGCACGCATTTATTTCTAAGCAGAGGCTCCCCGTTCCCAGGAGCTGAGCGAGCCGCCCCTTCGGGGGCGGCTTTTTTCGAGCTGGGGCGCGTCCCGAGTCGATGTTGCACCGCAGCCACAGGATTCATCGGGCTTGCAGGAATCTTTAAGCCTAGCAGAGTGTTAACCACGATTCCGTTAGGCTTGCATTGGCTTAGCCGGGAAGCCATCCTAGTCGTGCGGAGAAGTACCATGCGGAGGTCCTTTGCCATTGCCGGCTTGGCGGCCGGGCTCTTGCTCGGTTGCGGCCCCGCATTCGCGTTCCAGCAGGAAACGCCGCCGCCACCCGAAGCCGCCCAAGGCACGCCGCAGACCAATGCGCCAGCGCTCCAGCTCGGCACTCCCGGCACTTCTGCGCTCGATTCCAAGTCCGAGAGCGGAGGGCTGAAAATGTTCGGCTATACGGTCATGCCGAAGCTGAATTTCGGGCTTGAGCTCCTTTACGGCGATGGCCAACCGCAATTAGACCTGCAGCAAGCGGGGCCGAGCTTCGAAGACGAGAACCGCGACGTGACGGTTCTCGGCAAGGTCAAGCGCCGCTTCTAATAAAACTAGTCACATGAACGCGCGCCTTGGCGCCGCCTCAGTGCATCTCCTCACCGCGACAGGTGCGGTGCTTGCACTTCTCGCGCTGCGGGCCGTGGAAACCCACGATTGGCAGATGATGTTCGTCTGGCTCGGGATCGCACTCGTTGTCGACGCAATCGATGGACCTCTCGCCCGCTGGGTCGGGGTAAAAGAGGTGTTGCCGCGCTTCAGCGGCGAACGCCTCGACCTGATCGTCGATTATCTGGCCTACGTGGTGGTTCCGGCCTTCGCGCTGACCGAGGCGACGCTTTTACCGGAAGGCACACGTCTGCCCGCCACCATCGCCATCCTGCTGTCCAGCCTGTTTCATGTCGCGGATCTCAACAGCAAGACCGAGGAGGGGTATTTCGTCGGGTTCCCGGCCATTTGGAACATCGTCCTGCTCTATCTCTTCGTGCTTGAGCCCGCGCCGCTCGTCTCGCTCCTCATTGTCGCCTTCTTCGTGGCCTTCACCTTCGTGCCGCTCCTTGCGGTCCATCCCTTCCGCGTGGAGCGGCTTCGCCCGCTGAGTTGCCTCGTCACGCTTGTTTGGACGGGAACCGCCGCAATTGCTGTCGCTAATCCGTTTCCGTCGCCGCTTTGGATCCAGATTCTCCTTCTCCTCAGCGCCGCCTATTTCACTGGCGTCGGGCTCTATCGCTGGCTGATGCGATGAGGGTTGGCGCCCAATCGGCGCATTCGCCATGGACCCCTGTTGGTGGCTAAGCTATTAGCTCCAGGCGAGTTTCCCGCATTCCGCCCACCATTCCCACCCACATTTCGGCGCCCATGTTCATTGACTTCCTGACCGACCCGCATGTTTGGGCGAGCTTCATCACGCTGAGCGCGATGGAGATCGTGCTCGGCATCGACAACGTCGTGTTCATCTCGCTTCTGGTCTCCCGCATGCCGCCCGAGCAGCGGCTGACGGCCCGGCGCATCGGGCTGTCGCTCGCGCTCATCTTCCGCGTCATCATGTTGGGCGGCATCGCCTATATCATCCATCTCACCACGCCGATCTTTAGCATCGGGGGCTACGATTTCTCCTGGCGGGACCTCATTCTCATCGCCGGAGGGTTGTTCCTCCTGTTCAAGGGCACGCGCGAGATCCACGAAGATATCGAGGGCGGCGCTCACGAAACGGGCGCGACGAACCACATGGTCAACTCGATGACCTCGGCCATTATTCAGATCGCGGTCATCGACCTCGTCTTCTCGATCGACTCGATCATCACGGCGGTCGGCATGGCCGACCATGTCGAGGTGATGATCGCCGCTGTCGCCGTCGCCATCCTCGTAATGTATTTTGCCTCCGAGCCGGTGGCCCGCTTCATCGAGCGCCATCCGACTACGAAGATGCTAGCGCTTTCCTTTCTACTCCTGATTGGCGCAGCCCTGGTCGCGGATGGCATGCATTTCCACATTCCGCGCGGCTACATCTATTTCGCCATGGCGTTTGCCGCCGCGGTCGAGGCGGTTAACGTGCTGGCCTTGCGCAGGCGCCAGCGGCTGAAGGCGTCGCGGGCAAAGCGGACACCGAATGCCTAAGCGTGCGAAGTTCCTGGACGATCTCAACTTCGTCATGTAAACCCCTCAGGTTAGCCCAAAATTGACCGCGTTTGACCGGCGCTATCCGTGCTTTCATGGGTCAATTCAAGAAAAAAGGGGAAGCAATGAAAATTGGAGCATTTGTTGTCGCCGCGGGTCTCGTCCTCCCGGCCTCAGCCGCTCTCGCCGCGCAGTCCACCCTCGCCGGCGACGAGCTGCGCAAGGCGATCAGCGGCAAGACCGTGTATCTCAACGTCTCGGGTTTCGAGCTGCCGATCCGCTATGCCGCCAACGGCCGCATGTCTGGCAGGATGAGCACGATCGCCGCGAGCTTCTCGCGTGGCGACGGGGCCTCGGACTCCGGCAAGTGGTGGGTAGCTCACGACCAACTCTGCCAGCAATGGTCGAGCTGGATGGATGGCAAGACCTATTGCTACAAGCTCACGCGCAACGGCTCGACCGTGCAGTGGGTGAGGAACGACGGCCGCTCTGGCACCGCACGAATCAGCGGCTGACCGCAATCTCCTAATCTTTCAGGTAGAGCCGCCTTCGGGCGGCTCTCGTTTTTCCACAACTCCTGCAGTGCATCCTGATAGGGCGCGATGCCCAAGCCTCGATCACTGCACGCTTAATTGTTGCAAGAGAGCATCGCCGTACACAGAGTGACTCTGCATCGATCGCCAAACGCTTGTCGGTAACGCAAAGTTTGCATTACCGTGCTCCAATCGTCACGTCGCGATTCGTTTTGCGTTCCCTCGTTACGTGGAAGCCTTGTCTCAAGACTCCAGCCATATCGAAATTTTTGCGCCGCGGCCCAAGGGCCTGGAACGCATGGCGCTCGGAGAATCCCGAGGTCGTTCCGAACCTAAGCGGCCTTACCTTGAGCGTCGGGCCAACGGCAGGTGGGTCCGATCAACGGCGGACCCATCAATCTCTCCTCGACGCGGCTGAGGCACGCCTCGTTGTGCTTTGCCACGCTGACAGGCGCCGACCTCAGCGCAGCAGATCTGTGGGACGCAGATTTGAGCGATGCGCGACTTGACCGCGTCAATCTCGCGGGCGCCGACCTCAGCGAAGCGCTTCTCGACCGCGCCGATTTTGCGGGCAC
>Ga0070674_100000266_pt1 | contig 25934 bp, 17 predicted proteins | sample KBSM33metaG_FD_65344 | JGI IMG/M metagenome (GOLD analysis project Ga0070674, IMG submission 65344) | Miscanthus rhizosphere microbial communities from Kellogg Biological Station, Michigan, USA - KBS M3-3 metaG | ecosystem: Host-associated > Plants > Roots > Rhizosphere > Soil ... | reverse complement strand
TCGAGCAGCGTTCTCAATGGCGTGAACGTCTGCGCTGTGCCGAAACGGTCGATCCCCTGGAGAGCCGATCCCTGCGCAGGCGGCGCCGTGACATTCGCAAGGAAGGACGGGAGGTCTGAGGAATCTCCGCGCTGGGCGAGATGAAACAGTCCCACACTGCGCACCTGGATGTCTCCATCGCGCGCGGCCTCGCGCATGAGCGGCAAAGAGACCGGCCCGCCAGCCCTGCGAAGAAAGCCTGCTGCGTTCTGCCGGATGATTCGCTCCGGGTGGGCCAGCAGCATCTCGATTGCGGGCACCACCGCGCGACCGCCACGTTGCTCCAGTGCACGCATGGCGGTGAAGGAGAGCGTCGGATCTTTCGTGGCCAGCAGCTCGATGAGGAGGGGAGTCGCTTCCAGGAGAGGGAGACGTCCCGCGAGCTCGACGGCGTCTCGGGTTGCGAACGTGTCGGATGCGGTGGCGCGCAGCCGCTCGAGAATTGCTTGGGCAGCCTCTTCACCACCAAGGATGGCCAGTCCGCGTAACGCGCCGCCTCGAACCGTCTCGAAATCGCGGCTGACATTGGGTTGCACGCCTGCCGGGCGCTGTCCGCGAGCAATCGTGAGGAGGAGGGGCAGACCGTTCCTGTCGCCGAGACGGGCGAGGGACTCGAGGGCGTTGGCACGCGCGTTCGCCTCGCCTCCCCAATCGGTGCGGGTAGCGTTCAGCGGCTGCTGGACTGACGCGCGCAGCCCGGTCAACAGGCCGGGGCAGCGCGCAGATACGTCTCTCCACTCCGCGTCGAGGGACGACGCCTCACGCGAACGGGATATAGGGGCTGCAATGAGCAGCCAGGGCACGCCTGTGCACTCGGGCGCCTCGAGTCCCGGCTTCGGGCCCGATTGCATGATGAGCGCCTGACGCTCGTTGCCTGGAAGCGCCATCGCGAGGTCGAGAAGGCGCCTCATGCCGTCGGGATTGCCGATTCCAACGATCGTTGTCACGGCCGTGCCACGGTCGTCCGGTAAACGACTGAAGCGTCGAAGCCAGGCGTCAATGGTCTCGTTTGCGCGCGCGACTGAGCTGAGCTTTGCCGCGTCGAGCGCCAGGCCAGATCCGTCGATCTCGGCGTTCAGTCGATCGATTTGCGATCGAACGAGGGCAAGAACCGTGAACGGCGTTGGCGAGGTCTCAATCGTGCCTTCCCAGAGATCGGCGGGCATCGGTTCCGCATATCGCGATCCGTAGTCTTGAAGGCTGCGATAACCGAACCGTGCGGCGTACGAGCCTGGCCGCAGACTCAAGCCGGTCGTCGTCGGCCGGGTCGATGACGGATCGGAGTACATCCCTATCCGCCCGAAATCTTCAGGGTGATGATGTTGAGCGTAGACGCGAACTTCGTGCGTGGCGCCTGGTTCGAGGGCGATTAGCTCCGCCGCTCGAACCGAGCGAAGGCTGTAGTCGGCCAGGGCATTGATCGGTGGGGCGACGAATGCGCCGGCGTTGTCGAAGATCCTGATGTTGTTCGTAATCGCCGGATTCAGCAGCATCCGTCTGCTGCTCGTATTGCGAATCGCCAGGGTGAAGGTGGGGACCTCGTCGACGGCGATACGGTCGGGGCTGACCCGCAGCGTGACCGACAAGCCGCCGCGTGGAATGAGCCTCTCCTCCTGCGGCAGTGGCGGAATGTTCGGTGTAAGCAGTTGCGCCTGCGCGATGCCGGGAATGAGCGCTCCGAACAGCAGAAAGGCTCGCAGCATGAGCTCCTCAATCCATTAGACACCGGAGCTGGTGCAGAATCGGGCAATGGGCTCCGTGCCTCCTGTGCCTCTCCGCCTCTGTGTGTCATGGCTGGTGTGCAGCGTCGCAATCCTGAGCGCTCAAGCGCCGCGCCCGCCCGATCTCATCCTTCACAACGCGCGTGTTTACACCGTCGACTCGCGTAACTCAGTTGCCGATGCGATCGCGATTGCCGGCGATCGAATCATCCAGGTCGGCAGGAACGCCGACGCTCTCGCACTCCGGGCAGCGTCGACGCGCGTGCTCGACATGCGCGGCGCGACGATTGTCCCTGGCTTCCACGACGCTCACGGGCACGTCGTTGGATTAGGCGCCTCGCTACAGGACGTCGATCTTCGAGGCACGAGCAGTTATGAAGAAGTGGTCGGCCGTGTCCGCCGCCGATTGGCCAGTGCGAGGCCAGGCGAGTGGATCATCGGCCGCGGCTGGGATCAGAACGACTGGGCTGAAAAAGCATTTCCCACGCACGACCTGCTGAGCGCCGCGACACCAAACAACCCGGTCTATCTGACGCGCGTGGATGGCCACGCTGGTCTGGCAAATCGAAAGGCGATGGAGACTGCAGGGCTGACGTCATCGACGTCTGACCCGCCTGGTGGGCGGATCGTGCGGGCTGATGGCCAGCCGTCCGGCGTGCTGATCGACGGGGCGCAGGCGGTCGTCACGTCGAAGATTCCGCCGGTGAGCCGCCAGCAGCTCGAGGATCAGATTCGACTCGCCGATCGCGAGCTTCGTCGAGTCGGCATCACGATGGTTGATGATGCCGGTGCCGACGGCGAGACGGTCGACGCGTACAAACGACTGATCGAAGCCGGCACCATCAAGACGCGTCTGTATGTGATGCTGCGCGGCAGCCTCCCTCAGTTGACGCCGTTCTTTGCGCGCGGCCCGGTCAACGATTTCGCCAGTCATCGCCTCGCCGTGAGGGCAGTCAAGATCTATGCAGACGGTGCGCTCGGATCGCGCGGTGCGGCTCTACTCGAACCGTATGCAGACGAGCCTACGACAACAGGACTGCTCGTGACGCCGCCAGACGAGGTGTACGCGCAGACACTCGCCGCCGCGAAGGCTGGATTTCAGGTGGGGATTCACGCCATCGGCGATCGCGCCAATCGGCAAGCGATGGACACGTTCGAGCGTGTGGAGCGCGAAGTCCCCGGCGCGCGCGACCTGCGGATGCGAATCGAGCACGCGCAGATTCTCGATGCTGCGGAGATTCCTCGATTCGCAAGGCTTGGCGTGATCGCGTCGATGCAGCCGACGCACGCAACCTCTGACATGCCGTGGGCCGCGACGCGCATCGGGGATGCGCGAGTCGAAGAGGGCGCCTACGTCTGGAGAAAGCTCCTCGACGCCGGTGCCGTGATCGCGTCCGGATCTGATTTCCCGGTGGAAGACGCAAACCCGCTGCCCGGCTTCTACGCGGCCATCACTCGGCAGGACACGACGGGGAAACCGGCAGGAGGGTGGACACCGAGTCAGCGCATGACGCGTGAGGAAGCACTCGCGTCCTTCACGAGGCAGGCCGCGTTCGCGTCTCATGCGGAGACGCAAATGGGGTCGATTGAATCGGGGAAGCTTGCGGATCTGGTGGTGCTCTCGCGCGACATCATGCGCGTCCAGCCGCGCGAGATTCTCACGACGCTGGTGCAGATGACGATCGTGGGTGGAGAGATCGTCTACCAGCGTCCTTGATCGCAGGCCGGGTCTTGTTCTCTGGACCCGGCGAGCAGACGTTACGCCGCCTGCTGCTCGTCGGTACGCTCGGCAATCGCGACCACGCGGCAGTCGAGATGATGGCGGACGTGGTGATATTCCCAGGCCACGAGCGCGCCATACAGCGTCGCGTTGACCCACGAATGACGCTGCCGGCGCGCAACCCACGCCGCGAAGTTATACGCGGTGCAGACAGCCGCAATACCAAGTGCCGCGCCGTGGACGCCGGCCTTGAGCAGTTCGTAACGACCGTGACAGAGGACCGCCAGCATATGTCGCCTCAATACCTGGTTGTGCAAGTGCCATGCCTCGATTGGAGCCGCATTCAGCGAGTGTTTGCGCGGGAGAGATAATCATTCGTATCGTGTCTCTCCGACTTGTTGGACATCTCTCGCGCCAGGCTGAGCTGTGAGCGGACCCCCTCCCTCACAGTGGCAAGTCCGGCCTGACGATCGCGAGATCAGGCTCGACAAGTTCCTTGCCGCATCCGATCGACTCGGGTCGCGCAGGCGAGTCGCGACGGCGCTCGAGCGCGGCAAGGTATTCCTGAATGACGCCGAGGTGGGGCTCCCCGACGCGTCGCGGCGTCTGCGCGAGGGTGATGTCGTTCGTGTCTGGATGGACCGGCCAGGGAGCTCGAAGCGTCGCGCCGGACCATTCGAGTTCGGTCAGCTGCAGATCCTCTTCGAAGACGACCTCCTGCTCGTCGTCAACAAGCCGGCCGGCATCCTGAGCGTGCCGCTGCCGCACGGCGACCCGACGCCGTCCGTCTTTGCCCTGCTCGAGGAGCATCTCCGCGGGCATCGTCATCGGCGTCCGTTCGTCGTGCATCGCATCGATCGCGACACGTCTGGGCTGGTGCTGTTCGCGAAGACGGCGCGCGCCCAGGAGACGCTCAAAGATCAGTTCAGGCGGCGCGAGCCGGAACGCGTGTATCTCGCGCTCGTCTACGGGCATCCAAACCCACCTGCCGGGACGTGGCGCGACGTGTTGCTGTGGGACAAGGACTCGCTGATTCAACGCGAGACGCATCCGAACGATCCGCGCGGCAAGGAAGCCGTCGCGCACTATCGCGTCGTCGAGAGCCTTGCCGAGACGTCGCTCATCGAGGTGAGGCTCCACACAGGGAAGCGGAATCAGATCCGCATCCAGGCGCGCTTACGCGGTCACACACTCGTGGGTGAGCAGCGGTACACGTATGGGCCGGACGAGATTCGGCCGATCGATTTTCCGCGGCAGGTGCTCCACGCACATCGTTTGGCGTTTCAGCATCCGGCCGATGGGCGCGAGCTGAAGTTCGAGGCGCCGTTGCCGGAGGATTTCGCTGGGTTGTTAGCGCGACTTCGGCGGGCCTGAAGAGGCCGGCGGGTCTACGACCCGCCGCTACACGTAGAGGAGCGTCTTAGACGCGCCTGATTCGATTCATTTGAACCGCGGAACGAGGTTCAGCGCGTTGTCGCGCTCGATGCCGCGAAGTTCATCGACGGTGAACCCCGCCCGCTGCAGACCCTGCACCTGTGGGGCACCATCGAAGAACGGCGCGTCGGTGCCGAAGACGATCTGCGACGTGCCGACAAGCGTCTTGAGCGCTTGCATGTTGATCGGATTCGCGGACCCGGCGGTGTCGTAGTAGAAGCGGCGAAGGTGTTGCAGGCGCGAGTTCGGCGCGGCCGGTTTCGCGAGGTTGTCCGCCGTCATTTCCGCTCCAAGCAGCCGTCCGGCGACGCCGATGAGTGTCCCGCCGGCGTGCGAAAAGATGAACTTCACGTCGGGACATTTCGTTGCCGTCTCGCTGACAACTAGGCTCGCAATCGTCCGCGTCGTGTCCATCGGGTACTCCATCATCTGGTTGGCGACCCGCGGGATCAGGTTCATGCAGCAGGCGGCGTCGGTCGGGTGCGTGTAGACGACCGCCTTGCGCCGATTGAGCTCGGCAAGGACTGGTGCAAAAGACGCGTCGCCCAGCCAGGCGTTTCCGTAGCTCGTGAGGAGTCCCACACCATCGGCCTTGAGCGTGTCGAACGCGTATTCGATCTCCTTGAGGCTGCCCTCGACGTCGGGCAACGGCAACACCGCGAACAGGCCAAAGCGTCCCTTGAAGTCGGAGACCAGCTTGGCTGCGGCGTACTCATTCATCTCGCGGGCGAGTGTGCGGGCTTCCTGTACTTCTCCGAACCAGACGCCCGGCGCGGTGATCGACAGCATCGCGGTTGCGATACCCACGCGATCCAGTGCTTCGACGGCGCTTGCCGGTGAGTAGCCCTTCCATGCGGCGAGCCCGGGAATGGGCGACGAGGCGTTCTTCGCGTTCAGCGTCGCGTAGAAGCTGGGCGAGACGAAGTGCTGATGAATGTCGATTCGCCGCGCCGGCGTCCCTGGCGTCTGCGCCGCAGATGGCAGGCCATGGAGAAGCGATCCCGCGCCAGCGGCTCCAAGCGTGGCAAGAAACAGTCGCCGGCTGTGGCGAGTGTCGTCACTCATGTCTTACGGCCTCCAAATGAAATTGCGTGATGGGGTCAGACCCCTTCACGGTTATGCGCGGGCGAGGATGACGTCGAGGACCACCGACCGTCCCGCTCGAACGTGCTCCAGGCCGCGACGGAGTGCAGGCAGCACGTCGGCTGGATCCTCGACGCGTTCGCCAATCGCGCCGACAACGGCCGCGAGCAGATCGTATCGGGGTGAGGGCGCAAGGTCGGTCCCGACGAAGCGCCGCCCCTCGACGGAGTAGCCCTTCGGATACGCGCTGATCAGCGGCGCCTTGTTGGCGTTATATGCGCCATTGTTGAAGACGATCACGAGTATCGGCGCCTGATTCATCTGGCTTGCCCAGAGCGCCGCCAGCGGCTCGCCGAAGACGAACGACCCATCGCCGACCACGAGGACGACCGGACGATCCGGCCGCGCGAGCTTGATGCCGAGCGCCGCACCGAGTCCCCAACCCAGTGACGACCCGCCACTTCCGAACATCGTCCCGGGCTCGTCAGTGTCGACGTGGTTCCACACTGCGACATGACTCGTGAGCGACTCATCGACGAACACACACTCCAGCGCCTCGCGTTGAAGCTGACCGATGCAGTAGCCAAGCCACTCGGTGGTGAGCGGTCGGGTGTTCTGCATCGCCTGCCCGGAAGCCCTGCGCGCCGCGCGCCGCTCGTTGTGCCGGGCAGCCAGCTCGGTGCGTCGCGTCTCGATGCGTGCCCGGTCGCGATCGGTCAGCAGTTCCGCGGCGTAGCCGGCCACAAGCTCCAGCGCTCGAGCGCTGTCTGCACGAATGGCAGATGTGAGCGGGAAGCTCCAGAGCGGGATGCGCTCTTTGATCGGATCGACGTCGATTTGAAGGATCGTCGCATCGGCTCGCGGCATGACCTGTGTCGGGATGTAGGGCACATCGCTGTCGACGATCAGGATCACATCCGCCGCTTCGACGAATGGTCCCGGCTGGAACCCCTGATGGAGCGGATGGCTCGTCGGAAAATTCGTACGCTCCCGTCGCTCGACGACGGGTAGTGCCAGTAGTTCGGCGAGCTTCCCGAGCGCGTCGAATCCCTGTCGCGTCCGGCCCGCCGTCGACGTGAGCAGTACCGGGCGGTCGCTGCGAACGAGGTGCCGCGCGACCTCTCGCAACGCGTCGGGATCGCCTGCACCCAATCGTGCCGGCACCGTCAGCTCGGGAGCCGGATGCTTCACGTCGCCCACTTCAGTCATCAAGACTTCGCGCGGCAGCGTGAGGTAGACAGGCCCAGGCGGATCGCTCGCGGCAATCTGCAACGCGCGCGCGATCGCCTCGCCCATCTGCTCGGGACGTCGCAGCTCGTAGTCCCACTTCACGAAGTTGCGAACGATACCGTGCTGGTCGAACTGTTCCTGCAGCCAATGGATGTACGTGTCTCGAGTTCCACGCTGCGTGGCGTCTGCCGTATACGGCGTGCGGCCCGCTGAGATGAGAACGGCGGCGCGTCCGCGCTGCGCGTTGTGCAGCATCCCGCCAAGGTTCTGCGTGCCCACGTCGACGTGCACCAGCACGGCCTGCGGCCGGCCGGTTGCCTGGTAGTAGCCGTGCGCCGCGGCCAGTGCCACGAGCTCGAACAAACAGAGCACGGTTCGAGGAACGGGCTCGCCGAGTTGCTCGAGCTTCGAGAGCGCTTCCTGGATTGGGATCGTGTCGGTGCCCGGGTTCATGAACAGGCACTCAACGCCCTGTGCCATCAGCGCGCGAACGTACGCTTCGGCCGATTCAGCAGGTCGCGAATCGCTCGAATTGGGCGCGTCGAGCTTGTCGTGAGTGGGTTGTGACTTTGTCGCCATGGCGTGGTCCGGCTAAAGCCGGACACTACTTCACGCCGGGAAAGTTGACAACTTAGTTGTTGTCCTGCGGATCGTCTGCGTTTCGGCTGCGGGCAGGGGGAGCCCCCGGGATTGGTTTGCCCGGGACGCCGCCAAGCTCGCGGATGACTTTGGCCGTCTCGTCGTGCGCGACGCCCGACGTGCCGCCGAAGCCGAAACCGCCAGCGAGCCCGAGCGCCGTATCGAGCGCTGTATATCCGCGCTTGTCCTGGATGTCGAGCTTGAGGCCGTTGTCGTGAAGGAATCGAACCACGTCGGTCCATCCCCACAGCGCGGCTCCATGGGCGGCCGTTCGCCCCTGTGTATCGACGCCGTTGATGTCGGTTCCGGCGGCGAGCAGCAGGCGGATCGATTCGATCGCTTCCTTCTGCGTCTTGTTGCGGCCGGTCATGTCTTCTTCGCGCGCCGCAACATTGGCCGCCATCATGACGGCGTTGACGCCGTTGCGGGTCGCTTTGCGCGGATTGGCGCCCTTGTCGAGCAGCATCTTGATCACCGGGACGTCACCCGCCTTGGCGGCGCGCAGCAGCGGCGTAGTGCCGAAGCCGAGCGCGCCGTCGCCGCCTCGATCGAGCTTGGTTCGATACGGGACCTGAGCACGCAATGGGACGTCAACCTTCGCGCCGCGGTCGAGCAGCTTCGTGATGATATCCATGCTGCTCAGCGTGTCGTCGGTCTCGCGCGGCGCCGGCCGGTTGGACGACGGGATCGTATGCGCGTCGACAGCGGCCCACAGTGCCGTACGACCGACCTTGTCTTCCCTGTCGAGATTCGCGCCCGCGTCGATGAGCGCGCCCGCGACGTCAAAATGTCCGTTGATGAGTGCGAGCACCAGCGGCGAGTACTGATCCGGATCGACGATGTTGGGATCGGCGCCGGAGGAGACGAGAACCTTGACGCAGTCGACACAGCCCTCGCGCGCGGCGAAGAGCATCGGGGTCAAGCCTCCCGGCGGCAGCCACTTGTCGCGGGGCTCAGACGTGCGCTGACGCTCCCACGCGATGATCGTGGACCGGGCGTTGACGTCGGCGCCGGCTTCGATCAGCGCGCGCATCATGTCGGGATGCCCCTGTGCGGCTGCCCACATCAGCGGGGTCTGTCCCCGCCAGCTGTCGCCCGCGTCGAGCGACGCCCCGTGTGCGAGCAGGACCTTGGCGGCCTCCACCTTCCCGGAATGCGCGCATGTGTGCAACGCCGTCTCGCCGTACGGGCCGGTGGCGTTTGCGCTGATGCCCGCCGCGATCAGCTTCTCGACGATGGCCGCGCTGCCACTTTCGCAGGCGAGTGCGATCGCGGAGATCCCGTAGCGATTGGTGGCCTTGACGTCGGCGCCAGCCCGAATCAGCCGCTCGACCAGCGTCGTGTCGTTGTTGCGCACAGCCCAGTGCAGCGGCGTCGTCCCGTCCGGTTCGGCGATGTTTGGATCGACCTTCTTGCCGAGCAGGGCGGTTGCCGTCGTGCTGTCGCCGGCTTTCACCGCCTGCACGAGACGCTGATCCTTGACGACCGTCTCGGCGGCGTGCGCCACGCCGGTCAACGAGACCACGGCGATCAAAGACGCGAGAAGCGTTGTTCGCATGCTGTGCCTGCTGCCCCAGGCGGGCCTAAAGGCCCGCCTCTACCTAAAGATTTGCCAACAGTCCCGAGCTGTCGCCGAGGGTTTCCTGTTTCACGCCCACCTTGTCGAGCATCGTCACCAGCAGGTTGGTCATCGGCGTGTGGTCGGCGTACTTCAGATGCCGCCCGCCCTGCATGCGACCTGCGGCACCGCCAATCACCAGGTTCGGAAGCGGGTAGTGATCGTGCGCGTTGCTGTTGCTCATGTTGCTGCCATAGAGCAGCGCGATGTGATCGAGCAGCGAGCCGTCGCCGTCCGGTGTCTTCTTCAACTTGTCGAGGAAGTAGCCGAACTGCGAGATGTTGTAGGTCTGGATCTTGACGTTCTTTTCCATCTTCTCTGCCCGGTTCTGGTGGTGAGAGATGGCGTGATGACCGTCGGTGACGCCGACCTGCGGGTACGTGCGGTTGCTGACCTCGCGCGAGATCATGAAGGTGATGACGCGCGTGACGTCGGCCTGGTAGGCCAGCGTCATCAGGTCGTACATCAACTTGATGTGCTCTTCGTAATCGAACGGCACGCCTGAGGGTCGCGCCGGCAGCTGCAAATCCTCGTCGCCCTGGCTCGTCTCTGCGCGTTGGATGCGGCGCTCGATCTCGCGCACGTTCTCGAGGTACTGCGTCATCATCCGGCGATCCGACGGGCCGAGCTGCACCTGCAGGGTCGCCACGTCCCTTGTGATCGCGTCGAGGATGCTCTTGTCTTCCTTGATGCGCGCGAGCCGCTCGGTTGCGCTGCCGCCCTGGCCGAACATCCGCTCGAACACCTTCCGCGGATTGATCTCCATCGGCATCGGCGTCGTCGGCGTACGCCACGACAACGTGTTCATGTAGATGCAGCCGTAGTCGCGATCGCACGACCCGATCAGGCCGGAGTGGTCTTCGGTGGCCAGCTCCATCGACGGGAGCACGGTGTCCTGACCGATCTGCTGTGCAGCGATCTGATCGGCTGTCACGCCGGCGAACGCGTCCACACCCTGGGTTGCCTTCGGTCGCACTCCGCTGAGCCACGTCGTCGGGCTGAGTGAGTGGACCGCGGTCGTATCTGCGGCGCGATGGCCAAGTCCGCTGACGACGTTCAGGCGCTCGCGGAACGGCTCGAGCGGCTTCAGAATCGGCGTGAACTCGAATCCGGCGCCTTCGGTCGCAGGCGTCCACTGGGCCATGATGGCGCCGTGCGGGATGTAGACGAATCCGAGGCGCGCGAGAGGCTTGGCGGCAGTCTGTGCCAGCAGCGTCCGAGCGGGAATCATCGAGTCGAGCAGCGGCAACGCCAGGCTCACCCCGACGCCCTTCAGGAACGTTCTCCGCGGCAAGTGCTTCTTCGTGACGAACATTTCGGTGTCTCTCCACGGGATCCGGGACCCGGGATCCGGGACCCGCCGAACCTACGCTCGAACCTTCAATTCGTGCTGACTGCCTGCACCAGCGCCGCCTTCTTCATCTGGAAGGGCGCGCTCTTGACGATGCCCATGACCAGCGCCGACCACTTGTAGTTCGCTGTCGATGTCTCGCGAGCAATGCTGCGGACGAGCGGCATGTCGTTGTAGTCGAGCCCACGGCCCAGACCGTACGTCATCAGCTTCTCTGTGACCGTGCGCACGAACATCTCGGGATGCTTGTTCAACGCCTGTCGCAGCGCCACGGGACCGTCCACCTTGGTTCCGTCCGCAAGCTGACCCACTGGATCGACCGCCCCGCCCTGTTCCTTCACGCGCCACTCGCCGACGCCGTCAAAGTTCTCGAGCGCGAAGCCGAGCGGATCCATCACGCGATGGCACGTCGCACAGGACGGAGTTCGCCGATGCGCTTCCATGCGCGCGCGCAATGACTGCGCTTCCTGTCCGGCCTCGTTGTCACTGAGCGCGGGCACGTCGGGCGGCGGCGCGGGCGGCGGCGTGCCGAGCACGTTCTCGAGAATCCACTTCCCGCGCAAGACCGGTGACGTGCGATTGGGATACGAGGTCACCGTGAGTACGCTCCCTTGGCCGAGGAGTCCGCGGCGCTCCTCTTGTGCCACCTTCACGCGGCGGAAGTGGCTGCCGTAGACGTTCGGGATCCCGTAGTGGCGCGCCAGGCGCTCGTTCACGAACGTGTAGTCGGCGTTCAGCAGGTCGAGGATGCTGCGATCCTCGTGCACGACGCTCTGGAAGAAGAGCTCGGTCTCCGTGCGGAACGCGGCGCGAAGCTCGTTGTCAAAATTCGGGAAGTCGCCCGGGTTCGGGATGTGGCTCTTCAAGTTGCGCAGCATCAGCCACTGACTCGCGAAGTTGTCGACCAGCGCGCGCGACTTCGGATCCACGAGCATTCGGCGCACTTGCTGTTCGAGCACGGCGGGGCGGCTCAATCTTCCCTGCGCTGCGAGGTCCAGCAGCTGATCGTCCGGGATCGAGCTCCAGAGGAAGAACGAAAGGCGCGTTGCCAGCTCGAGGTCCGTTACGCGCGCCGTCGCCCCGACGGGTGCGGTCTCCGTGCGGAAGATGAACTTCGGATTCGCGAGGATCAGGCGCAGCCCCTGCTCGATGCCATTGTCGAACGTGCCTTTCGCGCGCCCCGCGGTGTAGCGCTCAAGTACCGGTTCGATGTCCGCATTCGTCACTGGCCGGCGATACGCACGTTTCGCGACCGTCGTCAGGATCGTCCGCGCGCACGTCGCTTCCTCGCTCGCCTTTGCTGGTGTGCACGTGAACACGCGACGACGGCTCGGCGTGTCGCCAGGCCCTTTCGAGTTGTACGGACCGCGCACGCTGACGAAGTCGATGAGCGGCAGACCGTTCATGTCCTGCAGATCGTGATTGCGCTCGTGTGGTTGCAGCGGCTCGTCCGACTCCGCGTGATTACGTTTGACGAACGTCACGCCAACGCTGTGCGGCCCAGCCTTCACGAACGCCTTCGTCTTCAGCCGCTCGTCGATCTTGTCCGCCGTCGCCGACATCGCGAGGTCGGATGCGCGGTTGTCTTCTTCGCCGCCGACCTGTGCGATGAACACGCGCTCGCCGTCGATGCTGATCTCGATCTGATGGGCGAACTCCAGACCGGTCAGGTAGCCGACGATGTTGCGGACAAGCTTGATGCTGAATTCGTACTCGGCATCCTGTGGGAAGTTGTGCTTGAGAAGCAGGCCGCCGCGAGTACCGAGCGGCAGTCCCTCGACGTGATCCTCCTGGCCATCGTCGGGAGGCACGCGGTAGTCGGAGCGAACGATATCGGTGTCGGTTCCGATCGCCAGGCTGCTGATCGATCGCGCGGCCGCGAGGTATTGCTCCAGCAGCGACGGCGAGATGCGCAGGACACCCGCGATGTTGTCGAAGCCGTGGCTCTCATCGTCGGCGGGCAGCAGGCTGGTCGCGTCGATGTCGAGGTCGAGCAGATCGCGGATCGCGTTTCCGTACTCGGTGCGATTCAGGCGGTGAACGGGCTTGTGCCCGGGGTCGGGCGAGCGCAGCGCGCGGTCGTCGATCGTCTTCTCGATCGTGGTCGCGAACCCGTCCAGCGTCTGGGCATCGGGCCGTGGCATGCCTTGCGGTGGCATCATGCCGCCGCGAAGCTTCATCGCGACCTTCTCCCACAACTCGGCGTGGGTCCCGGCGTCCGCCGGACTCGCACCCTCGAGCGAGAGCCCACCGGTCTTCGCGCGTGTGTTGTGGCAGGTGATGCAGTACTTCTGAACCAGTGCCTGATCGGTGGATGGGGCCTGGCTGCCGTTTGCCGGCTGTGCAACTTGGACGGGTGCCGCGGTCGGGGTCTGACTCGCTGATCCGGGAGTGGCCCGGAGACCGCTCGAGGCGGCGGCGAGGATCCAGACGATCGAGCACACCAGAAGGCAAACGCGGCCCATCAACACTCCCGCAGACTACCGGCGCAGAGCCCGGCTCAGACCGCACCGTAGACACCAGTAGCTACGCCAAAAAGGCGTGAACTATAACACCCAGACCCGCCCCGGCTCGGGGGCGGATCCGAGAATCTATTATGACCCGCAAGTGGCTGTGCACGCGAGGGATCCTGCCCTCGTGGAATAGACTATGGGTCGCTCAGACACCACGCTTTTTGGGAGTTGGTCGTTGGTCGTTCGGTGTTGAGCTATGGGAGTCGGAATGAATCGAATTTTGAGCGCCGTAATGTGGGTGGCCATCGCGGTCGCTGGCGCGGCCGCGTTCGGCTACATCGCCGTCGAGCGTGGCGAGACGATTAGCGCCGCCTGGCTCGTCGTCGCGGCGGTGTGCACCTATCTCGTTGCGTATCGCTTCTACTCGCGGTTCATCGCGGAGAAGGTCTTCGAGCTCGATCCGAAGCGCGCCACGCCGGCCGAGCGCATGAACAACGGCCGTGACTTCGTCCCGACGAACCGGTGGATCCTGTTCGGTCACCACTTCTCGGCGATCTCGGGTGCGGGACCTCTGGTCGGCCCGACACTCGCAGCGCAGTTTGGTTTTCTTCCTGGAACGATCTGGCTCATCGCCGGTGTCGTGCTTGGCGGCGCAGTCCAGGATTTTCTGATTCTCTGCGCGTCGATGCGGCGGGATGGCAAGTCGCTCGGTCAGATCGCGAAGGAAGAAGTGAATCCGGTCGCCGGCCTGGCGGCGATGGTCGCGATCTTCGCGATCATGATCATCCTGCTTGCCGTGCTCGCGCTCGTCGTCGTCAATGCGCTGCGCGACAGCCCGTGGGGATTGTTCACGCTCTCGATGACGATCCCGATCGCGTTGCTTATGGGCTGGTGGATGAGAGTGGTTCGGCCCGGGAAGGTGAGTGAAGCGACGGCGATCGGCATCGCGCTGTTGTTCGCTGCGCTGCTCGGCGGTCAGTGGGTCTCGCAGAGCCCGACGTGGGGACCGGCCTTCACGTGGTCGGGGACGAGCCTCTCGTGGGCCATCATGGTCTACGGGTTCATCGCATCCGTCCTGCCAGTCTGGTTGTTGCTCGCGCCGCGCGACTATCTCTCGGCGTTCATGAAGATCGGCACCATCCTGCTGCTCGGTGTCGCGATCATGTTCGTGATGCCGCCGCTCAAGATGCCGGCCGTTACGCAGTTCATCGATGGGAGCGGCCCGGTCTTCGCGGGCAAGCTGTTTCCCTTTGCGTTCATCACGATTGCCTGCGGCGCCGTATCCGGCTTTCACGCCCTCATTTCGAGTGGTACATCGCCCAAGATGCTGAGATGCGAGCCTGACGCCAGGCTTGTCGGCTACGGCAGTATGCTCGCCGAATCGCTCGTCGGCGTGATGGCGATGATCGCTGCGGCGACGCTCGACCCCGGCGTGTACTTCGCGATGAATGTCGGGCCCGCCACGCTCGGCACGAATGCCACATCGGCGGCCACGGCGATCGCACAGTGGGGCTTCACGGTCAGCCCGCAGCAGCTCGACGCGCTCGCGACGCAGATGGGCGAGGCGACATTGCTCTCACGAACGGGCGGTGCGCCGAGTCTGGCCGTCGGCATGGCCGGGATCCTGGGCAACGTGTTCAGCGGGCCGGGACTTGCGCTGTGGTATCACTTCGCGATCATGTTCGAGGCGGTCTTCATCCTCACCACGATCGACGCCGGCACGAGAGTCGGACGATTCATGCTCCAGGAGTTGCTCGGCCACATCTCCGAGCCGCTCGGACGAACGTCCTGGTATCCGAGCATTCTGTTTTCCTCTTTTTTCGTCGTCATCGCGTGGGGCTACTTCCTGTATCAGGGCGTGATCGATCCGCTCGGCGGCATCAACTCGCTGTGGCCGCTCTTCGGCATCGCGAATCAGCTGCTCGCGGCCGTCGCGCTATGCGTGGCGACGACCGTCCTGGCGAAAATGGGGAAGCTGCGTTACTCGTGGGTTCCGCTGCTGCCGCTCGCGTGGCTGGCATCTGCGACGCTGACCGCCGGATGGCAGAAGGTGTTCTCGCCCGATCCGAAGCTCGGGTTCCTGTCGCATGCACAGTCGCTCGCGGGTTCGACCAATCCCGGCGTGGCGCAGATGATCTTCAACGATCGCGTCGACGCGGCCCTCGCGTTGTTCTTCATGGTGATCGTTGTTGTCGTGATCCTCGCGTCGGCGCGCGAGTGGTATCTGATTGCCGCCGGCCGCAAGACGCCTCAGGTGAATGAAGCGCCCTTCGTCAAATCACGGCTGGACGCTGATGCCGTGAGCGCGTAGCACGCCATAGCGGTCCGACGGGGCGATGGGACGACGGTGCGACGGTCCAGTGCGATGGTCCGATGGTCCGATGGTGCGGTGCTGGGCACATTCAGCTACGTCGAGCTGAGTTCTTCGCAGATCCGCCAGAGCCGTTCCTGCGCGGCGTCATTCCTGAACTCGCAGGGGACCTCGCGGCGATCGCTATAGAAGCGGCTCGTGATTCCCACCGCAGGATCGCTTGCCAGCCACACAGCCGTATCCGCTCCCTCCGCCATCGTTCGACCGGATCGGCTGCGATAGGCCTGACGGATCGCGGGCGGCAGATCGCGAGACAGCTCCGTGCCAGGCACGAAGCCCGGCGCCATGGCGTTGACCGTCGAGCCACGCGGCAATCGCGTGGCGAGTGCCCAGGACCACAGCCGATTGCATGCCTTCGATTGGCGATAGGCGGTGAGTGCCTCGTATGGCCGTCGCGTGAACTGCAGATCATCGAAATCGAGGTCGCCTGCGAACGAGGATGCGACAACGACGATGCGAGCCGGCGGAGAGGGGAGTCGATGGAGGAGCTCGCGCGTGAGGACGTGATAGCCGAGCACGTTGGTTGCGAACGTCATCTCAATGCCGTCCACGCCTCGCGCCGCTGGCCCTGGGACGTGCCGGCGTTGTTCACGAGCACGTCGAGCCTGTCGTATCGCTGGCGAAAGGCCTCAGCGAATGCGCGCATCGACTGCAGGCTCGCTGCGTCCACGTGCAGCACGTCCGCGCGTCCCCCGCGCTCCTCGATGTCGTTGGCGACGCTCCTGCCTTTGTCCAGGTCTCGACATGCGAGCACGAGCTCCGCGCCGCGCGCGCCGAGGTCGAGCGCGATCTGGCGGCCGATTCCAGACGTCGGCCCGGTCACGATCACACGCTTACCAGCGATCCATTCCATGTCGTCATCAAATCACAGCTTGCATGATGCGATTACGGTTCGAGGGGACGATGGGACGACGGTGCGAAGGTCCAGTGCGATGGTGCGATGGTCCGACGTGCGGTGCCAGTGCGCGATGGCGCCGACCTTCGCACCTGACAGTCGGACCATCGTACCTTCGGACCGGACCGTCGCACGCCGCACCGTCGCCCCTTCGGACCGTGCGTGTTTAGAGACTCTCTATGGTCAGCGTCGTGTCCGCATCCTTCCACGCTTCGTCGAACGCGCGCTTGACCCGCTCGGCATCCGCGCTCTTGCCCTGCCTGGCGAGGCTCTCATGGAGTCCGAACAGGGATCTGGCATTCCGCGGATGGCGCACGAGATCGTCGCGGAACACGCGCTCGGCCTCTGCGGCTTTGCCGGCGAGGAGCAGCGCCGCGCCCAGCGACTCGCGCACCGGATAGAAGAAGATCGGCGGCTCGTCGTAGGGAATCTTGTCGGCGGCGGCCACGGCGTTCGTCCAGAGTCGAATCGCATCCGCGGGGGATCCGTTCGCCGCTGCGATGCGCGCATCGAGCACGATCGCCGTGAGCGCGAGAACGGTCTTTGCGCTCTCGAGACCCGTGCCGCCGAAGAGGGCCTCAGCCGGAATCTTTGCGGATGTTTCTGCGAGTGCGATCCGTTCTTGCGCGGCCGCATCGGCCTTGCCCGTGCGGGCCAACGCCACCCCGCGGGCGAAATGCCACCAGGCGACCTCCACTGGATGATCCGCGGGCGGCGACGTCAACGCGAGGATCTCGTCGTGTTGGCCAAAGCGCAGCAACACGGCCGTCTTCATCGTGATCAACGACTCCACCATCGGCATCATCTGCGTGTGCGGCGCCATCTTCTCGGACACCTCGGCGGCGGCGCGACGAGCTGATGCCAGCCGTCCGCGCATCATCTCCGAGTCGGCGAGGAAGTGCAGGTTGTGTGTGAAGTAGGCCATGCCGTAGAAGCTGTCGGCGGAAGCCGTCTTGAAATACTCGCGGTCGGCCTGCGCGCCTGCTTCGTTGGCGCGCGCCGCGCCAGCCTGGTCGCCGATGCGCGCGTAGATGTGCGCGGGCATGTGCGTCAGGTGACCTGCTGCTGGCGCCAGTCGATCGAGTCGGGTCGCGCTCGGGAGCGCGCGCCCGGGATTGGTCGATGCTTCCACAGTGTGGATGTAATAGTGATTCGCGCCCAGGTGATTCGGATCTCGCGCGAGCACCGACTCGAGCACGGCGACGATCTCCTCCGTGCGTTCCGCCGGCTTTCCGTCGAGCGACCAGAGCTTCCACGCCCGCAGGTTCATCAGGCTCTCCGCGTAGAGAGTGGCGGCGTCGAGATCGTCGGGATACTTCCGTGACAGATCGCGCATGGCGTCAGAGTACTTGCGCGCCAGTGCCGCACGATCCGGCTTGGCAGTTATCGGAAACCTGATGGCCATCGCCTCGACGTAGCCGCGCTCGATTTCCGATCCACCCGTCGAGAGTTTCAATGCCTCCGTGATCGCGACGTTCGCCTGGTCCGCCCGGGCCTCGTCCACGTCGAGGTTGTAGTTGGGACCCAACGCCCAGGCGATCCCCCAGTGTGGCATCGGCGCTTTCGGATCCAGTTCCGCCGCGCGCCTGAACGACCGGACGGCCTCCTCGTGGTTGAACCCGAAGACGTAATTGAATCCCTGGTCGAAATACTGCTGCGACTCGCTGTTCGTCGTGACAATGGCGTGGTGGTGATTGCCCATGCCCGGTATGAGCGGCGGGGTCTGCGGAGTCTGTGACGCTTGTGATGGAGCCGTGGCAGTTGCCGGAGCCGCAGACTTTTCGGGCCCCGCGTTGCACGCCGCGATCCACAAAGTCATGAGGACAACGCTGGTGCGCATGGGCTGATTCTAGTGGTGCGCGCGCTCCTCGAGGTTAAGACCTGTGGACCGAAGACTGAGAACTGAACTTCGTTAAGATCCGTGGCATGACTCCAGCGGAACGTCTGCGTGTGCTCCTCGAGCGGCCCGGCATCCTCGTGATGCCCGGCTGTCACGACGCGATGTCGGCCCGCCTGATCGAGGAGGCGGGCTTCGAGCTCGGCTTCATGAGCGGCTTCGCCGTCTCGGCCGCGCGTCTCGGCATGCCGGACACCGGCTTGATCTCCTACGGTGAGCTCGCCGATCAGGGACAGAACATCTGCCGCGCGGTGTCCATCCCGCTGATCGGAGATGGCGACACGGGCTTTGGCAGCGCGCAGAACATCAAGCGCACGGTGCAGGGATACGAGCGCGCGGGATTTGCCGCCATCATGCTCGAGGATCAGGTCGCGCCGAAGCGCTGCGGGCACACAGAGGGAAAGTCGGTCGTTGGCCGCGACGAAGCGTTGACGCGCATCCGCGCTGCAGTGGATGCCCGTGACGCTGGCAGCGGCATTCTCATCATGGCGCGCACCGACGCTCGCGCGTGCGTGAGCCTGGAGGAAGCGATCGCGCGCTGCCAGTCATTTCGCGAGCTCGGCGCCGACATCACCTTCCTCGAAGCGCCGCTGAACGAGGAAGAGATGCGACGCTACTGCGCCGAGGTTGACGGCCCGAAGATGGCCAACCTGATCGAGGGGGGCAAGACGCCGTTGCTCCCGCCGCATCAACTCGCAGCGATCGGCTACAAGATCGCGGTCTACCCGCTGACGCTCCTCAATGTCTCGATTCAAGCGATGCGGGAGGCGCTGGCGAGTCTCCGCCGCTCCGAGCCGACCGCGGCGATGGACTTCGAAGACCTGAAGAAGGCTGTCGGCTTCCCGGCTTACTACGCCGAAGAAGCGCGTTACCGGTCTTAACCTCCTCCACCGACCTGCTGATACTTGCTCCGCACGACGTTCCGCGGATCGACGTTCGCCGGAACGACGACGCTGTAGAACGGGTTCATCATCTCTTCCCACGTCATCGACCCGTAGTACACCGTCTTGTTCGGATCGGGATTCGATCGGTTAGCCGTCGAGTTGTCGAAGTGCGCGTCCACATGGAGCTTCGTGCCCTTCGGCACGTTAATCGAGACGTTGTAGCCAAGCTGCCAGTTGAAGTCGTAGCGCGGCACACTGAGGATCACCTGCCGCCGCCCGTCGGGGAACTCCAAGGCATAAGTCATGTCCTTGCCGCGCGCGTGCATGTGCGGCATCAGATACACCAGCTCGGCGTCCTGCAGGAACGTCACTTCCGCCGGAGGACTCTCCCAGTTCGGCGTGTTCGGCGGAATCGCGAAGCGGGCCGGGTCGGTCGGCGACGAGGTGAGGAACGACAGGTAGCGGCGCTCGGGCGCCTTGTCAGCAACGGTGAATCCGACCTTGACGTGATCCGTCACCGCCTTGCCGTTCGGCGTGTAGTGCAGGTTGAAGGTGATATCCGAGCCCGCCGGAATGAGCTTCGCGGCCTTGATCGGCCGGTAGTCGGCGGCGAAGTTGCCCGGCAGGTAGCAGTCTTCCGCGACCGCCGGGGGAGGAATGTTCAGGCCTTCACGAATCGTGATCGGCGTCGGGTTGTCGTCCGTGCTCCGCGTCGTGCCTGGCCCGAGGAACGTCGGACCCTTGTCGGGCAGCGCGGCGCCGTCCTTGTCGCGCTCCTTGTCGGTCCAGTACGCGACGCCGTACTTGTATTGGGGGTTGTGCGGGATGTAGCCGATGCAGAGGTGATGGGTCACCTCCGGGAACTCGGGCTTGATCTGCACGGATGTCACCCATGTGTCCTTGGTGAACCCGCTCGGCATGATGACGGTGATCCACTCGACGATGTCGTTCTTCGTGTGGGCTGGAACGTCGGTGACCGGGCCGTCGACGATGACGTCGGGCTCGATGAACCAACCCTGCGGCCACTGCACCGCCGACGGCGCGTCGCGGACGTCGCCTTCGAGTGCGCCTGCATCGACCCAGCGCGCGATTGTCTCGATGTCGCGCTGGCTGAGCGAACGGTCGTTCAGGTAGGGCCCGTACTGTGGGTCGGCGAACCAGGGCGGCATCTTCCTCGACTGCACGGCGCTCTTGATCGCCCGGGCGTAGGGCCGGGCGGCGTCGTACGTCATGAACGACATCGGCGCGACCTGACCCGGCCGGTGGCAGGTCTGGCAGTTCTTCTGGAGGATCGGCTCGATGTCTTTGTGGAAGGTGACGCTGGTGATGACCGGAGACTGCGCGGTCAGGGCCACGCCGGCAAGCACCCCGACGAGGATGACGGCCAACCCCAAGGTGCGAGAGCGCTTCATCATCACGGCCTCCTCGAAAGCAGGTGGCTCATGATACGCCGGCTGCTGCGACGGATTTCGAGGAACTGAAGAAGGCTGTCGGCTTCCCGGATTACTACGCCGAAGAAGCGCGTTACGGGCGGGGGTAGTGACTCTGGGCTCGACTTCGGTCTCAGGTCAGCGGCGAAAGCCCGAGACGAGAGACCAGAGACTCGAAAGCAGGGACAACGCTGCGGTGACCAGTAGTACAGCCACGGCTCAAGTCCTCTATGCCGACTGCGCGACGTTCAACAGTGGACGGTGCGGGATGATGCGCTTCTCGCGCTGATCCTGCTCGCGGACGTACTCGAGCGTGTTGTGAAGAGCCGCGATGATCGACTCGAGCGCGACCTCTGATTCGCGCCGCTTGAGGCGCAAGCCGTCGATCTCCCGCTGGATATCCTCGAGCGCGGCCTGTGCTTTTTGCGTCACGAGCTCGGCGCGTCCCTCCGCCTCGCGGAGGATGCGCGCGGCGTCGAGGGAGGCGGTCTCCTTCATGTCGTCGGACACTTTCTGTGCGCTCATGAGCGCGCCCTTGAGTGCGCCCTCGAGCTCGCGGTACTGCGTCAGCGAGGCGTCGAGCCGGGCGACTTCCTGGCGCAGGCGCTCGTTCTCACGCGCCGCCTGTTCGTAGCCGTCGGCGGCTTCGAGCAGGAATGCGTTCACCTCGGCGCGGTCGTAGCCGCGCATCGACACACTGAACTTGGCCTGACGGACGTCGAGCGGAGTCGGCGCGGAATTGCGATCGGGCGAAGGAAGGCGCCGCGTCTCGATGGCCGGGGTCAGGTCTTCATTGTTCAACATGTCGGCTCCCAAAAATTGCAGTCCCAACCCGGACCATCGTCGCGCCTTCCTGAATGGCGACCTCGAAGTCCCCGCTCATCCCCATCGACAGGTCGCGCAGCATCGGGGCGGGAACCCCGGAAGCCAGCCACTCGTCGCGGAGATCGCGCAACCGTCGAAACCAGGGTCGCGCGTCTTCGGGCGTGTCCGGTATGGGCGGCAGCGTCATCAACCCGACGACTCGGGCGGCGCGACATGCGCCAGCGGCCTCCAGAAGCCGCGGCACCTCTCCAGCCGGGGCGCCAAACTTGGTCGCCTCCCCCGCGAGGTCCACCTGAATCAACAGTTCCGGGCTGTGCCCTGATTCATCGGCCGCGCGATCGAGTTTCTGGAGCAACTCTAGGCTATCGACCGACTGAATCACTGCGAACGCCGAAACCGCCTTTCGGGCCTTGTTCGTCTGCAGGTGGCCAAGTAAATGCCACCTGATTGAAAGGTCGGCTGATGTCGCGTATTTCTGTAGACCTTCCTGCACCTTGTTCTCGCCGAAGTCGACCTGCCCGGCGGCAAAGACTTCGCGAATCGCGTTGATGGGAAAGGTCTTGGAGACGGCGATGAGTCGAACTGAGGAGGGGTCCCGCCCGGCCGAGATTGCCGCGTCGCCTATGCGGCGGCGAACCTCAGCCAGACGATGAACGATCGAGGACTCCGGGCTTTCGGCTCTTGGCTCCTGGCTCATTGGATTTGACCGAGAGCCCAGAGTCTAGAGCCTAAAGCGTTACTTCTTGAGCATGCCTTGGAGCGCCGGCAGCGCGGCCTTGACCTCCGCTGCCTTCGAGCCGTTCGGTTCGATCTTCAGGTATGCCTCGAGCGCCGCAATTGCCTCGGGAATCTGTCCCAGGTTGAGGGAGGTCATCCCGAGCTGATACTGCGCCATCGCCATGTTCGGGTCCGCCTTGGTTGCGGCTTCGAACTGCGTCTTCGCCTCGGCGAACTTACCCGAGTTGAAGAGGATGACGCCGTTGTTATAGCTCGCCTCCGCACCGCCGCCGCCACCGGCGCCGGCGCCGAGTTGCGCAGCCTTCGAGCTCGCCTCGGCTGCGAGGTCGAACTTCTTCTGCGCGTTGTAGACCCCAGCGAGCCCGGTGTAGCCCTCAGCCGCATCAGGTTTGAGCTCCACCATCTTCTTGAACGCGGTTTCCGCGTTCGGAAGGTCCTGCTTCGCGACGTATGCGGTGCCGATGTTGTAGTAGCAATCGGCGCATGTCGGCATCTTGGCGATGACTTCGTTGAATTTGGCGATCGCCTCGTCGTGCCGGCCCGCTTTCATGGCGTCCATCGCAGCGGCGGCCGCCGTCTGCAGCGCAACAGCCGCTTCTTTGTCGGCGTTCGAGAGGTTGCTCGAGGTCGTCAGGCTGAAGCTGAGCGGGTTGTTCGGACCCTGCCTCACGTTTGAGTTCAGCGTCTGCGAGCCGACGCCATCTTTCGATGCCGTGACCTTGTAAGACCCGGAGCTGAGCCCGACCTGAAGGAACTCTCCGTTCTTGTCGGTCTTGGTCTGCGTCTTACGATTGGCGTCGGTCGCTTCGAACAGAACGGTCGCGTCCTGTACTGCCTTTCCCTGTGCATCGACGACCTTGCCGCGCACGACGCTCTGGGCCAGCGCCGGCACCGCGGACACCGTCAGAAGGACCGCAAGGGCCAGGGCGCCGCGGAACAGATGGGTCCGCATACAACCTCCTACAAATAAGTTCAGAATTTTAAGTGTACCTGAGATCTGCCCGCCCGCCTATTTGAAGAACTGGTCCACCGCCGCAAGGTCCCGCGTGACCGGCGCAGGGGGCAAAGACGCCAAAAATCGCCGCCCATAGCCCATTGTGGCCAGGCGGGGATCGAGCACAGCCAGCACGCCGCGATCGCTGCGATGGCGAATCAGCCGGCCGAGCCCCTGCTGCAGCGAGAGGATCGCGAGCGGTACCTGATACTCCGCGAACGCATCGCCTCCCCGCGCGTTGATGGCCTCGATGCGTGCGGAGGTCACGGGATCGCCGGGCGACGCGAACGGCAGCTTGTCGATCACGACGCAACTGAGCGAATCACCGGCGACGTCCACTCCCTGCCAGAAGCTCGACGTCGCGAGGAGGACCGCATTCGGAGTCGATCTGAATTCGTCGATGAGCGCCGAGCGTGGCGCCGTGCCCTGTACGAGGATCGGGTACGGCAGTGCCATCTCCACGAGCGGCTGCACTGTGCGCAGGATGCGGTAGCTGGTGAAGAGCACGAACGCCCGCCCGCGCGACCGTGTGAGGAGCGCGATCGTCTCGCGCGCGACGGCTTCAGCGAACGTCGGCGATTTCGGAGGCGGCATCCGGCGAGGGAGATACAGCAGCGTCTGCTGCTGGTAGTCGAACTCGGACGGCACCTGCAGTTCGTCGGCTTCGCGGATGCCGAGCCGTCCCTTGATGTAGTCGAATCGACTGTCCACGGCCAGCGTGGCAGACGTCAGCACGACCGTGCGGAAGCGATCGAACAACGCATCCCGAACAATCCGCGACACGTCTACCGGCGATGCTCGCAGAAACGTGCCGAGCCCACGATGCTCGAGATAAAACACGAAGCTCTCATCGTCGGCGCGCAGCAGGAAGCGCAGGTCCTGGCGGAGGTCGCGCGCCCGTCGCACGAGTGACGAGATCGCCTCGTCCAGTTCCTCGTCGGCGGCCGGCGGCCGCTTGTCCAGAGATCGCTCGAGCTCGTCGAATGCGGTCGCGAGCAGCAACCCGTCCTCGGTGCAATCCGCCATCGCGTCGCTCGTGTAGCGCATGCGCGCATCCGCCGCGGCGGGAGCGGCGCGCGCGAATGACAATGCAGCGAAGAACACCGCCGACCGGTCGTTGATGTGACTCAGCGCGCGCGCGGCTTCCTCGAACTGTGTGATCTCGAGTGGCGCCGTCGGCAGGAGCCGTGCGGCATCGCGCACCAGATCGTCGATGCGGAAGTTGCTGAGTGCCACGCCGAAGTACTGCGTTGCCACGTCCTCGAGCTGGTGCGCCTCGTCGACGACGAGGGTGGGGCAGGAGGGGATCACTTCACCGTAGGCGCTCTGGCGGACTGCGGCGTCGGCGCAGAGCAGGTGGTGGTTGACGATCACCACGTCCGATTCGGCCGCGCGCTGACGCATCAACGTGAGGTAGCAGTCCCCGTAACGTGGGCACTCGGTGCCGAGGCAGGTGTCGGCATCGGCGGAGATCTCTTTCCAGAGCGGAAGATCCTCGGGCAGGTCACGCAACTCGGCGCGGTCGCCGGTCTTCGTCGTTGCGGCCCACTCCTGGAGCACCGGCAGCAGGACGTGATCGCCGACCTCGATCAGTCGTCCGTTCGTTCCGGTGTTGCCGTCTACCGCATCCCGGTAGTTCTCCCACCGGTGCAGACACAGGTAGTTGGTTCGCCCCTTCATCAGCGTCGCGGTGAAGGGCACGCCGATGGATTCCCGCAGCCAGGGGAGGTCTTTGAAGAAGACCTGCTCCTGCAGGTTCTTTGTGCCGGTCGAGACGAGCGCGCGTTGGCGGCTCAGGATTGCGGGTATCAGGTAAGCGAGTGTCTTGCCCGTGCCGGTGCCGGCTTCAGCGAGCAGCGTGCCGCCGTCTTCGATGACCGTGGCCACGGACGCGGCCATTCGCCGCTGGCCGTTGCGCGGCTCGAACCCCGGCATCGCGCGCGCGACTGCGCCCGTGTCGGAGAACGTGGAGTCGACGAGAGTGCGGAGATCCAATTGTTGATTCTGGTGATTATCGATCTTTGATTCGTTGTTGATTGGGGATCGACGATTGTTGATTGGGGAGCCAAGATCAGAAATCAAGAATCCTCAATCACCAACGATTCAACAATCAAAGATCACCTAATCAACAATTGAGAGTCGTACAACGGAAACCTCCGGCACAACGTCTCGACCTCTGACTTCACCATACCGATGACACGGTCGTCGTCAGGGGCCGCAAGCACGCGCGCCATGAGCGCGGCGATCTGTTCCATCTCCGCTTCGCGCATGCCGCGAGTCGTCAGCGCAGGAGTGCCGACGCGAATGCCGCTCGCCACCATCGGAGGATTCTGATCGAACGGGATCGCGTTCTTGTTGACCGTGATACCCGCCTTGCCGAGCGATGCCTCCGCGACCTTTCCGGTCACGCCCTTCGAGAACACGTCGACCAGCATCAGGTGGTTGTCGGTGCCGCCGCTCACGAGTCGGTATCCGTTGCTCGTCAGCGAGCGAGCCAGCGACTGCGCGTTGGCCAGCGTCTGTTTCTGATACGCGAGGAACGATGGTTCCATCGCTTCCTTGAAGCACACGGCCTTGGCCGCGATGATGTGCATCAGCGGTCCGCCCTGCAC